>ERZ761607.1462-NODE-1462-length-29417-cov-6.251447_pt1 | contig 29417 bp, 14 predicted proteins | sample MGYA00511164_ERZ761607 | MGnify/ENA primary metagenome ERZ761607 (study PRJEB28899, sample SAMN02445080) | bioreactor sludge metagenome | biome: EBPR sludge | place: Australia: Brisbane, Thorneside Wastewater Treatment Plant | collected 2011-06-22 ... | reverse complement strand
GTGGTGGCCTTTGCAGGCCGTGTCATTGTAGAGAGAGAGAGAGAGAGAGAGAGAGCTGCGGGGTGACAGCCCGATTCCTGCCAGGCGGCAGCTGCCCGTACAGCAGCTTCGAGGCCCTCCGGACTCGGACCGCCTATGCGATCGATGCATGGATCCGATGGGCACCGAAGGAATCTCATGATGAACGAATATAGGTGATGGAATTGGATCATCCAAGGCGCTGTGATTAATTTCATACATAGACCACCTGCTGTTTTCAATTCGTATGCCGCCACTCAGAGGAGCTGCATGTCGCGGACGCAAGGCGCAGCCCGCGATGCACGGCGTGGGCCCGGTCATGGCTCTCACAGGACGCGCCTGCTCGCTTCTGCATCAGATTCCGCGCATCCGCTGGAGTTGCCTATTGAGGCTCGGATGTGAAGCCCCCGCACCTCGGGCAACCCTGACGAGTCGTGCGGAGGCACGCCCGTGTACGCGCTGGTGCAGATGAACCGCAAGCGGCCCTTGAAGTTCACCCCCGGGTTGTCGCTCCAATGAACAATAATCCCGGATGAACATCGCCAGCGCACCGATGCCCGAAACAGCGCTGATCGCTGTTGCCGGTGAAGGTGCTGCGGCTGCGAAGCGCTCCGCCCTCAGATCAGTCCCTTGGCCTGCATCCTCCGCGCCATGGCCTCCTGCATCGCCTTGGCCGCCTGGCGCGCCATGGGGATGGCCTCCTGGCCCTGCCCCGCATAGAGCACGCCGCGGCTGCTGTTGATGAGCAGGCCGCCCTCGCGCGTGAGGCCCGCGTCGAGCACGGCATCGAGGTCGCCGCCCTGCGCGCCCACACCGGGCACGAGGAGGAAGTGGTCGGGCGCCAGCTCGCGCGCGCGCCGCAGCAACTCGGGGCGCGTGGCGCCGGTGACGAACATGAGCTCATCGCGGCCGCCCCATCGCGCGCATTTCGAGATGACCTCTTCGAAGAGCCGGTTGCCCTGCGCATCGGCCATGAACTGGAAATCGTCGGCGCCCGCATTGCTGGTGATGCCGAGCACGATGGCCCATTTGCCGGGGCGGTGCAGGAAGGGCTCGATGCTGTCGCGGCCCATGTAGGGCGAGAGCGTGATGGCATCCACGCCGAGCACATCGAAGAAGGCCTCGGCATACTTGCGGGCCGTGTTGCCGATGTCGCCACGCTTGGCATCGGCGATGATGAGGCAATCGCCCTTGCTGCGGATATAGGCGATGGTGGCCTCGAGGTCCAGCCAGCCTTCCTCGCCGAGCGCTTCGTAGAAGGCCAGGTTGAGCTTGTAGGCCACGGCGAGGTCATGCGTCACCTCCACGATGGCCTCGTTGAACGCGCGCACCGGGTGGCTCTCCTGGCCGAAGTGCTCGGGTATCAGGTGCTCCTCGGTATCGAGGCCCACGCAGAGCAGGCTCTTCTTGCGGCGGATGAGGGAAACGAGCGCTGAGCGGGTCATGCGGGCGCGAAGATCCGCACTGTTCACCACAGCGCCGCGCCGATCGCGGAGAATTCGTCGGCCACGTCGCAGGGGTTCCCCGCATGCCCGGGCGATGGCTCAGAGGCCGGCCTCGGCCTTCAGCTTCTCGGTGCGCTCCGCCAGCTGCAGCGCATCGATGAGGTCCTGCAGGTCGCCGTTCATCACCTCCGGGAGGTTGTGCGCGGTGAATTCGATGCGGTGGTCGGTGACGCGGCTCTGCGGATAGTTGTAGGTGCGGATCTTGGCGCTGCGGTCGCCGCTGCTCACCTGGCTCTTGCGCTGGGCGGCCACGGCGGCCTCGTGCTCCCGCACCTTGTCCTCATAGAGCTTGGTGCGCAGCATCTGCATGGCCTTCATCCGGTTGCCGAGCTGGCTGCGCTCCGTCTGGCACATCACCACGATGCCCGTGGGGATGTGCGTGAGCCGCACCTTGGTCTCCACCTTGTTCACGTTCTGCCCCCCGGCGCCGCCGCTGCGGGCGGTCTCCATCTTCACGTCGCTCTCCCTCAGCTCCACATCGGTGTCCTCCGCCTCTGGCAGCACGTTCACCGTGGCGGCGCTGGTATGGATGCGTCCCTGGGCCTCGGTGGCGGGCACCCGTTGCACGCGGTGCACGCCCGCCTCGAACTTGAGCACCCCGTAGGCGCCTTCGCCGATGACGTTGAAGATGACCTCCTTGTAGCCGCCTGCAGTGCCCTCGCTCACATCCGCCACCTCCACCTTCCAGCCCCGGCCTTCGCAGTAGCGGGTGTACATGCGGTAGAGGTCGCCCGCGAAGAGGCTCGCCTCATCGCCGCCCGTGCCCGCGCGCACCTCCACGGTGCAGTTGCGGCCATCGTTCGGGTCCTTGGGCACCAGCATCATCCGCACCTCCTCCTCCATGGCATCGATGGCGGCATGGCTCTCCTCCCGCTCGGCGCGCGCCATCTCCAGGAGATCGGCATCCTTCTCCGTGCGCAGCATCTCCTCCGCACCGGCCAGGTCGTCGTGCAGCTTCTTGAACCGGAAGAAGGCCTGCTCGATGGGCTCCAGGTCACGATAGGTCCGGTTGAGGTCGACGAATTTCTTCTGGTCGGCGATGACCGCGGGGTCGGCCAGCTGCTTGCCGATCTCGGTGCGTCGGTCGTGCAGGGCGGAGAGCTTGGCGAGAAGGTCGGACATGGGAGGGAGCCTCACGCGGAGGCGCGGGGAATGCGGGGGAAATGCCCTATTGGTAGGTGAAGGTGCCGTGCGGGCTGGTGAGGACCACTTCCTTGGCGGGGGCTGCTTCCACCCTGCCGATGACCTTGGCATCGATGCCGAAGGAGGAGGCGATGGCGATGACCTCCTGGGCGCGGGCCTCGGGCACGTAGAACTCCAGCCGGTGGCCCATGTTGAAGACCTTGTACATCTCCTTCCAGTCGGTACCGCTCATGCGCTGGATGGCGTTGAACAGCGGCGGGATGGGCATCAGGTCGTCCTTGATGATGCGCAGTCCTTCCACGAAGTGCAGCACCTTGGTCTGGGCGCCGCCGCTGCAATGCACCATGCCGTGGATGTCCGCCCGCATGGCTTCCAGCACCTGCCGCACCACCGGCGCATAGGTGCGGGTGGGAGAAAGCACCGCCCGGCCATGGTCCAGCGGGGTGCCGTCCAGCGGGTCGGTGAGCCGGGCCTGGCCGCAATACACCAGCTCGGCCGGGGTGCCGGGATCGTAGGTCTCGGGGTACTTGGCGGCCAGTTCCTTGGCGAAGACGTCGTGGCGGGCGCTGGTGAGTCCGTTGCTGCCCATGCCGGCATTGTAGGCGTCCTCGTAGGTGGCCTGCCCATAGCTGGCCAGCGCCACGATCACGTCGCCGGCCTGGATGCGGGCGTTGTCGATGACCGCATCGCGGCGCATGCGGCAGGTCACCGTGCTGTCCACGATCACGGTGCGCACCAGGTCGCCCACATCGGCGGTCTCGCCGCCGGTGCTGCGGATGCCGATGCCCAAGGCCCGCATGCGCTGCAGGAACAGCTCGGCGCCTTCGATCAGGGCGGCGACCACCTCCCCGGGGATGAGGCGCTTGTTGCGGCCGATGGTGCTGCTGAGGAGGATGCTGTCCGTGGCGCCCACGCAGAGCAGGTCGTCCAGGTTCATCACCACGGCATCCTGGGCGATGCCGTGCCACACGCTCAGGTCGCCGGTCTCGCGCCAATAGGCGTAGGCGAGGGCGCTCTTGGTGCCGGCACCATCGGCATGCATCACGATGCAATGGTCGGCGCTGCCGGTGAGGTCGTCGGCCACCACCTTGCAGAACGCCTTCGGGTACAGGCCCTTGTCAAGGCCAGCGATCGCACGGTGGACCTCCTCTTTCCCGGATGAGACGCCTCGCTGGGCGTAGCGGCTGTCGTTGGCCATGGGGTGAAATGAAGAGGAGCATCCCCTTGCGCGGGATGCTCCTCCATTCAGGGGTTGAGCTAATTCTTCGGTTCCTGCGGAGCCTGCGGCGCACTGCCCGTTCCCGGTACGAAGTCGGTGCGCAGCACCTTGAAGTCGGTGCGGCGGTTCTTCTGGTGGGCCGCCTCCTGCTCCTCGCGGGTGGCCATCTTCTTGATGACGTCCATGGCGATGATCGGCTCATCCGGACCCATGCCCACCGGCACCATGCGGGCCGGATCGATGCCCTTCTCGATGAGGTAGTTCACGCAGCTCTGGGCGCGCAGCTGGGAGAGCTCCTTGTTGCCGCCCTTGTATTTGCGGGTGGGGCGTGCATCCGTGTGCGAGCGCAGCTCGATGACGATGTTCGGGTTGTCGATGAGGGTGTTGTACAGCGTCTCCAGGCTGTCCTTGGCCTCCGGGCGCAGGAAGAACTGGTCCACATCGTAGAGGATCTGCGGCAGCGCGATGGGACCCTTGATGGGCTCCAGGAAGTACTCCTTCACGAAGGTGGTGCTCTCGGCCAGGCCCACGGTGGTGATCTGGTCCTTCACCACCAGGTAGCCTTCCTTCTCGGCGAGGATGCTGTAGCTGGTGTTCTCCTTGATGTACCGGTCCTTGCCGTTCTCCACGAAGGCGAAGCCCCCGTTCTCATCGGTGAGGGCGCTGAAGTTGCTGCCATTGGTGCCCACCACGCTCACCTTTGCGCCTTGGATGGGCTGCCCCGTGAGCTTGTCGTACACGTTGCCCTGGAGCGCGAAGACGAGGTCGGGCATGTAGAAGCGCCAGATGTCGTCCTGCCCCTTTCCGCCCGCGCGGTTGCTGGTGAAGAAGCCGCGGTCGTTCTCCCCGTCGAAGGCGATGCCGAAATCGTCGGAAGCGCTGTTGAGGGGCGACTTCAGGTTGTCCACGGCGGTCCACATGCCGCTGGCGTTCTTCTCGGCCATGAACATGTCAAGGCCGCCCATGCCGGGCCGGCCATTGGAGGCGAAGTAGAGGTTGCCATCGAAGCGGACGAAGGGGAAGAGCTCGTCCTTGGGGGTGTTCACCTCTTCGCCGAGGTTGGCGGGCGCGCCCACGGGCATGCCATCCTTGTTGAGGGCCACCTTGTAGAGGTCGCGGCCGCCCTTGTGGCCGGGGAAGGGCACATTGCTGGCGAACACCAGGTACTCGTCATCGGGGCCGAGCGCAGGGTGGCCGATGTTGAGCGAATCCTCCTTGCCGGCCTCGGGCTTCAGCTTCAGCATCACGGCCGCGCTGAAGTTGTTGCCCACCTTCTTGCTCATCCAGATGTCGCAGCCCTGGATCTTCTTCTTCTCGGCGGGGCAGCGCGTGAAGTACATGATGGTGCGCTTGCTGTTGAAGATCGGCGCGCCCTCGTTGCCCTCGGAGTTCACCTCCAGCGGCAGCTTCACGGGCTCGCTCCACTTGCCGAGGCGGTCGCGGGTGCTGGTGAAGAGGTCGGTGAAGGCATCGCCGGTGATGTCGTCGGCGGCGGCCCCGGTGCTGGCCGGGCGCGAGCTGGTGAAGACCACCGTCTCGTTCTTCTTGTCGGCGAAGGCCGGGGTGAAGTCCCATTGCGGCGTGTTCAGCAGCACCTCGGGGTCAACGGTGTAGCGGGTGGGGCTGTCCTTCCATTGCTGGGCCATCTGGCAGGCGGCGATGCCGGCATCGGCGCGGGGGTCGTTGCTCTTCTTCTCCTTGTACTTGTTGTAGCTGGCGATGGCCTCGGCGTACTTGCCCTGCTGCTTCTGCATCTCGCCGATCCAGAAGTACACCACGGGGTCGGTGTACTGGGCCTTGTTGGCCTTCTCGTACCACACCTGCGCCTGCTGCACATCCCCCAGCATCCGGTAGCTCTCGGCCACCATGAAGATGAGCTCCGCCTTGGTGGCGGCCTTCTTCTCCACGGTGTAGGCCTTCTTGTAGAGCTCGATCGCGTTGAAGTAGAACCCTTTCCGGTAGGCATCGTTCGCCTCATCGGCCAAGCGGCCTCCCTGCGCAACGGCCATCGTGCTCAGGAGGAGGCACATGGAGAGGCTCGCCAGGATCTTCCGTGTAATCATCGGGTAATGGAAAAGGTGAATCCGAATGGGGTCGCGGCGAAGATAAACAGTTCCACCAATGGCCAAGGGGCTTGAACGGACAGGGGGGCGCCGGGTGCAGCGCCCCCCGCGAACCGCTGATCCTCAGCGGGTGAAGAGCAGCTCGCGCATCTTGGGCAGGGGCCAGAGCTCATCGTCCACCAGCAGCTCCAGCTTGTCGGCCTGGTAGCGGATCCTGTCCAGGAAGGGCTTCACCTGGTCGCAATAGGCCAGCGCCTTCTCGCGGGCATCCTCCAGGTTGTTGGCCTTCTTGCGGGCCTCGGTCATGTCATGCACGAGCTGGATGACGGCGCTGATGCGCTCGCTCATCTCCTCGATGAGGGCGACCTGGGTGACCGTGGCCTTCTTGGCCTTCTCGGCGCCCAGCACCTCGCGCAGCCCCTTCACGTTCTCGATCAGGCGGTTCTGGTAGGCGATGGCCACGGGAACGATGTGGTTGCGGGCCAGGTCGCCGGCCACACGGCTCTCGATCTGCACCTTCAGCGTGTAGCTGTGCAGCTCGATCTCGTGGCGCGCCTCGGTCTCCACCGGGCTGAGCACGCCCATGTCGGCGAAGAGCTTCATGGTCTCCTTGCGGCTCCAGACATCCAGGGCGCGGGGGGTGTCCTTGATGTTGCTCAGGCCGCGCTTGGCGGCCTCGCGCACCCATTCCTCGCCGTAGCCATTGCCCTCGAAGCGGATGGCCTTGCTGCGCACGATGAGGTCGCGGATCACGCGCAGGATGGCCTCGTCCTTCTTGGCCCCCTTGGCGATCAGGGCGTCCACCTCCCGCTTGAACTCGCGCAGCTGGGCCGCCACGATGGTGTTCAGCACGGTCATGGCGCCTGCGCAATTGGCGCTGCTGCCTACCGCACGGAACTCGAACTTGTTGCCCGTGAAGGCGAAGGGGCTGGTGCGGTTGCGGTCGGTGTTGTCGAGCATCACCGGCGGGATGCGGCCGATGTCGAGCTTCAGCTCGGTCTTGCGGTCGGGCGACATGGCCCCCTTGATGTTCTTTTCCAGCCCGTCGAGCAGGGCGCTGAGGTGCTCGCCGATGAAGGCGCTGATGATGGCGGGGGGCGCCTCGTTCGCGCCCAGGCGGTGGTCGTTGCCCGCGCTGGCGATGCTGGCGCGCAGCACGTCGGCATGCCGGTGGATGGCCGCGATGGTGTTGACGAAGAAGGTGAGGAAGCGGATGTTCTCCTTCGGCGTCCTGGCGGGCTTCAGCAGGTTCACCCCGGTGTTGGTGGCCAGGCTCCAGTTGTTGTGCTTGCCGCTGCCGTTCACGCCGGCATAGGGCTTCTCGTGGAGGAGCACCCGGAAGTCGTGGCGCTGGGCCACCTTCTCCATGATGTCCATGAGCAGCACGTTGTGGTCCACGGCCAGGTTCATCTCCTCGAAGACCGGCGCGCACTCGAACTGATTGGGGGCCACCTCGTTGTGCCGCGTCTTCACCGGGATGCCGAGCATGAGGGCCTCGGTCTCGAACTCGCGCATGAAGGCCCGCACGCGGTCGGGGATGCTGCCGAAGTAGTGGTCCTCGAGCTGCTGGCCCTTGGCAGGGATATGGCCGAAGAGGGCGCGCCCGGTCATCATGATGTCGGGGCGTGCGTAGTACAGCGCCTTGTCGATGAGGAAGTACTCCTGCTCCCAGCCCAGGGTGGCGATCACCTTGGTGACATCCTTGTCGAAGTACTGGGCCACTGCCGTGGCGGCCTCATCGATGGCGCGGATGGCGCGCAGCAGCGGCATCTTGTAGTCGAGCGCCTCGCCGGTATAGCTGATGAAGATCGTGGGGATGCAGAGCGTGCGGCCGATGACGAAGGCCGGGCTGCCGGGGTCCCAGGCGGTGTAGCCGCGCGCCTCGAAGGTGTTGCGGATGCCGCCGCTGGGGAAGCTGCTGGCATCGGGCTCCTGCTGCACGAGCATGCTGCCGTCGAAGCGTTCGATGCTGCGACCGCCCCCGATGGGCTCGAAGAAGGCGTCGTGCTTCTCGGCGCTCAGGCCGGTGAGGGGCTGGAACCAATGCGTGTAGTGCGTGGCGCCCTTGGTGGAGGCCCACTCCTTCATGCCGCTGGCCACCTGGTCGGCCAGCTTGCGGTCGATGCGCTCGCCGTGCTGGATGGCCTGGCGCACCGCATACCAGGCATCCTCGGTGAGGAACATGCGCATGGCATCCTCGCCGAAGACATGGGCGCCGAAGTACTCGCTGATCTTCTGCGAGGGCGGATCCACGAAGCGCGGCGCGCGGTTGAGCACATCCTCGAGGGCCTTGATGCGAATCTGGGGGGTGGGCATGAAAAAATGGGTGTTTCGGCGGCAAAGCTACCGCGCAGAAGGGGGGTGTCTCCAGAAAATTGATGCTTTTGTTACGAACACCCCCATCAATTCAGCTTCACGCGGCCGGAACTGCGCCGCAAGAGCAGGCCCAGCGGGGCAGCACCCGGGCACGCGGGGGCGGATCAGCCCCGGGCGATGACGAAGAAGATGTAGGCCAGATAGGCCGCTGCCAGGATGGCGCCCTGCCAGCGCCCCATGCGCGAGCCGAAGCGCATGAGCGGATAGAGCACCAGGGCCACGGCGAGCATCGCGACGATGTCCAGCGCAAAGGCCGCATGGTCGCTCTGGATGGGCTGCACCACAGCGGAGAGCCCGATGATGCCCAGCAGGTTGAAGATGTTGCTGCCGATGAGGTTCCCCAGCGAAATGTCCGGCTGCTTGCGGAAGGCCGCCACCATGGAGGTGACCAGCTCGGGCAGGGAGGTGCCGAAAGCGATGACGGTGACGCCGATGAGCTGCTCGCTGACGCCCGCCGAACGGGCCAGGCCCACGCCGCCGTCCACGAACCAATCGGCGCCCTGGGTGAGGGCGGCCACCCCGGCCAGGAGCAGCGCCGTGGCCTTCCACCAGGCCATCCTGGCCGGCTCAACGGCCCGCGACAGGGCGGAACGCCGCGATGACCAGACCATCCAGCCGACATAGACTGCCAGCAGGGCTACGAATAGCAAGCCCTCCCACCGCATGACCCAATCGTCCTGGAAGAGCCACCAGAAGAGCAGGGAGACCGCCATCATCACCGGCCAATGGATGCGCCGTGCGTCGCGGTCCACCTCGATGGGGAAGATGAGGATGCTCAGGCCCAGGATGAAGCTGATGTTCGCGATGTTGGAACCGACCACATTGCCGATGGCGATGGCCGAGGAGCCTTTCATGGCTGCCAGCAGGCTCACCAGCAGCTCGGGCGCGGAGGTGCCCATGCTCACTACGGTGAGGCCGATGACCAAGGGGGAGATGCGGGCCCGCAGGGCCAGGTCCACCGCCCCCCGAACCATCACCTCGGCGCCGATGACCAGCACGATGAGCCCGCCAAGGGTGAGCAGGAGGTCCATCATGGCTTCTGCGCAGGTTCACCGCCCGGCTCCGGGCCGCGGCTTTCATCCCCCTCCACCATCCTCGTCACCTGCCGCTGATGCTCCAGCGCGCTGCGGCGCACCTCATCGGCGCCGCGGTGGATCTCGCGCTGCACCTCGTTGCTCGCATCGCGCACCTGGCGCATGAAGCGGCCCACGGTGCGGGCCATATCCGGGATGCCCTTGGCGCCGAAGAACATCAGCACGAAGAGCATGACCACCAGGAACTCACCGCCGCTGATGTCGAAGAGGAGTGCTGGGCGCATCGGGGGCCGAAAGTAGGAAGCCCTGCCGCTGGGGCAGGGCTTCCGTGCGGAATCCGGGATGACTAAGCCTCGCGGGCGGGGTCCTTGCCCTTGAGCAGGTCCGTGACGATGGAGCTCGCCACGAAGATGGACGAGTAGGTGCCCACCCCGATGCCCACCAGCAGCGCGAAGACGAAGCCCTTGATGGCCACCCCGCCGAAGATGAAGATGATCACCAGCACCAGGAGGGTCGTGAGCGAGGTGTTCATGGTGCGGCCCAAGGTGGAGTTGATGGCCTTGTTGATCACCACCGGGTAGGCCTCGCGCTTGTGGTCGCGCAGGTATTCGCGGATGCGGTCATACACGATCACGGTGTCGTTGATCGAGTAGCCGATCACGGTGAGGATGGCCGCGATGAAGGCCTCATCGATCTCCAGGCTGAACGGCATCACCTTGTAGAGCAGCGAATAGATGCCCAGCACGATGAGCGCATCGTGCGCCAGGGAGAGCACGCCGCCCAAGCCGAACTGCCAGTTGCGGAAGCGCACGGCGATGTAGAGGAAGATGAGCGCCAGCGCAATGGTCAGCGAGGTGATGGCGCCGGTCTTGATGTCGTCGCTGATGGTCGGATCCACCTTGCGGCTCTCGGTGATCTCGTAGCCCGTCCCCACCGCAGCGAGGCCCTCGCGCAGGCTCCTCTCCACGCGGCTGTCCGCCGCGGTATCGGGCTGGTTGATGAGGAAATTGGTGGTGATCTTCAGCTGCCGGTCGCTGCCGTAGGTCTTCACGTTCGGGGTGCTCTTCACGCCGTCCTCACCGATGAAGCGGTCATCGAGCGCGGCCCGCACCTTCTCCACGTCCACATCGCCCTCGAACTTCACCACGTAGGTGCGCCCGCCGCTGAAGTCGACGCCCCAGTTGAAGCCATTGACCGCCATGGAGCCGATGCCGATGGCGATGAGGGTGCCGCTGATCGCGTAGAACACCTTCCGCTTGCCCATGAAGTCGTACTTGGCGTTCACGAAGATGTCCTTGCTCCAGCCCATCCACACGGTGAAGGGCTTTCCCTTCTCCAGGCGGTAGGTGATGATCATGCGCGAGAGCAGCAGCGCCGTGAACAGCGAGGTGAGGATGCCCAGCCCCAGCGTGACGGCGAAGCCCTGGATGGGGCCGCTGCCGAAGATGAGGAGGATGACCGCGATGATCAAGGTGGTGACGTTGCCGTCCACGATGGCCGAGAGGGCGCCCTTGTAGCCGAGGTCCACGGCGCTCTTGAGCATCTTGCCATGGCGCAGCTCCTCCCGGATGCGCTCGTAGATGAGCACGTTGGCGTCGACGGCCATGCCCATCGTGAGCACGATGCCCGCGATGCCGGGCAGGGTGAGCGCGGCCTGCAGCGAGGCCAGCGAGCCGATGAGCACGAAGAGGTTAACGACCAGCGCCAGGTCGGCGACCCAGCCGGCGCGGGCATAGTACAGCGCCATGTAGGCCATCACCAGCAGCAGGGCCACCAGGAAGGAGAACAGGCCCGTGCTCACGTTCTCCTGGCCCAGCGAGGGGCCCACCACCGTCTCATCGATGATGCGCGCCGGAGCGGGCAGGGCACCGGCCTTGAGGATGTTCGCCAGGTCCTCGGCCTCCTGGATCTGCTCGTTGAGGTTGCCCGAGCCCATGGAGATCTGCGACTGGCCGCCGGCGATCTCGCCGCGCACCTCGGGGGCGCTGTACACCTGGCCGTCCAGCACGATGGCGATGAACTTGCCCACGTTGTCGCCCGTCATCACCTTCCAGGTCTGGGCGCCCTCGGGGTTCATGCTCATGCGCACCTCCACCTCGCCCTTGAAGTCGAAGTCCTGCGAGGCGCTGGTGATGGCGCTGCCATCCAGCTTGGGCTTGCCGTCCATCGGAACCTTCAGCGCGTAGAGGTCCAGGATCTGGCCGCTCTCGCCATTGGTGAAGGTCACATCCATGGGCTTCGCGGCCCACGCCAGGCGCACGTCGCGCGGCAGGGCCGACTGCACCGGGGCCATGGCCAGCAGCTTGTTCACGGCCTCCACATCCTTCACGTTGGCCCGGCCCACCACAGGGCCGCGCATCCAGCCGCGCTGGCCGATGATCAGCTCAAGCTTCGAGGCCAGGGGCGCGCGCTTCTCCTGGTCAGCGCGGAGGGCGGCCGAGTCCACCGGGGCGGAACTGGTATCGGCCGCGAGCGTATCAGCACCGGTGGTATCCGCCGCCATCGCCGCCGTATCGGTCGCCAACGTGTCGGCGGCAGCGGCCAGGGTGTCGGCCGCCGCCGTATCGGACGCAGCCAGCTCCGGGTAGAGCAGCTTGCTCAGCGGCTCATTGACGCCGCTGAGCAGGGGGCCGATCTCCGTGTTGTCGTGCGTCTCCCAGAACTCCAGGTTGGCGGTGCTCTGGAGCACCTTGCGCACACGCTCCTTGTCCTTCACGCCGGGCAGCTCGATGCTGATGCGGCCGCTGAAGGCCTGCTTCTGGATGCCGGGCTGCGACACGCCGAACTTGTCGATACGGGTCCGCAGGATGCGCTCGGTGTTCGAGAGGGCGGCATCGGCCTCCCGGCGGAGCGCATCGAGGTAGTCATCGTCGCTGCCCTCGCGATCGAACATGCCCTGGCGGTCGGGCGAATAGAATATGGCCGAGAGCGGCGGGCGGTTCTCGATCTTGGCGTACTCCTGACCGAAGAGGGTCACGAAGTCCAGGTTGTCGGTGAGCTGGCGCTTGCGGGCGTTGGCCAAGGCGGTGGTGAAGGCCGGGTCGCTGCTGTTCTCGCTAAGGTTCTCGATCAGCTCGGGGATGCTCACCTCGAGGGTCACGGCCATCCCGCCCTTCAGGTCAAGGCCCAGGTTGATCTCCTTCTCCTTGCACTCGCGGTAGGTGTAGCCCAGCACCGGATAGACCCGCTCCTCGGCGTGGGCGCGCAGGTAGGCATTCTCGAAGTCGAGCACCAGGCTCCCGCGGTCCTGGCTTGCGCCGTCGGGCGTGGCCAGCACGGAATCGGCCTGGAGCTCAGCGGCGGCGCGGGCCTTGCCTTCCAAGCGGGAGGTGAAATAGGAGAAGGAGAGCTGATACGCGCACGCGAGCGCCAACAGGACGGTGAAGATCCAGAGCGCGCCTCTATTCTGCATGACCGAAGGGGGTTTCTAAAAGAGGCGGCAAATATAGAAGTGTTGCCCTTCGGCCCATTGAAGGGCCTTTTCGCCTCTCCCTCAGGGGCAAAGGGCGCCCAACGCAAGCCTATGAAAAGATCGGGCTCGGCCACGATACACCACGGCAACGACACCGATCTTTGAAGCGTCATCCCTCCGAACACCGATTGCATGCGCCTCGCCTTCCTCGCCCTCTCCTTGCCAGCGGCACTCGCCCTTCCTGCGCAATGGGACCTGCACTTCGACCCGAACATCCCCGTCACGCGGCAAGGCGCCGCGCTCGACCTGGCGTGGGCCGGCGGGCTCAACAACCCGCAGATCGGCGAGATCGACCTGAACGGTGACGGCCTGAAGGACCTCTTCCTCTTCGATCACTCCTACACCTCGGGGGCCAAGCCAGTGATCCTGCTCCGCACGGCCGGTGCGGGGACTGCCGCCTACCGGGTGACCCGTGACTACGACCAGGTGCCGCCCCTGAACCTGCTGCACGACTGGGCCCTGATCCGGGACTTCAACTGCGACGGCAAGGAGGACATCTTCTCGTACACCCAGGCCGGCTTCGGCGTGTGGAAGAACGTGAGCCAAGGCAGCCAGCCGGCCTTCGAGCAGGTATCGAACCTGGTGTATTCCAATTACGTCTCCCCCAGCGGCGCGGGCACCAACGCCAACCTCTTCATTTCGCAGGTTGACCTGCCCGGCATCGCCGATGTGGACAACGATGGCGATCTGGACATCCTCACCTTCAGCCTGCTCGGCTCCTATCTGGAGCTGCACAAGAACCTGAGCATGGAGCTCTACGGCACCTGCGACAGCCTGAAGTACGAGCTGCGCAACAAGTGCTGGGGCTTCTTCGCCGAGAACTTCAGCACCAACTCCGTCACGCTCAACATCCCCTGCCAGTTCAATGTGCCCAATCCTGAGCTCCCCACCGAGGGCGAGGCGGACCCTGAGGAAGAGGAAGGCGACAGCCGCGCCCACGCAGGCAGCACGGTGACGCCCATCGACCTCAATGGCGATGACGTGATGGACCTGCTGCTGGGCGACATCTCCTACAACAACCTCGTGGGGCTGTACAACGGCGGTTCCACCAGCTACGCCTTCATGACGCAGGAGGACACGCTCTTCCCGAGCTATGACGAAAGCGTGAACCTGGTGCTCTTCCCGGCGGCCTTCCATCTGGATGTGGACGGCGACGGCAAGCGCGACCTCATCGTGACACCGAACGCCACGTCCCTGGCCCACGATCACCGCAGCGTGTGGTACTACCGCAACGTCGGCACCGATGCCGCGCCCCTCTTCGACTTCCAGCAAGAAGACCTCTTCCAGGACCGCATGCTGGAATTCGGCCAGGGCGCCATGCCCATCGCCTTCGATGAGAACGGCGACGGGCTGATGGACCTGCTGGTGGCCAACCACGGATACTATGCCCCGGGCGGCAACTACGTGGGCAAGGTGGCGCTGCTGCGCAACGTGGGCACCCTAACCGCACCGGCCTTCAGCATGGTCACGGACGACTACCTCAACCTGAGCGCAAGCGGCATCGGGCTCAGCATGTACCCCGCCCTGGGCGATGTGGACGGCGACGGCGACCTGGACCTCTACATCGGCGACCTGCAGGGGCGCATGCACTTCTATCGGAACACGGCCACCGGCCCCGTGGCCCAGTTCTCGTTGGTGCAGGCCAATATCACCGATGCCGGCGGCGCCGTGATCGATGTGGGGCAATTCGCCACACCCCTGCTGCACGACCTTGATGGTGATGGACTGCTGGACCTCATCGTGGGCGAGCGCAACGGCAACCTGAACCACTACCGGAACACGGGCTCGCAGGGCGCGCCGCAGTGGACGCTGGTCTCCGAGGCGCTCGGCGGCGTGAGCACCGTGGAATGGTGGAACGTGACCGGCCATTCCGTTCCGGTGATCTACGCTAATGCCCAAGGTGAGCGCGAGATGCTGCTGGGCTCGGAATCGGGCGTCCTGTACCGCTATGGCGGCATCGAGGGCAACATCGATGGCACCTGGACGGAGCTGGATACCGCCTTCCTGGAGCTGGATGATGGCGCTCGAACCGGTATCTGCCTGCACGATTTCACCGGTGACGGCGAGTTGGACCTGGTGGTGGGCAACTTCCGGGGCGGTCTCTCCTTCTGGCGGAGCGACCTCAGCAGCGGAGCCGGGGAATCCATGGCCCGGCTGATGCCGATTGGCATCCGGCCCAATCCCGCCCGCGACCGGGTGGAAGTGAGCGCCGGCCTCATTCCGCCGAGCGGCTGCTCGTGGGTGGTGCGGAATGCGCTCGGACAGGTGGTCCTCCGCACCGCGGCCCAGGCCGATCGCTCCACTTTGGACATCAGCGGCCTCCAGGACGGAGTCTACCTCATCCGGATGGAAGGGGCGCTCACCACCCGTGCCGAGCGCCTGGTGGTGAGCCGGGACCGGCGCTGAGCCGGGAAAAGGCCGGAAATGCGAGAAGGCGCCCCCAGGGGCGCCTTCTCTTCGAATGCAGTGCGGATGCGACTCAGGCGGTCACGCTGTTCATCTTGTCGAGAACATCCATCACCTCCTTCACGGCCTTGGCGCTGGCATTCACCAGCTCCATCTCCTCGGCCGTGAGCTTCAGCTCGATGATGCGCTCCACGCCGTTGCGGCCCAGGATCACCGGGGCGCCCATGTAGATGTCCTTCAGGCCGTACTCGCCTTGGAGCCACACGCAGCAGGGGAACACGCGCTTCTGGTCGCGCACGATGGCCTCGACCATCTGCGCTGCCGCAGTGCCCGGCGCATACCATGCGCTGGTACCCAGCAGGTTCACGATCTCTCCGCCGCCCTTCTTGGTGCGCTCCACGATGGCATCGAGCTTGTCCTTGGCAATCAGCTCCGTGACGGGGATGCCGCCCACGGTGGTATACCGTGGCAGGGGCACCATGGTGTCGCCGTGGCCGCCCATCAGCACGGCCTGGATGTCCTTCGGGCTCACCATGAGCTCGGTGGCCAGGAAGGCGCGGTAACGGGCCGTATCGAGGATGCCGGCCATGCCGAACACCTTGCTGCTGGGGAGCTTGCTGGTGATGTAGGCGCAGTAGGTCATCACGTCCAGCGGGTTGCTCACCACGATGATGATGGCCTCGGGCGAGTGCTTCACCACGTTCTCGGTCACGCTCTTCACAATGGCGGCGTTCGTGGCGATGAGGTCATCGCGGCTCATGCCCGGCTTGCGGGGCAGGCCCGAGGTGATGACCACCACATCGCTGCCGGCGGTCTTGGCGTAATCGTTGGTGGAACCCACCAAGCGGGAGTCGAACAGGTTGATCGGGGAGGTCTGCCAGATATCCAGCGCCTTGCCCTCGGCGAACCCTTCCTTGATATCGAGCAGCACCACTTCGTTGGCCAGCTCCCAACGGGCGACGGCGTCGGCGCAGGTGGCGCCTACATTTCCGGCCCCTACAACAGTGACTTTCATCCTGATCAAGCGGGGATTAAGAGGTTTCGTAGGACCGGGCGTTCCCGGCCGGCGCGAAGGTAGGTCGCCCTACGGCGCCTGGGGCGTGACAGTTATCAGCGGCTGTTGACAGTCTTGAAAGGCACGGAGGCATCCTTTGGCTGGGCCCTGCGTCTACCCTCCCGTATGGCTATCTTGTCGGCACCAAGCAAGAGCTCCATGGCCGCTCCCGTGGCATCCGACCGTCCCGCCCCCCGCCTCACGCTCTCGTGGGTCAACCTCGAGGGGCAGCAGGCGGTTTTCGAGGAGCTGGTGGACGGCTGTCTGGCCAACGACCGGCGCGCCCAGCAGCGGGTGCATGAGCTTTTCTACGGCAAGATGATGGCGGTGTGCATGCGCTACACCAAGAACACCGACCAGGCCAAGGATATCCTCCAGGACGGCTTCATCAAGGTCTTCCGGAGCATGGAATCCTACAACCGCGCGGGCTCGTTCGAAGGGTGGATCCGACGCATCATCGTGAACACCGCCATCGATCATTTCCGGCGCAGCAAGAACGCCTACCTGCTCCTGGGCGAGGAGCGGAGCATCGAGGACTTCGGCGACGAGGATGCCGAAGACACCCTGGCCGAAGAGGAGGGCGATGATCTGCCGGACCTGAAGCCCGCCGATGTGATCAATGCGATGCAGAAGCTCACTCCTGCCTACCGGACGGTGTTCAACCTGTACGTGTTCGAGGAAATGACCCACAAGGAGATCGCCGACTCACTCGGGATCAACGTAGGCACCAGCAAGAGCAACCTGGCCAAGGCCAAGGCCAACCTGAAGAAACTGCTTCGCAAGGAGCACAAGATCAATTAACCGTAGACGCACGATGAAGACCTCCGACGCCTTCGAGCGCGCAGTGAAGGACTCCTTGGAGTCCTACGAGGTGCCGTACAACTCGGCCGATTGGGCGATGGTGGAGCGCGAGCTTGACAAGCAGATGGTGACCAAAGGGCGGTGGTCGTCCGGTCTTCTCGTGCTGTTGCTCGGCGGAACGCTCGCACTTGCCTCCACGGTGCACCTCATGCTCTCCACCTCCGGCACCACCGATTCCGGAATGGCTGCCCTGCCGGCCGAGCCGAAGCCCCAACCTCCACCGGCCACCCTTGCTGACCAGCCGCCCCCTGAACAGGATGCCATGGAGCCCATGGCCCATCCCTCCGGCCAGCCGGTGACGGTGCGCGATGAGGCACCTGCCACAACCGTTCCTGCCGCGCAGCCGGCCAAGGCCCCTGCTACCAGCGCGGGCGTCTCACCTGAACCTGCGGTGATTCCCGCCGCTGCGGTTGCCGCACCGGCCTCCGCTGATGTCGCCATCCGCCCCAGCGTCACGGAAGGCTGCCCGGGCACCTCGGTCATGTTCGAAGTGAGCAACGAACCGAACGCCGGCACACGGATGCTGTGGAACTTCGGGGACGGCAGCTTCTCCACCGAAGCCGCACCGAAGCATGCCTACTCGAAGGCCGGGCGCTACGAGGTGACCCTCTCCATGTCCTCCGCCTCCGGGGGCACCATCTTCAACAAGCCGGTCTCCGATGTGATCGTCATCCATGAGCGTCCGGAGGCGGCGTTCAGCCCGATGCTCCAGGAATACGAGGACCGCGTGCCGTCGGTGCACTTCGAGAACAAGAGCCTGAAGGGGCTGTCCTACCGCTGGGACTTCGGCGACGGCAGCACCTCCACGCTGCAGGTGCCGACGCACGTCTACAAGAAGGCCGGTGACTACACCGTGACCTTGGAAGTGACCAATGCCGTGGGCTGCACCGATCGCACCGAGCGTACCGTCAACATCAAGTCGGACTATAACCTCAAGGCTGCGGCCTCCTTCTCCCCCAACGGCGATGGCGTGGAGGACAACTTCATCCCTGACGCGCTGCGCACGCTCGGCCGCAAGTTCAGGATGACGGTGCACGACCCCACCACGGGAGCGCTCGTGTACGAGACCACCGACGCGCGCAGGCCATGGAACGGCCGGGTGAACGGCGTGGGCCAGCCTTGCCCCACCGGTGACTACGTGTGGATGGTGGAAATGAGGGACGGTGAAGCCTTGGGCGGCACCTATAACGGCAGCATAAGCTTGCTACGATAGTGTTGAGAAGACGAAACCCATGGACCCGGCCCGGCAAGGCCGGGTCCGTAATTTTGGACCGAGGCAACCCGGAGGCCCTGTCCTGCATCATGGAGTGTAAGGGAACAGGCCTTCTGGCGCACCCAATTCAAGCACGCCCAACCATGCACATTCGTCCGTTATCCCGGGCCGGCCTTACGATCATCCTTGCACTGCTCCTGGCTGGCGGGGTTTCCGCGCAGCAATTCAGCATCACCGCGGGCAGCATCACCACCTGCGCAGGCGTGCTGGAGGACAGCGGCGGCCCAGCCGCGGAGTACGGCAACAATGAGAACTTCACGGTGGTCATCTGCCCGGACAACCCAGGGGATGGCATCTCGCTGACCTGGGCCGTTTTCGGCTTGAGCACCGCCGGTGCCCAGAACACCTGGGACCGCATCCGCATCTGGGATGGCGACAACACGGGTGCCACCTTCCTTGGGGAATATACCGGCGGCGGCCTGCTCGGCCTCATCACCTCCGCCACCAGCTTCAATCCCACCGGTTGCCTGACGGTGCAGTTCATCTCCAACGGCACGGGAACAGGCGACTTCGCGGCATCCATCACCTGCTTCACACCCTGTGAACGGCCGGTGGCCGTCGCCTCCATGACCGGTGGCAGCCCCGCCTTGGTCTGCGTGGGTGAGCAGATCGACTTCGACGGATCCTCCTCATACGCGGCAACCGGCTTCAACATCATCAACTACGAATGGGTCTTCGACGATGGCTCCACCGCCAACGGGCCCACGGCAAGCCATTCCTTCACCGAGCCCGGCGAGTACGTGGTGCAGCTGAACCTGCTGGACGACAACGACTGCGTGAACTCCAATGTGGTGGACCTGCAGGTGCTGGTGAGCACAACCCCCAGCTTCATCGGCACCATGGAAAGCGTGGAAAGCTGCCTTGGCGCCACGGTGAACCTGAGCGCCGTGGTGAGCCCGGTGACCTGGACCGGGATTCCCGAAGCCAACTTCGGCGATGGCGTGTACCTGCCCGATGACGTGGGCACCCCCTTCACCAGCGAGATCAATTTCACGCAGTTCGAACCGGGGCAGATGCTCACGAACGCCAACGACCTGCAGACCATCTGCGTCAGCATGGAGCACAGCTTCATGGGAGACCTGGTGCTGTCGGTGACCTGCCCCAACGGGCAGGTGATCATCCTGCACCAGCAGGGCGGCGGCGGCACCTACATCGGCGCAGCCAACGACGGAGATGGGAACCTGAACCCGGTGGCCGGCACCTGCTGGGATTATTGCTGGTCGGCGAATGCACCGAACGGCACCTTCGCCCAATGCGCCGCCTTCGGGGCCACGCCGAATGTGATGCAGGGCGGCACGCCGCAGAATAACGCTCTGATCCCGGATACCTATACCGCCGTACAGCCCTGGACCAACCTGCAAGGGTGCCCGCTGAATGGAACCTGGACCTTTACCTCACTGGACCTTTGGGGCGCGGACAACGGATTCCTGTGCAGCTGGGAGCTGAACTTCAACCCGGCCATCATCCCCGACGTCACGCAATTCACCCCGGACCTGGGCACCTCCACTTTGGATTCGGCCTATTGGACCGGTCCGTTCCTGGTCACGGACCCGAACGATCCGCTGATCGCCACCGCCACCCCGAGTCAGGCGGGTACGTTCGACTACTCCTTCCACGTGACCGACAACTTCGGCTGCACCTACGACACCACCATCACGGTGACTGTTGCGCCGCAGATGGAGATCGATGCCGGCCCCGACATCATTCTTTGCACGGACGCTGAACCGATGGCCGGCCAGGTGGTTGCGAATGGACCACCGGCCAATTGCGTGTGGACGCTGATCCTGGAGGAGACCTTCGGCGATAGCTGGAATGGCGGGGCCAACCTGGCCGTGACCATCGATGGGGTGACCACCAACTACACGGTGCCCGCCGGCCAGACCCAGCTCATCTTCCCCTTGAACGTGAGCACAGGCTCCAGCATGCAGCTGCTCTATACGCAAGGCACCATCTGGAACAACGAGAATTCCTTCCAGCTCCTTAACGACCTCGGCGCAACGGTCTATGATTCCCCGCAGGGTCCGCCTACCGGCGTGGCCTGGGCCGGGGTGGTGAGCTGCGGCGGCGGCACCTCCCCCATCGTTTGGGAGTGGACGCCGACCGACGGGCTGGATGACCCGAGCGACCCAACGACCAACGTCTACACCACCTCGCCTACCTGGTACTACTTGTCGGCCTATCCCCTCGGATCCCCGGAATGCGCGGTCATGGACAGCGTGCTGGTGAGCCCCGACCCCTCCATCGATGCCGGGCAGGATGCCGCGATCACCATCTGCGCCAGCGACCCCAACTTCCTGATGACCGACTCGCTGGGCGGCACCCCCGATGCCGGCGGTGTGTGGACCACGAGCGGCTGCGCCGTAGTGCCGAACCAGTTCATCTCGGTGAACGGGGTGACCGATGTGTACACCTACACGGTGACGAGCCCTGCCGGGTGCGTGGCCACGGCGCAATTGGACATCACGGTCATTCCCGCCGATGACCCCACGTGCTGCGGATTCATCACCATGGGTCCTTCCGCCTACTCGTGCAACCTCACCATCGGCCTTTCGGTGGACCCCGGCAACACGGGCACGGGGCAGTGGAGCGGCCCCGCGGGCGCCGTATTCGCCGACCCCAGCGCCACGGAGACCACGGTGACCCTGCCGGCGGGCATGGGCGGCACGCATTGGTTCTACTGGATCGAGGATGATGGCGCCTTCTGCTACTTGGTAGACAGCGTGCAGATGACGCTTACGGACTCCATCGTCATCGCCTTCAACGCCACGGACGCGGTGTGCTATACCTACTGCGATGGCACCGCGCAAGCCTCCGTGACCGGCGGCAATACCGCCACTGACTTCCTCTTCGACTGGAGCACCGGGCTGAACGGTGTGGGCGAGCGCGACGTGAACAACCTGTGCGCCGGCACCTATACGGTGACCGTCACCGACGACAACGGCTGCACGGGCAGCAATTCCGTGGTCATCAATGAGCCCGTGCTGCTGGAGATCGACTCCATCGCGTTCCAGCCGGTGACTTGCTCGGGTGATTGCGATGGCCAGGTGGAGGTTTACGACCCGGAGGCCCTGCTCTACAGCTACGACAATGGAGCCACTTGGGTGCCCGATGCCATCCTCACCGGTGCATGCGAGCAGCTCTATCCGATCCGCATCCAGAATGCAGCCGGATGCTTCGGCACCGGCAGCACCATCGTGACGGGCCCTCCGCCGGTGGTGTCCGACTTCGTTTGGAATCCCATCCCCGCCACGGTATCCGACCCGCGCATCTGGTTCGGCAATACGAGCACGGGGGCGGAGACCTACTTCTGGGACATTGCCGGACTCGCCACCAGCACCGAAGAAGCCCCCTTCTTCCAATTCACCAACAAGGAGCCGGGGCAGTACGAGGTCTGCCTTACGGCCTACAACTACAACCAATGCGCCGATACGATGTGCCACACCGTGGTCATCGACGACATCCTCTTCGTTTACGTGCCCAACACCTTCACGCCGGATGGCGATGACCTGAACGAGACCTGGGGCATGAGCACGAACATCCCGGCCATCACCTCCTTCGAGCTGCGCGTGTTCGACCGTTGGGGGCAGGTGGTGTACCAAACGGACAGTCCGTACCAATTCTGGAACGGTGCCAGGAACAACTCCGGCGACATCCTGAAGACGGACGTCTACGCCTACCGCATCACCTACGAGATCAAGGACACCGAGACCCGCAAGGAACTGATGGGCCATGTGACCCTAATCAAGTGATACCCTGATTGTCAAGCGGAAGGGCGGCCCAAGGGCCGCCCTTCCCCATTGCACGGACCAATGCACAGCACTCCAAGGCACCGCATGGCAAATTCCCTACGTCATTGGACCGTATCCGCGATCTTGCAGCCCCTCCCACATCTCCCCGGGATGCCCTCTCCCTCCACCGTTCGCCGCCCCATCCGCTACCTCTGGATCCTTGCGCTGATGCTCAGCCTCAGCGGGTCGGCGCAGATCTTCACCATCACGGACGGGAGCATCACCACCTGCACCGGAGCCATCCTGGACAGCGGTGGTCAGGGTGCGGGCGGCTATGGCAACAACGAGAGCTATACAGCCACCATCTGCCCCGATGCACCCGGCCAGGGCATCCACCTGAACTGGGTGACCTTCAACCTGAGCGAGGCCGGCACCGACCCTATCGACAACCTCGCCATCTATGATGGGCCCTCGGCTGCGGATCCGCTCCTGGGTGTCTTCACAGGCACGTCCATCCAAGGAACGGTGGTTTCCGCTTCACCCACCAATCCCACCGGCTGCCTCACGCTCGTCTTCACTTCCAACGGCAATGGCACGGGCGTATTCGCGGCCGCCATCAGTTGCGTAACGCCTTGCTTCCCCCCCACCGCGGTGGCCGATGTCGGACAGCCCCTGCCGGCCTTGGTGTGCCCGGATGAGGTGATCACCTACGATGGTTCCGCCTCCACCGCGGCCGCAGGCTTCACCATCGTCGACTATGCCTGGGACCTGGGAGATGGCACCACCGCCTCGGGGCCGATTGTGACCCACTCCTTCTCCAACCCGGGCGCCTACATCGCCCAATTGACGGTGACGGACGACAACGGCTGCGTGAATACCCAGACCGTGGATCTTGCGGTGTACGTCGGCACCACGCCCCTCTTCGCCGGGACCACGGAAAGCCTGACGGTGTGCCAAGGCGCCACGGTCGACCTGGCCGGCGCAGTGCAGCCGGTGACCTGGAGCGCGATGCCCGAGGTGGATTTCGGCGATGGTGTCTATCTGCCGGACAACGTGGGCCAGACCTTCACCAGCCAGATCGAGTATGGGCTCTTCCCACCTGGCGCGACGCTCACGAATGTGAATGACCTGTGGTCGCTGTGCATTGACATCGAGCACAGCTTCATGGGTGATTTTGTGATGACGATCACCTGCCCCAATGGGCAGAGCACCATTCTTCACCAGCAAGGCGGAGGAGGCACGAATCTGGGAATCGCCAACCAGGCCGACGGGGGGAACCCGCAGCCCGGCACATGCTGGAATTACTGCTTCGCACCGAACGCACCGAATGGCACCTGGGCGCAGTCGTCAACGGCAGGCCTGACGACGCCTACGGCAACCGGCCCCTCATTGACTCCCGGCACGTACTCCTCCGTGCAGCCATTGAATAACCTCGTGGGTTGTCCGCTCAACGGCACATGGACCTTCTCCTTCACGGATCTGTGGGGCGCTGACAATGGCTTCCTGTGTTCATGGTACATCGATTTCAACCCCAGCCTCTACCCCGACCTGGTGGACTTCACGCCCACCATCGGCTTCTTCCCCGACTCGATGGCCTGGAGCGGAGCGGGTGTGACCACCGACCCGAACGACCCCACCTACGCGAGCTTCACGCTCACCGACCCCGGCGTGTACCCATACACGTTCACGGTAACCGACAATTTCGGGTGCACCTACGACACGACCATCACCGTAACGGTGACGAACGCCCCTGAGGTGGAGGCCACGGCCGTGCTCGCTTCCACCTGCAGCGAGCCCACCGCCTTGGAGGCGGAAATCGTCGCCTATGCGCCGCCGCCGCCGGATTGCACCTACTCACTCGTTCTCCACGATTCATTCGGCGACGGTTGGAACGGCGGCGCCAACGTACAGGTGGTGATCAATGGCGTCTCCACCAGCTACTCGATGCCGCCCGGCGGAAACGACTTCACGGTATCGCTGTCCATTCCGTTCGGAGCCACCCTCTCGCTCATCTTCACCGCAGGCACCATCTGGAACAACGAGAACTCGCTGGAGCTGATCAGCAACTCGGGAGCGATCCTGTACGATTCGCCGAACGGGCCGCCCAGCGGCACGCTCTGGACCGGCACGGGCGATTGCGGGCCGAATGCAGGGCCCGTGGTGTGGCAGTGGACGCCTGCTGCCAGCGTGGACGACCCCAATGCACAGAACACCGTATCGCAGATCACGCAGACCACCACCTTCGTGGTGCGGGTGTACCCCTTCGGACAGCCTTGGTGCTTCGGTACCGATACGATCGAGGTGGACCCTCCCTCCTTCCTGGAGAACGACAGCGTAGTGACGCATGTGCGCTGCAATGGCGGACCGGGCGCCATCGAGATCATCTCCACCGGCCTGGGAGGGCCTTGGAACTATGACTGGGTGGATGCCAACGGCACCAGCGTGCAGCAGACCGTGGCCTCGCTGGGTGACACGTTGGAAGCGGCGGCCGGCACCTATACCGTATTCGTCAGCGAAGGCCCGCAGGGCAACGGCTGTGCCGACACCCTTACGGCCACCATCACCGAGCCGCCGCTGCTCGAATGGGTGACCGTGCCGCAGGATACGACCATCTGCCTCGCCGGCTCGGCCACCCTGGCCGCAACGGCCCAAGGCGGCACGGACCCCGTGCTCCTGGTCTGGAGCCAAGGGCTCGCCGGCAACGGGCCGCATCAGGTGAGCCCGCCGTCGGGCCCATCGACCTTTGTGGTCCAGGCGGTGGATGCCAATGGCTGCGCCACCAACGAGGAGTATGTCACGGTCCTGGTGCGGGAGCCGCTGACCTTCACCCCCCTCGAGCCGGATACCGAGTGCTATGGCATCCCGGTGCCCTACGCGGTGCTCGATGCGGCTGGCGGCGACGGCGCCTATGCCTACGACTGGGGCACCGGTGCCCAGCCGCTGAACGCCACGGAATACCTGCTCACCTGGTCGGACAGCATCTGCGTGACCCTCACCGACGGCTGCGAAACACCACCCGTGACGGACTGCGCATGGCTCGAGATCCTGCACACACCGCCCATCGAGCTGACAGCCGACACCGTCTTCGGCTGCGCCCCCTTCAGCGTGGGCCTCACGCTCCGCGATACCACCGAGGGCGCATGGATCCAATGGAGCTATGGTGATGGAGCGGTGGAGATGGACAGCGCCAGCGTGATCCACACCTATGCGAATGCCGGCAATTACACGGTGAACACCGTGATCACATGGCCGAACGGCTGCATCACGGACACGACCATCACCGACATGGTGCGCGTGCTCACCGTACCGATCGCCAACATGTACTGGACGCCGCGTCCCGCAACGGTCAACGAGCCCGTGGTGCGCTTCGTGGACACCAGCGTGCCCAATGTGGTGAGCTGGCTGTGGGACTTCGGGGAGCTGGGCACCAGCGAGGAGCAGGACCCCGTAATCGAATTCCCCAGCGATGCAGGCGGAACCTACCCCGTGATGCTGGTGGTGGCCAATGAGCTGGGGTGCACGGATACGCTCCGTTCGTTCGTCGACGTCGAGGACGAGTTCATGGTGTGGGTGCCCAATGCATTCACCCCGGATGGCAATGCGCACAACCAGACCTTCTCCGTCAGCGGCAACGACCTCTCCACCGAGGAATACCACCTCATCATCTTCGACCGGTGGGGACACGAGGTGTTCAACAGCACCGACCTGTTCGAAGCATGGGATGGCACCAGCAAAGGCACCGTGCTTCCCCAAGGCACCTACACCTACCGCCTGAAGATCCGCGCCCGCAGTTCACGCGAGAAGCGGATCCTGTACGGGCACGTGAGCCTGCTGCGCTGAACGCAAGCACTCGTAGGCAAAGCAGCCGTTTCCATAACCCCGGCGGGGGTGTTCATCCAATAGTCGCAGGGATGCGTTCGGCGTATTCGGCAAACGGATACTTTCCCAACGCTGGAGCCGCCCTACCCCAGCCCCCCCTTGGATGAAGACACGCTACCCGGCCGTATCCGCATCCTTCGCATTCCCGATCCTCCTCCGCGCCGCATGTCTGGCCGCGCTGCTCCTTGTCGGGCAGCGGACGCTTGGGCAGGCCTACCCCATGTTCAATGGCGGTGCCACGGCCTGCACCGGAGCGTTCCTTGACAGCGGCGGGCAGGGCGCTGGCGGCTACTCGAATAACGAGAGCCTCACTTACACCTTGTGCCCTGACGCACCCGGAGGCGCCATCTCGCTGAACTTCCTCACCTTCAACCTGAGCACTGCGGGCGCTGCGCCGATCGATTTCATGGCGATCTACGACGGGAACAGCACCGCTGCCCCGCAGCTGGGCACATGGACCGGCAATGGCCTCCAAGGGCAGGTGGTCTCCGCCTCGGCCGGGAATTCCACCGGCTGCCTCACCATTGTCTTCCAGTCGAATGGCACGGGCACCGGGGTCTTCGCGGCCTCCATCACCTGCTACCAGCCCTGCGCACGTCCCACCGCTGCAGCCACGCACGGCGCAGCCAATCCGCAGCTGATCTGCCCAGGCGAGAGCGTGACCTTCAACAGCGCCGCGTCATCCGCGGCACCCGGATTCTCCATCGCCAGCCGGCGTTGGGATTTCGGGGACGGCACCGTGCTCAACAACGCGCCCGCCTCGGTGGCACACACCTATGCGCAGCCTGGCGCCTACACGGCCCAGCTCTATCTGCTCGACAACAACGGATGCGCCAGCACCAACCTCGTCGACCTGGTGACCATGGTGGGCACGGCGCCCACCTTCGGGGGAACGAACGGCACCCTGACGGGCTGCGTGGGCGAGACGCTCTGCTTGAATGGCGCGGTGCAGGGCACCACCTGGACGGAATCGCCGGCCCCCAACCTGGGAAGCGGCGTGTTCCTTCCCGACAATGTGGGCGAGTGCTTCGAGAGCACCATCACCTTCAATCAGTTCCCCCCGGGCTCCACGCTCACGAACGTCAACGGGCTCCTCTCCATCTGCGTGGACATGGAGCATTCCTTCCTCGGTGACCTGATCATCAACATCATCAGCCCCACGGGCCAGACCGTGACCCTGCACCAACAGGGCGGCGGCGGCACCTTCCTAGGCATCCCGGTCGACAATGACCTGCAGCCCAACGCGCAAGGGACCTGCTGGAACTACTGCTGGATCCCGACTGCGACGAATGGCACCATGGCCGACAACGGACAGGCCACGCTGCCGAGCGGCAACTACGAAAGCCTGAACAGCCTGGCCGGGCTGGTGGGCTCGCAGCTCAATGGCACCTGGACCTTCCAGGTGTGCGACATGTGGGCCTCGGACAACGGCTTCGTGTGCAATTGGGGCATCGACTTCAATCCTGCGCTCTTCGACGACCTGATCGCATTCACCCCGGTCTATGGAACTCAATGCGACAGCAGCTATTGGACCGGACCCAACATCACGAGCCAGGGCGCCGACTGCAATCAGGCGTGCGTGACGCCCGTCGCTCCCGGCAGCTACGACTACGTCTATCATGTGACTGACAACTTCGGCTGCACCTACGACACCACCCTCACGGTGACGATTACGCCGGCCCCGCAGGTGAATGCCGGACCGGACGCGAGCACCTGCAACACGCCCGTGCAACTTGGAGCGAGCGTGGTCGGCGGCGGATTCCCCACGAATTGCTCCTACACGCTCACGCTGTATGACAGCTTCGGCGATGGCTGGACCGGCCTCTTCGGCATTGGGTCGAACGGATCGAGCGTGACCGTAACGGTGAACGGCACCCCGTACAGCTACTGGCTGAATGGCGGCTCGCAGGCCAGTGTGGGAATCCCCGTGTCCAGCGGTGCAACCATCGTGGTGAGCTATACGGCCGGTTCGCTCTACAATGGCGAGCAGTCGTTCACGCTCTTCAATGGCACGGGCGGCGTGGTGTACGCTTCGCCGCAAGGGCCCGGCAGCGGTCAGCTCTGGAGCGGTGCGGCCAATTGCCCTGGCGGCAATTTCGTGTACAGCTGGTCTCCTGCAACAGGCCTGAGCGATCCGAACATCGCGAATCCGATTGCCACCGTGGGGGGCACCACGCAATACTGCGTCACGGTCCATCAGGTGGGCCACCCCCTCTGCACCAGTGCGGATTGTGTGACCATCACGGTGGACAACCTTGTGGATCCAGGCACCAATGCCAGCGTGGCTGCGTGCAGCAACGGTGCGGCCATCAACCTCTTCGCGCAGCTTGGCGGAACGCCGACCGCAGGAGGCACCTGGACGGCCCCTGGCGGCGGTGCGCACAGCGGCACTTTCCAGCCGGGAGCGGACGCTCCCGGCATCTACACCTATACCGTAGGCGGTGCCGGCGCCTGCGGGGCTCCCCAGAGCAGCACAGTGAACGTAACCGTGTATCCGTTGCCGAATGCCGGCACGAGCACCAGCCTCGCCGTGTGCAGCACCGATGCGGCTCAATCGATGTTCGCCTTGCTGGGTTCCGGCGCGCAGGCCGGCGGGACCTGGAGCGGTCCCTCGCCGGTGCCGGGAGGCAGCTACAACCCTGCAACGATGGATCCGGGTGTGTACACCTACACGGTGAATGGTACAGCGCCATGCCCGAACGCCACCGCAACAGTGACGGTGACGGAAAGCGCACCGCCCAACGCCGGCAGCGATGCCAGCATCACGCTATGCAGCACGAGCGCTCCAGTGGTGATGGTAACCCAGCTTGGGGGCAGCCCGGATGGCACCGGCTCCTGGACAGATTCTGGTGGAGGAGCCACCAGCGGCGGTTTTGATCCAGCTGCAGACTTGCCAGGCATCTACACCTATACGGTAGCCGGGACGGCACCCTGCCCAAATGATTTGGCCACGTTAACCATCACCATCAACGCCCCGCCTGATCCGGGGACCGATGGCTCAATCGCCCTCTGCGCCACCGATGCGCCCGCCTCGCTCTTCGCGCAGCTCGGAGGTGTGCCTGATGCAGGCGGCACCTGGAGCGGGCCCAGTGCGATCACCGGCGGTATGATCGACCCGGCCACGATGAGCGCGGGTGCCTACACCTACACGGTGAACGGCACGGCGCCCTGCCCCAGCGAGCAGGCCTCGGTGACCGTCTCGATCAGCACGCCGCCCAACGCCGGCACCGATGGCAGCATCACCCTCTGCGCCACCGATGCGCCCGCCTCGCTCTTCGCGCAGCTCGGCGGCACGCCCGATGCCGGCGGAACCTGGAGCGGGCCCAGTGCGATCACCGGCGGTATGATCGACCCGGCCACGATGAGCGCGGGTGCCTACACCTACA
>ERZ761607.1461-NODE-1461-length-29419-cov-6.035928_pt1 | contig 29419 bp, 20 predicted proteins | sample MGYA00511164_ERZ761607 | MGnify/ENA primary metagenome ERZ761607 (study PRJEB28899, sample SAMN02445080) | bioreactor sludge metagenome | biome: EBPR sludge | place: Australia: Brisbane, Thorneside Wastewater Treatment Plant | collected 2011-06-22 ... | reverse complement strand
GGCAATGCCGTGGCAATGCACTCGCAGGGATGAGGGCATCGCGGGCGGCGACGGACCATCCCCTGCCCTCAGGTGTTGATTCCACGGGCGCACCGACACCCGGCCGCCTTCAACCCTGAATCCCTCCTCTCGCATGGTCCCCTCCACCACCCCCGCCTCGCTCCACTTCTCCCTCGCGCGCACGCTGGAGGTGCTGGAGCGCACGCCCGCGGTGCTGCACGCGCTGCTGCACGGGCTGAGCGACGACTGGACGGAGCACAACGAGGGGCCCGGCACCTGGACGCCCAGCGAGGTGGTGGGCCACCTGATCCACGGCGAGCGCGCGCATTGGATGGCCCGGGTGCAGCGGTGCTTGAGCGCCGACGACAAGGCCTTTGCACCCTTCGACCGCCAGGCGCACCTGGAGGAGAGCGCCGGCAAATCGCTGCCGCAGCTGCTGGCCGAATTCGAAGCGCTGCGCAAGCGGAACCTGGCCGCGCTGGTGGCCTTGGAGATCACCGGCGCGCAGCTCGAGGACATCGGCCTGCATCCCGGCCTGGGCGAGGTGCGGTTGCGCGAAGTGCTGGCCGCCTGGGCCGCGCACGACCTGGCGCACATCGGCCAGATCAGCCGCGTGCTGGCCCGCCAGTACCGCGAAGCCGTGGGGCCGTGGCGGGCGAACCTGAGGGTGATGGGCTAGCTGACCGCTGCAGGCGGTGCTTGGCGGACGCCGGCGGCTCAGCCCCACGGGCAGGCCAAGCGCAACCGCTGGCCATCACGCCCCTTGCCCGCCGCGGCCGATCCAGCCCAGGTGCGTGTGGTGGAAGCTGTCGCCGAACTTGAGGCCGTAGCCGAACACGCGGTCCATGCTGGCGTGGCCATAAAGGATGATGCCGGTCCACAGCAGCAGATCGGTATCCCAGGCGGAGCCCGGCCGGAAGAGCGTGATGGCGTTGAGGTAGAGCCCCGCCACGATGCAGGCCATGGCCAGGCCCTTGTGGTGGAGCAGGTTGTAGCCGAAGGCCCCGGCGCGCGGCCCGATGAGGTAGCCCAGCATGCCGATGTCGGGGCCGAGGAGCAACAGGGCGTAGGTCCACCACGGCAGTTCGGCCGCATACAGCGCGAGTGCGCAGCCCAGGAATTGCACGAGCTCTTCAAGGCGGAGGAGGGTTCTCATGGCGGGAGCTTGTCCGTTGTGCGTTGCCGATTGCCGGATGTTCGTTGTCGGTTGCCCAGCGTCCTTGGCGGCGGACACGGGCGCACTACCAGGTGATGCCCACAGGGCAGTGATCGCTGCCCATCACCTCGTTGAGGATGAAGGCCTCCTTCACCTTCTTCTCGAAGCCTTTCGACACCAGCACGTAGTCGATGCGCCAGCCCACATTCTTGGCGCGGGCGCCGAAGCGCTGGCTCCACCAGCTGTACTTCACCGTGTCGGGATGGAGGTGCCGGTAGCTGTCCACGAAGCCGGCGGCGAGCAGGGCGTCCATGCCGTCGATCTCCTGCTGGGTGTAGCCGCTGGTCTTGTTGTAGTTCTCCTTGGGCCGGGCGATGTCGATGGGCCGATGCGCCACGTTGAGGTCGCCGGTGACGATCACGGGCAGCTTGCCCTTGGCGAGCCTGGCCACGTAGTGCCGGAACGCGGCATCCCACTCCCCGCGGTAGTCGAGCCGCTTCATGCCCTCACCGCTGTTGGGCGTGTACACGCACACCACCACCAGCTCCTTGAAGGTGCAGGTGACCACGCGGCCTTCGTCGTCGTGGCCCTTCATGCCGATGCCGAAGTGGACCTGCGCGGGCTGCTCGCGGCTGGCGATGGCGGTGCCGCTGTAGCCGGGCCGCACGGCGCCGTAGGCGTTCACGTGGTAGCCGTCCGCGCCGGCCAGGGCCTGCGCCACTTGCTCGGGCGTGGCCTTGGTCTCCTGGAAGCAGACGATGTCCGCATCGAGCTTCCGCAGGGTATCGTGCAGCCCCTTGCCCACGCTGGCGCGGATGCCGTTCACATTGAAGGAGATGAGTTTCATGCCGTGAAGATGGCACGAATGGGCGCTTGCTGCTCGCGATCCGGAGGTCTGTCCTCCCCCATTGCCGCGCCAATCCCGCACATCCATTCCGCGGGGCTTCCGCCCCAAGGCGCCCGCGGCTTCCGTCAAGGCGGCTCGGCTACATTCGCCGGGCATGCTGGAACTCGGCCTGGACACCTTCGGTGATGTGACGGTGGATGCGGACGGCCGTCCGCTGCACCCGGCGCAGGTGCTGCGCAATGTGGTGGCCGAGGCGGAGCTGGCCGACCGGCTGGGGCTGCACTTCTTCGGGGTGGGTGAGCACCACCGCCCCGACTTCGCGGTGAGTGCGCCCGAGGTGGTGCTTGCGGCGATCGCGGCGCGCACGCAGCGCATCCGGCTGGGCAGCGCGGTGACGGTGCTGAGCAGCGACGACCCGGTGCGCGTCTTCCAGCGCTTCAGCACGCTGGATGCGCTGAGCAACGGCCGGGCGGAGGTGATCATCGGCCGCGGGTCCTTCACCGAGAGCTTCCCCCTCTTCGGCTTCCGGCTGGAGGACTACGATGCGCTGTTCAACGAGCGGCTCGAGCTGTTCTGCGCGCTGCTGAAGGAGGGTCCCACCACGTGGAGCGGCCGCACGCGCGCGCCGCTGAAGGACCAGCGCGTGCACCCGCCCACCGAGGGCGGTGCGCTGCGCACCTGGATCGGCGTGGGCGGCACGCCGCAGTCGGTGATCCGTGCGGCGCAATACGGGCTGCCGCTGATGCTCGCCATCATCGGTGGCGACCCGCTGGCCTTCGCCCCCTTCGCCGACCTGCACCGGCGGGCCCTGGCGCAGCTGGGCCGCGAGCCGCTGCCCATCGGGGCGCACTCGCCCGGCTACGTGGCGCCCACCGACGAACAGGCGAAGGAGGAACTGTGGCCGCACTACAGCGCCATGCATGCCCGCATCGGGCGCGAGCGCGGCTGGCCGCCCCTCACGCGCGCCGCCTTCGAGCAGCAGGCGGGGCCCACGGGCGCCCTCTGCGCAGGCGCGCCGGAGACGGTGGCCCGCAAGATCGCCCGCACGGCCAAGGCGCTGGGGCTGTCCCGGTTCGACCTGAAGTACAGCGCGGGCACCTTGCCCCACGCGCTGCAGCTGCGGAGCATCGAGCTCTATGCCACCGAGGTGGCGCCGCGGGTGCAGCAGCTGCTGGCCTGAGCGGCCGGTGGGCCCGGAACGGGCCTTCAACCGGCGGCTGGTGATAGTTCGTCCAAAAAACGGGGCTGCCCCCTTTACGGCGCGATGCAACTATCGCCAACTTCGTTTGTCGAACGCAGACAACGCCCCTCCGATGCCACTCACCCCCTACACCGGCCCCTTCGGCCGCGCCGAGCAGCAGCACCTGCTGCGGCGCACCCTGTTCGGCTGCTCCAACGCCGACCTGGCCCACTTCCAAGGGCAGTCGCTCGCACAGGTGGTGGATGCGCTGCTCACCTTCACCAACGACACCGCGCCGCCGGTGAAGACCTACTGGAACCTCAATGGCAGCGCGCCCGATCCCAACGCGCTGGACCCGCAGGTGCCCTTCGGCAGCACCTGGGTGGACACCCCGCGCTACGGCAGTGAGGTGGAGCTGGCCGACATCAGCAGCGCGCGGCTGCAGAGCTACGCGTGGTGGCGCACGGGCCTCATGGTGCACCAGGACCGGAACATCCGCGAGAAGATGGCCCTCTTCTGGTACAACCACATGCCCACGCAGGTGTTCCAGGTCTTCAACCCGCGCTTCAGCTATGAGTACGACCAGCTGCTGCGCACGCAATGCCTGGGCAACTTCAGGCAGCTGGTGCACGATGTGACGGTGAGCGGCGCCATGCTCATCTACCTCAACGGCTTCCTCAACACGGCCAACGCGCCCGACGAGAACTATGCGCGCGAGCTGATGGAGCTCTTCACCCTGGGCGAGGGCAGCGGCTACACCGAGGAGGACGTGCAGGCGGCGGCACGGGTGCTCACCGGATGGACCGTGCGCGAGACCGACCAGCTGGGCGACATCGTGCTGCCCTACGTGGCCTACCGCCCCAGCCAGCACGTCACCGCCGACAAGCAGTTCAGCGCCTTCTTCAACAACACCATCATCCAGGGGCAGGGCGGCCAGGACGGCGGCGAGGCCGAGCTGAACGCGCTGCTGGACATGATCATGGCCAAGGAGGAGGTCTCGCGCTTCATCTGCCGCGAGCTCTACCGCTTCTTCGTGCACGGTGAGATCGATGCCGCCACCGAGGCACAGGTGATCGAGCCGCTGGCCGAGCTCTTCCGGGCCCACATGGGCGCGCCAGACCAGCTGCGCACGGTGATGCAGGCGCTGCTGACGAGCGACCACTTCTTCAGCGCGCAGATCCGGGCGTGCATGATCATGAGCCCGGCCGACCTGGTGATCGGGTCCATCCGCAAGCTCGACATGCCCATGCCCACACCCGCGCAGGTGGAGGCGCAGTACCGCGTGTGGCGCGATGTGTACTTCCTCACCGCCTACAGCGGCCAGGAGCTGCTCAACGTGCCCAACGTGGCGGGCTGGCCGGCCTACTACCAGTTCCCCGCCTACGACGACATCTGGCTCGACACGGCCACCTATCCGGCGCGCAACAACTCGCTGGCGGCGCTGCTCTTCAGCGGCTTCTCCACGCCCAACAACCTCTACCAGCCCGAGAGCCGCAACCTGGAGTTCAAGGTGGACTTCGTTGGGCTGGTGGGCCAGTTCTCCGATCCCATGAACCCCAACGCGCTGGTGAGCGATGCGGCCGAGCTGATGTTCGCCGTGCCGGTGAGCCTGCTGGTGCGCACGCAGCTGAAGATCAGCTACCTGCTGCTCGGCCAGCTCACGGACAGCTACTGGAGCGACGCCTACGAGCTCTATGTGACCGACCCCAATACCACCGACATGACGGCGCAGCTGGTGCCGAGCATGCTGCTGTGGCTCTTCCTGGACATGGCGAAGGCCGCCGAGACCCAATTGCACTGAATCCCCCGAATCACCAACCATGGACCGCAGACACTTCCTCCGCACCTCATCGGTGGCCACCTTGGGCGGATTCACCGTGCAAGGCTTCGCCAGTCCCTTGCTTCAAGCCCTGCGCAACAGCCGCACCGCCGAGGACCGCGTGCTGGTGATCGTGCAGCTCTTCGGCGGCAACGACGGGCTGAACACGGTGATCCCGCTGGACCAGTACGGCACGCTGGCCGCCAAGCGCCCCTACGTGCTCATCCCGCAGGCGGCGGCGCTCCCCCTGGGCGGCCTGGGCGGCACCGGGCTGCACCCCGCCATGGGCGGCATGCGCGAGCTGTGGGAGGACGGCAAGCTGGCCATCGTGCAGGGCGTGAGCTATCCCGAGCCGAACTACTCCCACTTCCGGGCCACCGACATCTACGAGACGGGCGCCGATGCCAACCAGCTGCTGAGCTCGGGCTGGACGGGGCGCTACCTCAATTTCGAGTACCCCAACTACCCCGCGGGCTACCCCAACACCGACATGCCCGACCCGCTCGCCATCCGCATCGGCGGCGCCGTGGGACCCGGCCTCCAGCACATGGGCGTGAGCATGGCGGTGGCCCTCAACAACACCAACGACCCGCTCAACCTGGCCGGGAACATCTACCAGGACGCGGCGCCCGCCACCTGCAGCGGCGGCAAGCTGTCCTTCGCGCGGCAGGTGCAGCGGCAGACCGACCTCTACGGCGATGTGATCGAGGCGGCGGCGGTGGCGGGCTGCAACCAGAGCACCCTCTACCCCACCGGCAACGCGCCGGGCGCCGAGCTGGCGCAGGCGCTGAAGATCGTGGCGCAGCTCATCTGCGGCGGACTGAAGACGAAGATCTACTGGGTGAGCATCGGCGGATTCGACACGCACGCCCAGCAGGTTGAGGACAGCGACCACACCATCGGCTTCCACGCCAACCTGCTGCAGGGCCTGAGCGACAGCATCCACGCCTTCCAGGACGACCTGAACCTGCTGGGCCTGGAGGACCGCGTGCTGGGCATGACCTTCAGCGAATTCGGCCGCCGCATCGTGGATAACGCCTCGCTGGGCACCGACCATGGCAGCGCGCAGCCCATGTTCCTCTTCGGCACCAAGGTGATCCCCGGCATGCTGGGCACCAACCCGGAGATCCCCGCCAACGCCACCTACCAGACCAACCTGGCCATGCAGTACGACTTCCGGTCGGTGTATGCCAGCGTGCTGAAGGACTGGTTCTGCCTGGAGGAGAATGACATCGACACGGTGCTGCTGAACACCTACCAGCCGCTGGCGCTGATCGACCCCGAGGGCTGCCTGGGCACGGACATCCGCGAGGTGAACCAGCGCGCCGGCAACGAGCTGCTGCGCGCCTTCCCCAACCCCTTCACCGAGCGCACCACGCTCGAGTACGTGAGCCACGGCGGCCGCGTGCTGGTGCAGGTCTTCAACGAGCAGGGCCAGCTGATGCAGACCGCGTTGAACCAGCCCATGCCTGCCGGCACCTACCGCGTGGACGTGGACCTGGGCGACCTGCCCGCCGGCGTGTACTATGCGCGGCTGCAGAACGAAGGCAGCCAGCAGGTGCGCAACCTGCTCAAAGTGCGCTGAGCGGGGCGCTGCGTGCACGGAGCCGCTTTCTTTGGGGCATGTCACAGCCCCCCGTCGACGACAGGCAGCAGCCCACCCCCGAGCCACCCCGGCCCGAGCAGCCCCTCCGCGACTCCGAAGCCGCACCTCCGGCGCGCTACGAGGATGTGGATCCCTATCAGGCGGACCATCGCGACCACCTGCTCATCCAGAGTCGGTGGAACCTGATGACGGTGAGCCAGATGAGCGACCTGAAGGCGAACCTGATGCTCACGCTCTCAGCGGTGCTGCTGCAGTTCGCGCTCAGCAAGGTGTCTGACCATGCGCTCACCGGCCCCAAGGCCCACTACTGGGTGATGGTCTTCGGTGCGCTCACCACCATCCTGCTCTGCGCCTACTCCACGCTGCCCAAGGCGCCGCCCCTGGGCCGGCAGCTGCCCGATGGGGCGCCGCTGCCCAAGGGCTTCTCGCTGCTCTTCTTCACCTCCTTCATCCAGCTCTCGCTTCCGGATTACAAGCGACGCATGCACGAGGTGCTCTCCTCGCCGCCCCGCACCCACGATGCCATCCTGGAGGAGCTCCACAGCCACGGCCACTACATCGCGCGGAAAAAATACCGCCCGCTGCGGCTGGCCTACATCAGCTTCCTCCTCACCTGGCTGGTGGGCGCCGCGCTCTACGCCATGGCCTGAGCGCGAACCGTTCGGCACCGCCGGGCAGCGGAACGGGCGCGCCGCGCGTCTTAACCCCAACCGAACTCCCATGAAGGCACCCTACACCGTACTCTCCGCACTGCTGGCCACCGCTGCTGGTGCGCAGACCATCAACCAGTCGAACTTCAGCTTCAACCCGAACCTGCTCACCGTGCCGCCGGGCACGGAGATCACCATCACCCTGGGCGGGGGGCACACCTTCACCCAGGTGAGCGAAGCAACGTGGAACGCCAACGGCAACACGGCACTGCCAGGCGGCTTCAACTTCAACTCGGGCACGCACCAGCTCACGCTCACCGACCCCGGCACCTACTACTACGTCTGCATCCCGCACGCCAGCATGGGCATGAAGGGGCGGATCGTGGTGGAGAGCGGCACCGGTGTGCGTGAGCCGCTGACGGAGCGCATCGCCCTGGTCTTCCCCAACCCCGTCGCCCAGGAGCTGACAGTGCAGCAGCCGGAGGCCGCTGGCGGCACGGCCTTGTTGATCGATGCCCAAGGCCGCCAGGCGCTGCAAAGCCCCCTCACGGGCAACGACCGCCTGCCGGTGGCCGGCCTTGCGCCCGGCACCTACGTGCTCCGCATCACCGACCGCGATGGCACGCTGCGCCGCGAGCAGCGCGTGGTGATCGCACGCTGAGCACTGCGCCGCTGAATGCATGAGCGCCGCCCTCAGGCGGCGCTCATGCATTCAGCGCACCGCGGTCCACCAAGGCTCGCTGAGCCTGAGGTCCGGCCCGTTGACGATGCGCCCGATGCGCGGCGTGAGCAAGGGGACGCCCAACTCGGCCGCCTTCGCGGTGAGCCGCTCGATGGGCTCCTTCCACGGGTGCATGGCCAGGCTGAATTTGCCCCAATGGACCGGCAACAGCACATGGGCCTTCACGTCCACGGCGGCTTGGGCGGTCTCTTCGGGCATCATGTGGATGCTGCTCCAGCGCTCGTTATAGGCACCGCATTCCAGCAGTGCCAGATCGAACGGGCCGAAACGCTCGCCGATTGCCTTGAACGTGGGCGAATAGCCTGAGTCCGCGCCGAAGTACACGCGCTTGGTGCGGCCCTCGATGACCCACGAGCCCCAGAGGGTGGTGAAGCGGTTGGTGAGGCTGCGGCCGCTGAAGTGGCGCGCTGGCGCGAGCGTGAGCTTCACGGGGCCGAGGGCGCCGCTCTCCCACCAGTCCATCTCGGTGATGGCCGCTGCGGGCACGCCCCAGCGCTCCAGGTGCGCGCCCACGCCGAGCGGCGCGATGAAGCGCCTGTCCTTCAACTGCAGGATGGTCTCGTGGTCGAGGTGGTCGTAATGGTCGTGCGAGAGGAGCACCGCATCCACCTGCGGCAGCAGGTCGGCGCGCATGTGCTGCGTGTAGCCGAAGCGCTTCGGGCCCATGAAGGAGAAGGTGCTGGCGCGCTCGCCGAACACGGGGTCGGTGAGGAAGGTGAGGCCATCGACCTTGATGAGCAGCGTGGAGTGGCCGAACCAGCACACGGCCAGGGCGCTGTCCGGCACGGCGGCCCAGGCATCCGCGTCGAAGCCCACCGTGGGGATGGTGTCCTCCGGCTCGCGGCCCTCGGCGCCCGTGGCGAACTCCCATAGCACGCCCAGCATGGTGCCCAAGGGCATGTCCATGCTGGTCTCCACCACGTTGCGGAACCGGCCATCCATCTGGTTGGGCGATGCCTTGATGCGCTCGAGGCGCGCGCCAGCGGGATCGGCGCCGATGCGCGGCGCGAAGCGGAAGTAGAGCGCGAGAGCAAGGCCGAGAGCGGCCAGTAGGCCCAGCAGGATCCAGAGCATGCGGCGGATGAATCGCAAGGGTGAAGGGGGAAAGGTCCGGCGCAAAGGTCCGGACCTCTCCCACTCACCCCACCACCGCAGCCACCACCAGACAGCCGCTCGTGGAAGGGACCGAACTACTTGTACTTCACCGCCCCCTGCGCCAGCAGGTGCTCGATGTCATTGTTGATGCTGAGGATGAGCAAGCTGGTGGCGGTGCAGAAGACCGGGCTGGTGATGCAGTGATGGCCGTTCCAGCTGCCATCGTTGTTCTGGATGCCCACCAGGCGGCCGGTGGTCTGCTGGTACCAGTTCTTCCACCCCTGATCCTTGGCGATCACCAGCGACTCGCCGGTCTGCAGGAAGCTGAGGAACTCCTCACCGCCGTTGTTGCCGAAGCCGCTGATGACATCCTCGCGCTGGGCCTGCTGCTTGGCGGCCTCGTACACCTGGTAGGCGGCGTTGAGGCGCTCGGCCTCGCCGCGCGGCACACCGGCATCCTGCAGGGTCTCCACGGTAACCGGCGCATTCTTCGCGATCCGCCCCTCCTTCTTCGCCTTGGTGACCACCTCGTTCAGCTCGCGGGCCTCGGCGGCGCTGTTGCGCGTGCTGCCGCTCACGGCGTAGAGGGTGATGCCGGCAGCGCGCTCGGTGGCCACGGTGCCCTTGCCCGCATCGAAGTTGCTCTTCTGGTAGTCGCGCGCCAGCTTCAGCGACTCCTCATCCACCGTGGCGCCCTGGGCCTTGGCGCTCTCCAGCGCGCTGGCGGCGAAGCTGCTCTGCAGCACGCCGGCCCAGCCGTCGCCGCGCATGCTGCCGTCGGCGTTCTGACCGCGCTGGATCATGTCCACGCAGGTGTTGAGGGCGCGCATGGCGCGGAGGCGCTTCGGATGCTGCTCCTTGAGCTTCGCCACCAGGTTGCTCAGGTACTGGGCGGTGAGTGCCACATCGATGTTGGCGCCCAGCTTGGCCTGGATCTGCGTGCCCTGCAGCTGGGTGATGTTGATGGCGCCCTTGGGCGCGGCCTCCACCTGCAGCAGCAGGTAATCGGTGGCCCGGGCCAGCTGCTGGCTGTAGGGTCCCTGGTCGAGCGTGCTGCCCATGCGCATGATGGCCATGGCCACCATGGCCGTGGTGGCGGGATCGGTGCTCACGGCATGCGGGTCGCGGATGTCCTGCCGGGCGTGCGAGCCGGCGCCGTAGCCGCCATCGGCAGCCTGCGCGCGCACCAGCCAATCGAGCCCCTTGCGCTCGGCCTGCAGCACCGCTGCCGGCGTGGCGAGCACGAAGGAGCTGTCGAGTCCCTCGCCCTCGTAGACGGTCTTGAACACGCAGCCCTCGGGCGGCTCGGGCACCGGCGTGTGGCAGTGGGCGCGGGCCGTGGCGGAAGGCCGCGGGTTGAAGGCAAGGAGCATCACCAGGATGCCGAATCCGCCGGTGATGGCGGCGATCAGGAAGACGTGCTTTCTCATGGCGTGTGCGTTTGGGCCTCTCCGCTGGGATGCGGAGGAAGGGCGTTTTGCACATGCGGTACACGCGCGCGCCGATCGGGTTCAATCGGATGGGCCGCTACGGCTCATCCGGCGCTCGCTGCGCGCGGAAGTAGCCATTGCTCACGGTCACGAAGACCTCCTCGCCGGTCCCTGTGTCGTACCGGACCATGGTGCCGAGGAAGATGCCCTGCACCTCGCCGCCCACCGGGCCGTACAGGTTCACCCCGACCTGGAGGTTGTAGGGGAAGTAGTAGCGCCCATCGATGACCAGGGTGATGCTGCAGTCGCCTTCGCCTTCCACCGTGGCGCAGTTGCCGGTGGCGCTGCCCAGCCATTCCCCGTAGAGCTGCGGTCCGCCGCCGCCATCCACAACGAAGAGCTGCGTGGTATTGTCCGCGGCATAGTAGGTGGCGGTGGCCATGCCGGCGGCCGGGTCGAGCACCACGGTCTGCTGACTGTAGCCATCGCCGTTGAGCACGCAGCCCGCCTGCAGCCCGCCGCCAGAACCGCCGTTGCAGAGGGTGATGGTGCCCGCATCCGCTTCACCTCCCGGCGCGGTGGGCAGCGACACGGAGACCTCCTGCACGATGCCGCCGTTCAGGTTCACCAGCCGGAGCGTGGCCTCTTGCCCATTGTACGGCGCAGCGATGCGGAACTCGGGGGTGGCCCCGAGCGGCATGAAGTAAGAGCCGCCGGACCAGGTGACCATGGCGTAGCCGTTCACGGTGCCGCTTGGGCAGATGAGCGTGCCCACGATGTAGCCCGGCGTGTTCACCAGCAGCTCCACGTACTGCTCGGCATCGGCCGCCAACGTGCCGATGGGCACCGGCGCGGCCGTGAGGCCGATCGGGTTCGCATCCACCTCCACGGTGAGGTCGACACCCGAAGGGACGAACGCGTCGAACTCCCCATCGGAACGCGGATAGGTCCTCACCTGCCGGATGCGCAAGGGCAGCAGCGGCGCCAGCTCCTCATCCCCTTCCACGCGCACCCGGCCGCGGACGCGCGCCCGCGGCCATGCGGCATCCGCGTTCCAGGTGGAGAAGTGCTGCACCACGCCGACGTACTCGCCGCCTTGGCGCTGGGCCTCGCCCTCCGGCTCCCAGATGCCCGTCTGCTCATTGAGGTGCCACAGCGGAACGGTGGCGGGCGCCTCGCTGCTCTGATCGGCCGCGATCGGCAGGCGGATGGTGGCCGAGGCCCCATTGCCCAGCTGCAGCTCGTTGCCCACGCCATCGGTGATGCGCACGCTGGCCATGCCGTAGCTGTAGAGCTGCTGTTGCGTGCCGCCCGCGATGGCCGTAAGGTCGCCACCCGGCATGGCCGCGCTGAAGTCCGGCGCATCCGTGGCGAAGTGCTCCGCAGCCACGGCGTAGGTGCCCGCGTAGGGCGCTCCCGTTGCGGTGACGAGCCCGTTGGCCGGCAGCTGCAGGCGGAATCCATCCGGCAATTGCAGGTCCTGCGGCGAATCGGATGAGAGACCGGTGAAGTCAGGCGCGCTGGACCGCATGGACACGCGTACGATCGTGGTGCCGTTGAGGTGGGCCGCCGTGCCATGCACCGCGTTGAAGTAGCCCGCCTTCTGGCAACGCACCACCACGCGTTCGTTCGCCGGGGCGCTGCCGAGCAAGAACATGCCCGCCGCATCGGTCACGGCCGATGCGCTGCCGGATTGCACCTGCACACCGGACAAGGGGGCGCCGGAGGCATCCACCACCTGGCCCAGCACGCGCGTGGTGCCGGTGGCCATGGGCGCGGATGACGGCGCGGCTGCATCCTCCTCGTCCTTCCGGCAACCGCCGAGGAGCAGCAGGAGCAAACCGAGCATGGCCACCAGCAGCAAGGTCCAGTGGTTGAGGCTCTGCGCAGCGGCGGGCGACCGCTTGGGATTGTTCGCTGTGTGTTTCATCCCCGTGCCGGGAAGGGCGATCCGTTGGTGCATGGGGCAAGGGTAGCGCCCGGCTCGCACCGCATCCATCACATGTTCGTGGGTATCCCGCTGGGCCGGGCCTGCGGCGGAGAGCGGTCGTTGACCAGCCTCAGCGGGACCGTTGCGCAGTGGCCGGCCTCCACACGAAAGTGGGGATGCGAAGGGCGTATGCACGGGATAATGTTGCTGCCCTGCAGCACCCTGACCGGTGCTTACGCCACTCATCATGGATCTCCGCTGTCCCACCCCGCTCCCCTGCTTCATCGCCGGCCTGCTGCTGATCACCGCGCACGAGGCCTATTCCCAGCCCGGGGAATGCCAGCCCCAGGCATGCACCTACACTGGCGGCCCCTCAACCGCAACGGTTCCGGCCACCAGCGCATCGCACTTCACCACCTCCGGGGTCTGGATCCAACCCAGTTGGTCCGCGAGCTTCCCGGTCACCGCCGGCGAGACCTATGAATGGTCCTCCTGCCCGGCGGACGGCGCCGGGATACCCTACTACCCATCGGACATCAATTTCACCCTGATGCGTGCGGATGGCAGCTTCCTCTGCTATTCCGACGATGTCTGCGGCGCCTTCCCGAAGATCCGCTGGACCGCGGACCAATCCGGAACGGTGATCCTGGGACTACGGGAGGATGGTTGCTACATCACCCCATACACCACACGGAAGTACCAGCCTTCGTGGCGGTGCGTGACCTGCCCCGCCTTCCAGCCTTGCGAGGCAAGGACGGAGATACGCTGTGCAACCACCTACACGGCCACGCACGGCAGCGGTGCAGGCGCCTTTGACCTTTCCTGCGGCAGCGGCAGCGGCACAGGCAAGGAACGGGCGTACCTCTTCGTGCCCGGATCAAGCGGCTCCATGGTGCTGCAGCAGCTCGCCTCACATGCGCCGGTCCGCTGGTACTACAAGCCGGAAAGCCAAGGCTGCGGCGCCACCAGCTGGACCTGCGTCGGCACCCTGACCGGCAATGCGAGCAGCACTTCCTTCACCGTGAGCGAAGGGGTGCGCTACCTCCTCTTGGCCGATCCGGAGGCCACCACCCAAGGTGACGTCTCCTTTCAGCTTGGCTGCACCCTGCAGCCCGACCCCTGCCTGTCACCGACACCCATCAGTTGCGGGAACACGTACAGTGTGACCATACCATCGGGAGCCGGCATGGCCGGGGAATCATTGGAATGCGGACTGCTGACCTTGGGCAAGACCCGTGTCTTCGCGTTCACCACCGTGCTCGGAGGCGACTATACCATCACCCAGAACGCATCCGAACCGGTGACCTGGCTGGTGTCGAAGGGCGACCCCACCCGCCCCTGCGAGTTCAAGTGCATGGACTGGGCGCCGAACGCAGGCTCCATCACCACGTCCCTGAAGCCGAACATGACCTACTATTTCCGGTTGAATGGAACCTACACCACGGGCGCTTCGGTCACATTCACCATTGATTGCTCGGCTGTCGAGGACCCCTGCTCCGCGATCGGCAACCTGAGCTGCGGGTTGCCTGCTTCAGCAACGGTGAGCGGAACCGGCGGTTGGAACGGCTTGACGGGCTATTGCGGAATCAGCGGATCGTGGGGGAAGCAGCGCCTGTATGCCTTCACCCCTGATCAAACGGGAGCGCACACCATCGAACAGACGATGCTCACCCAGGGACAGATGATGCGCTACTTCATCAAGCCGCAATCCGGAGGCTGCTCATCCATGGGATGGTCCTGCATCGGATCACTGAACGGCCCTGGCACAACGCCACCCATCACGCTGGAGGCAGGCGTGCCTTACTACATCATGGCCGATGCCTTGTACGCCTACCTCACGAGCAGCTATACCATGCGCGTGAACTGCCCTCCTCCCCCGGCCGACCCCTGTGCGGCCATCGTGAACCTCGCCTGCGGCATCCCCGTCACACGGAGCATCGCACCGGGCCAGGGGGCTTACAGCGCGCCGCAGAACACCTGCGGGTACAGCACGCCCGGGCGTGAACAGATCCTTCGCTTCACGGCACCCTATTCGGGGACCTACAACATCAGGCAATTCACCGCTTACGATTGGACCGACTACTTCTTCAAGCCTGAAGCCAATGGATGCAGCGCCGCCGGTTGGACCTGCATCGATGACCTGTTCGGCGCGGAGCTGAGCGGGGCATTCACCATGCTCCAGGGTATCACCTATCTCATCATGGCCGACCCGGAATCCAGCAACGGCGGCATCCTCTCCTTCCAGCTTGAATGCAGCAGTCCTTACGATGCCTGCGCCTTGACCGAGCCGCTGGCCGGATGCAACGAGCCCATGTCCGTGCAATTCGGAACAGGGAACGGCAGCTACCTGAACCCAGGCAGCAGCTGCGGGGCGAACACGCCCGGCCGCGAGCGCATCTTCACCTACACCGCCGCGGAGGGAGGGCAGCGCTTCTTCCAGCAGTTCACCTCCAACGGCACCATCAACTACTACGTGAAGCCGCAATCCGGCGGCTGCAATGGATCCGGTTGGACCTGCCTGGGCGGCATCAGCGGGGCCGGTGTCACCTCTACCTACAGCATGACGGCGGGCACTACCTACCTGGTGATGCTGGATGCGCTGGCCACCACCGGCCAAACGGTCCAATTCGTCATGGGATGTGCAGCCAGCGGCAACGTCTGCAACACGAGCATGATGGGTTCCGTCACCTGCAACACGGATATGCCCGTGAATGTGCCCTCCGGCGCGGGCGGACTCCTTCAACTGCCCGGTTGCGGCGGCGATCCGATGCCCGGGCGTGAACGGATCTATGCCTTCATGCCGATGGAGAGCGGAGTGTTCAGCGTCATCCAGATGATGGACGGCGATGGGGACTACACCACCTACCGCTATGCCTACAGGGCCGCAGGCTTCGGCTCCTGCACCGATGGTTGGATGTGCATCGGTTATCGGCAGGGAACGAGTGAGGTGGGCACAATGAACCTCACCGGCGGCATGCTCTATTGGCTGATGATCGATGCCTCGAGCATGACCGGAGGACAGCTGGCCTTCCGGATCGAGTGCCCGACCTACGAAGCCTGCACGGACATCCAGCCCGTTACCTGCGGCACGCCGCGGTTCGTGGTACTGGGCAGCGGGCAAGGCGGCAAGGACTGGAACTCCTGCGCTCCGGGAAACCCCACCCCCAGCCTTCCGGGCAAGGAGCGCATCTTCCGCTTCCGCCCCGGTGCCAGCGGCTACCACACACTCACGCAAACGGGTACGGGAGCAACGCTTCACTACAGCGTGCTCGAGGAGTCGCCCGATGCCAGCCCGACATTCTGCGCCGAGCAGGGCAGCTTCTCCTGCTGGGATGAACTGACCGGTCCCTATGAGGAGGCGCAACCGCGCTGGTTCAATGAAGGGGTCGACTACCTGATCATGGTGGACCAGCCCACCACGAACGACGTCTCCTTGACCTTCACGATCCATTGCCCCGTACCGCCGAACGATGATTGCGCGAATGCGACACCGTTGGCCGTCCACCCCTGGAATACCGACTATCCGGTTGCGGCAACACCCGGGAACAATGCGGGCGGCGCGTTGCAGGACGGCCCCACGCCCACCTGCGACACCCACGCGTTCGAGAACAATGGCCCATGGCCGGATGTCTGGTTCACCTTTCAGTCGGGCATGACGCCCGTGGTGGCCGAAGTCTATCTGGGCAGCGCATCCGGGCTCAGCCTGGAACTGTATATGGACAACGGTACCGGCTGTACGGGCGTGCCGGTCTGGTGCCAGTCCGGGGTCGACGGTACCTTGCTCCTGCCTGTTCAGCAGAACGCGCTCTACCGGCTTCGCGCCTTCACCAACCTGGGCTACGACGTGCCCGGCAGCTTCGCCATCTGCCTGCACCGCACCGCACCTCCGCCTTGCGCCAGCCTGATCGCTCCTGCTCCGTTCGAGGAGATCGAAGAGGGCGCGCCGATACACCTTGAATGGACATCCTCCCCCACGGCAACCAGCTACCTCATCGAGCTGCTGGATATCACGGCCTACGCACCGGACCCCGTCGACGGCTTCCCCGTTACCGCATTCGGCACCGACCTGTTGCTTAACGCGCTCCCGATTGGCGCTTACACATGGCGCGCGACTCCGCTGAGCGCCTCCGGTTCGGGCGACCACTGCCCGTATGGATACTTCTCGGTCGTCCCGCCCACCGCCATGAGCCTGCAGGTACCCGTGCGCGCCGTGCTCGATGGCGCGTGGGTACCGGCCACCGGCCTGATGCGCGACAACCTGCGCATCGCCGGGCTCATCCCTGCGCAGCACCCCTATGGCGGCGCGCCGTGGTTCCATGATGGCAGCGAGGAGCTGGGATCCTTCGCCCTGCAGGCCACCGGCCCGAATGCGATCGTGGACTGGGTGCTGGTGGAGCTCCGCGCACAAGGCGCCCCGCAGCAGGTCGTAGCCCGCCGTGCCGGCTTGCTGCAGCGCGATGGCGATATTGTGGACACGGACGGATCGAGCCCGCTCACCTTCCTGGCCGTTCCCACCGGCAGCTACCATGCAGCGGTGCTGCACCGCAATCACCTCGGCGCGATGACGCAGGATGCGATCCACATGGATGGGTTGCAAGCGCCGATCGACCTCACCAGCGCCGCGCTTCCTACCTACGGCGCGCAGGCGCGCAAGCAGCTGAGCGGCGGCAATGCGCCGCTGGGCCTGTGGGCGGGCGATGTGAATGGCGACGGCAGGCTCAAGTATGTGGGCGAGGACAACGACCGCGACCTCATGCTGGTGGCCATCGGCGGCAACGTGCCCACCAATACCATCGCAGGCTATCGCATGGAGGACATCTCGCTGGATGGCCTGGTGAAGTACGTGGGCGACGGCAACGACCGCGACCCGGTGCTGCAGAACATCGGCGGCTCGGTGCCCACGGCGGTGCGGCTCGGCAGCCTGCCCTGACCCCTGGATCACGACCGCCCCAACCTTGCGTAAGGCATGGGCGCCGGCGGCCTCACCGGTCGAACACCTTGTTGAGCGCTTCGGTGCGGCTATGCACCTGCAGCTTGCCGTAGATGGCGCGGATGTAGGACCGCACGGTCTCCACGCTCAGGGCGAGCCGGTCGGCGATCTCCTTGTAGCGGTAGCCATCGGCCAGGAGCCTTACGAGTTCGTGCTCGCGCGGCGTGAGGCTCTCCACGAGCCGGGCACTGGCCTTCTTCTGCTGCACATTGGCCACCACCATGCGCGCGATGGCGAGCGACATGGGCGAGCCGCCGGCATGGATGTCGCGCACCGCCTGCGCGATCTCCGCCGGCGTGGCGGTCTTCAGCAGATAGCCCGTCGCTCCGGCGCAAAGCGCACTGAACAGATTCGTATTGTCCTCGAACACGGTGATCATGAGGAACTGCAGCCGGGGCCGCTTGGGCTTGCATTGGGCCACCACCTCGATGCCGCTCTGTCCGGGCAGGTTGATGTCGGAGAGTACCACGTCCAGCCCATCGAGCCCTTCCGGCCGGGCAAGGAAGGCCTCCGCATGGGGAAAGCTGCCCTTCAGGTCCAGGTCACCGGCTTCCCGGATGGCGCGCTCGAAGGCGAGGCGCATGTCGGCGTCGTCCTCGATGATGGCAATGCGGATGGACATGAAAGCGAAGGTACCCGCAAGCAGCAGCGGCGGTATCACATGTTCGTGGGGGGTAGCGGCACCTGAAACGTGACAGTGGTGCCCGCAGGGCCCGTATCCACCTTCACGGCGCCGCCCAAGGCCTCGGCGCGCTTGCTGAAGTTGGCAAGCCCGTTGGCGCCTTCCCGGATCCGCTGCGGATCGAATCCGTGGCCGTTGTCGCGCACCAGGAGCTCGACCTGGCTCGTGCCCAGGTGAAGCTGCACGGCGATGCGCGCGGCGCCACTGTGCTTGAGCGCATTGTTCACCGCCTCCTTCAGCACGAGCAGGATGTTGCGCTTCAGCTCCGGGCCGATGGTACGCTCGCGGTCGGCATCGGCGCAGCGCAGATCTGCGATCAGCTGCACCTGCAGGTCCTCGAACTGACGCCCAAGCATGCTGCGCACGTAGGCCAGGAAGGAAGCGAAGCTGTCGTTGCGCGGGTCCACCGTCCAGACGATCTCGCCCAGTTCATTCACGAGCTCGGTGCTGGCCTCGGCGATGCGCGCGGCTTGCGGCGCTGCAGAGGCGTCCATCTGCCGCGAGAGCATCGTGATCTTGGTGAGGCCGCTGCCGATGCCATCGTGGATATCGCGCGCGATGCGCATCCGCACGCGCTCCAGCTCGCGCTCGCGCTCCAGTTCGCGCACTTGGGCACGGTGCCGCCGGTTGAGCACCATGCGCGTGAGCAGCACCACGAACAGCACGGCCAACAGTGCACCGGTTCCGATCGCCCACCAGCGTGCCCACCAGGGCGGCAGGATGACGAAGCGCAGTTGCACCTCGACAGGCTTGGACGATGGGCTCTCGGCCCGCACGTCCACCTCATACGCACCAGGCCGAAGGTCCAGCAGACTGAACGAGCGCTGGCGGCCGAGGGCGGCCCATTCGCCGGGCGTCCCATCGCGTGTGATGCGATAGGCGTAGGTGAACGCATCCCCTTCGAAAAGCGCCACCACCCCGAACGCCAGCTGGATGCTGTTGCGCGTGTGCGGCAGCTCCACCCCATCGGCCTGCAAGGCAACCAGGCTGAGGGGATCGGAACCGGACCCGGCCTCGCGCACCATGAGCCACGCCTCAGGGTGCGACGGTTCGAATGCCCGCACGCGCTTCCATCCCTCTGAATCGATCAGGATCCCGCCATCATGGCCTTGCGCCAGGCCGTGCACCACGGCGGCGAAACCATGAAGCGGATCGAGCCGGACCAGGATCTCCGTGTCGGGATCGAGCAGGTAGCAGGCGCACCCGGCCAGCAACCAGAGCCGGCCTCGCGCATCCTTCACCGCCGACTCGAAATAGGGCCGTTCCGGCGGCAACCAGCGCCGCTCGATCGACCAGGCCCCATCGTGATCGCGATGCATCCGGATGACCCCGTGGCTGCGGGAAAGGGCGTAGATGCGGCCTGCATCATCCGCCAAGAGGCCCATTGAGGCCCTGAACTGCGCCTTGGGCGTTCGGGGACCGCACACAAGCTCGAATGCTCCCGAGGCCATGTTGAACAGCGCCGGCCCATCGGGACCAAGATCCACCAGGAGGCGGTCCGTATCATACCGTTCAATGCCGATCACCTGCGACGCACCCCCATCACCGCCCACTGGGGGCCGGAAGCAGCGGCCACCGCCATCCTCCGGGTCACACCGGAGCAGACCATCCTGGCCCAGTGCAGCCCACGTTGCCCCATCCGGTCCTTCATGCAGGTCAAGCACATTGGGTCTCGGAGTATCCACGCCCATTCCCTCCACCTGGACCCGCTCGATCGCACCACTTCCGGGCCGATAGCGCAGAAGACCATGATCCGACGCCAGCCAGACGCGGCCTCGGGCATCCTGCATCACGCGGAAAGCCTCATAGGGGCGGTCCTCGGCTGGCAGTGGGACACGTTCAATGAGGCGTCCGTCGGCATCAAGGTGCATGACCTCGCGGTCCGCGTAGAAGCGAACGATCCAATAGCCATCATCCAGTGAGGCCGGCGCGATGTGGGTATTCGCCGAAAGTGCGGTGGCCGCCACGGGCTGAAGCTCCTCTCTACCCGGCATGTGCAGGTGCACCACGCCCGGTGATCCGGCCAAGACCCCTACCCCGGCCAGGTCTGCGAGCAGGGTGAGGTCAGGGACCGAGGCCTCACCGGGCATCGGCAGGTCGCGTATCGTGCCTGCGCTGGCATCCACCTCAACGAGATGGCCATCCATGTTGCACCACCAGGTCCCGCGGCCCCGCTGCACCGCATGCGGCGTGATGTTGACCAGGTCGCTCAACGGCCGTGCGCGGACCGCCTGCCGGTCGAAGGCGCCGCTCCTGCGGTCGAAACGCACCAGGCCCAAACCCCACGAGGTGCACCAGAGCGCGCTCGGGTCATGCACATCCGGCAGCACATCCAGCAGCAGTGTCTTCGGTGGTGCGGATGACCCGCCGTGGCGGTATGGATGCTTGACCCACGTGCCCGACCGGGGATCGAATGCACCCAGGGACTGGCGGTCGGCGAGCCAAACAACGCCGTCTGCATCCACATGGCCACCGCGTGCCATGGCCACCTCCGGAAGTCCTTGCACGGACAAACGATCACCCGTCGGGTCCAGGCGGGCGAGGCCAGAACGGTTGCAGAAGGCCCACAGGGTGCCATCAGCAGACCACAACAGCTCGGTGCATTCGTAGGAGCCGGTGGTTCCATCGCGGCGTACCAAGGGCAGCCTCCTGCGCTCACCGCTGAGCGGATCGATGCGCCACGCACCTCCGAAGGTGGCGGCCCAGACAGCGCCGTCAGGCGCCAACACCAATTGATGCACCACGTCATCGGGGAGCGAAAGGCTGTCCAGCGGATCGTTCAGGTAGGATTCCGTGCGCGAGCCATCGAACCGGTGCACACCGCGATTGGTCCCCAGCCATAAGGCACCGAAACGGTCCACCGCAGCCGTACGCACCACGGCGTCCTCGATGCCGGGCACATGGAGCGATTCGAAATGCGCTCCGCCTTGGCTGTGAGCAAGGTGATGAGCAAGCAGGAGGACGAACCACGCAGGAAGCCAGCGCATGCTTCGGGCGAAGCTATGCCCATACGCCCAACAGCCCAGCGGCCTGCGCGTGCCCCGTTTCCCGGTCCAGCTGCCGCCCCGCAGGCCCTGGCCGAATACCTTCGGGCATGCGATCGCTCCTTGTCTCCGCCTGGCTGCTCGGCACCGTGGCCTCCGCCCAGCCGCGCATCCTGCACTTCACCCGCACCTCAGGCTATGATCACGGTACGCGTGCGGTCTCCTTTGCCCTGTTCCAGTCCATCGCGCAGGAACTGGGCGCCGCGGTGGATGACGACGCGACCGGCGATTCCTTCAGCGACCCGGTGACCCTGGCCGAGTACCATGTCATCATTTTCGGCAACACGAGTGGCAACGCCATCCTTAGCGCGCAGCAGCGTGCCAACTTCGAGGAATGGGTGGCCAATGGCGGCCATGTGATGGGCATCCACGCGGCCAGCGACACCTACCGCCACAGCACGGCCAACGGCGGCCACACCGGCACCTGGGACTTCTATGCCGAGTTGATCGGGGCCAGCGTGCAGGAGAACCCCAACCACGTGGTCGGCACACCGCCCTACAGCATGGAGTTGATCGGCACTCACGCCAGCACCGCGAGTCTTCCGGATCCGTGGGTGAAGAACGAAGAGTACTACTACTGGGAAGGCGGCTACTACGGACCGGACAACGTGGAGGTGCTGCGGGTGGAGCAGACCGTGGGGCCCAACGGACAGGTGAACAGCTACGACGCGCCGCGCCCGATGAGCTGGTACCGGATGCTTCCCAACGGCTCACGCGTATTCTACACGGCGCTGGGGCATGCCGCGGAGAACTACACCAGCGATGCGCTGTTCCGGGCGCACATCCGGGACGCGCTCGGGTGGTTGATGGAAGGGAGCATGGGGATGAACGAGCGCAGCGATGGGCAACTGCGCATCCATCCGAATCCGACCTGCGGTCCGATCCGCGTCGATGGCCTGAGCGGGCCGAATGCGGTGATCGAGGTGTTCGACAGCATGGGGCATCTGCTCCATCAGTCGCAGCTCTCGGGCAACAGCGGAATGGACATGGGCTTTCTGGATCCCGGGGTCTATGGCATACGCATCGATGGAGCCCGCGCCGCGCGCGTGGTGATCGCGAAGTGACACCTGTGCTGACCCTGCGTGCGAACTACTTCGGCCTGGCCATGAATGCCGGGCTGGCGCTGTTCTTCGGCGCAGTCCTCCTCCGAGCTCAACATCCTGCGCTCAGTGCAGCCATGCTGCCGATCGCGCTCTACCAGTTCCTGTCTCTGAAGCGGGTCACGATCACGCCGACTGCCATCAAGATCATCTATCCCTTCCGGCCCGCGCTTAGGACCGTTTCATTCAGCGCTGACGACGTGCTATCGTACCGGTTCGCCAGCGGACACTACACGGAATGGGACGCTATCCTGTGGGAGTTCGACACCTCAAACGGCCGCAAGACCCTGCGCACCAAGTACGATGCCCCAGACTGGCAAGCGCTTGAACAGGCTCTGCCCAGCTGGTTCCCTGGGAAGCGCAAGGAATGATGAGTGCCATCGGGCACTTCAGCACGGGGTGCGCAGGTCGCCCTACGCCTCCTGCAGCTTCTTCGCCGCGCGCTTCCGCTCGTTCTCATCGAGCAGGATCTTGCGGATGCGCAGGCTCTTGGGCGTCACCTCCAGGTACTCATCCTCGGCGATGTACTCCATGCACTCCTCCAGGCTGAACTTCACGGCGGGCGCGATGCTCACCTTGTCGTCGCTGCCGCTGGCGCGCATGTTGGTGAGCTTCTTCACGCGGATCACGTTCACGCCGAGCTCCTCACCGGGCTTGGGGCTCTCGCCGATCACCTGGCCGGCGTACACCTCCTCGCCGGGCTCGATGAAGAACTTGCCGCGGTCCTGCAGCTTGTCGATGGCGTAGGCGATGGCCGTGCCGGTCTCGGCGCTCACGATGCAGCCGGGGCGCGGCGTGGCGATCTGGCCCTTGAAAGGCTCGTAGCCCTTGAAGCGGTGCGCGATGATGGCCTCGCCCTCGGTGGCGGTGAGCAGCACGTTGCGCAGGCCGATGATGCCGCGCGCGGGGATGCTGAACTCGAGCACCGTGCGGTCGCTCTTCTGCTCGATGTTGAGGATCTCGCCCTTGCGGCGCGTCACGTTGTCGATCACCCGGCTGCTGAACTGCTCGGGCACCTGCACGGTGAGCATCTCGATCGGCTCGTGACGCTCGCCATCCACCTCCTTGTACAGCACCTGGGGCTGGCCCAGCTGGAATTCATAGCCCTCGCGGCGCATGGTCTCCACCAGGATGCTCAGGTGCAGGATGCCGCGGCCGAACACCAGGAGGCGGTCGGGGCTGTCGGTCTCCTGGATGCGCATGGCCAGGTTCTTCTCGATCTCCTTGAAGAGGCGGTCGCGCACGTGGCGGCTGGTGACGAACTGGCCTTCGCGCCCGAAGAAGGGCGAGTTGTTCACGGTGAAGAGCATGCTCATGGTGGGCTCATCCACCTTGAACTTGGGCAGACCCTCGGGATTCTCCGCATCCGCCACGGTGTCGCCGATGTCGAAGTTCTCCAGCCCCATCACGGCCACGATCTCGCCGCAGCCCACTTCGTGCTTCACCTTCTCCTTGCCGAGGCCCTCGAAGACCATCAGCTCCTTCACCTGGCCCTTCTGCTGGGTGCCGTCGTTCTTCACCAGGGTCACGTGCTGGCCGGGCTTGATGCTGCCGCGCGTGATGCGGCCCACGGCGATCCTTCCCTGGAAGCTGCTGTAGTCGAGGCTGGTGATGCGCATCTGCAGGGTGCCCTCCACCTGCCGCGGGGCGGGCACCTGGTCCACGATCACATCCAGCAGGTAGCTCACATCCTCGGTGGGGTTCTTGTAGTCAGGGCCCATCCAGCCGCCCTTGCCCGAGCCATAGACCACCGGGAAATTCAGCTGGTCCTCGCTGGCATCGAGGGCGAACATCAGGTCGAACACGGCCTCGTGCACCTCCTCGGGGGTGCAGTTCGGCTTGTCCACCTTGTTGATCACCACCACCGGCTTCAGGCCGAGTTCGATGGCCTTGCCCAGCACGAAGCGCGTCTGCGGCATGGGGCCCTCGAAGGCATCCACCAGCAGGATCACGCCATCGGCCATGTTCAGCACGCGCTCCACCTCGCCGCCGAAGTCGCTGTGGCCCGGGGTGTCGATGATGTTGATCTTCACGCCCTTGTAGCGGACGCTCACGTTCTTGCTGAGGATGGTGATGCCCCGCTCACGCTCCAGGTCGTTGTTGTCCAGGAGGAGTTCCTTCACTTCCTCGTTCACCCGGAAGAGCTGGCACTGATGGAGGATCTTGTCCACCAAGGTGGTCTTACCGTGGTCGACGTGGGCGATGATGGCGATGTTGCGGAGGTCCAGCATGGGGGAAGCGCTTGAAAAAGGCCCGCGAAGGTAAGGGTTTCAGGCCCAGCCGGGCGGGGTGCCTACCTTGGCGGCATGAGCAAAGCGAGCAAGATCAAGTCGTTCGACCCCAACAGCCCGGGCGATCCCGATGCCCAGCTCTACGGGCTGCCCTTCACCTGCGCGGAGGCCGACATCGTGCTGGTGCCCGTGCCCTGGGAGGTGACCACCAGCTACGGCGGCGGCACCTCGCGGGGCCCCGAGGCCATCCGGCAGGCCAGCCTCCAGGTGGACCTCTTCCACCCCGAGTTCCCTGAGCTGTGGAAGCGCGGCATCGCCATGGACGAGGCGCCCGGGGCACTCCTGCAGCAGAGCGATGCGCTGAAGAAGCGCGCCGCCGAGGTGATGGACGCCCTGGTGGGCCGGCCCGGCGCCAAGCGGAAGGCGCGGGCGCAGAAGGCCCTGCAGCTGATCAACGAGGAGTGCGCCGTGATGAACGAATGGGTGGAGGAGCGCTGCGGCCACTGGATGGACCAGGGCAAGCGCGTGGGCCTCGTGGGCGGCGACCACAGCACGCCGCTGGGCCTCTTCCGCGCCCAGGCCAAGCGCCATAAGAAGTTCGGCATCCTGCACATCGATGCCCACCTCGACCTGCGCATCGCCTACGAGGGCTTCGCCTACAGCCACGCCAGCATCATGCACAACGCGCTGGCCATCCCGCAGCTGGAGCGCATCGTGAGCGTGGGCATCCGCGACTTCTGCCAGCAGGAGAACGAGGTCTTCCTCGCCGCCAAGGACCGTGTGCGCATCGTGCGCAGCGCCGACCTGCGCGCCCTGCAATACGCCGGCGCCACCTGGAAGGACCAGTGCGAGGCCATCATCGCCGCCCTGCCCGAGAAGGTGCACATCAGCTTCGACATCGATGGGCTCGACCCCACGCTGTGCCCCAACACCGGAACGCCCGTGCCCGGCGGCCTGCAATTCGAGGAGGCCACCTACCTGCTCTCGCGCCTCGCCGCCAAGCGCACCGTCATCGGCTTCGACCTGGTGGAGGTGAGCCCGGGCACCGACGAGTGGGACGCCAACGTGGGTGCGCGCGTGCTGTGGCACCTGTGCGGCGTGCTGGGGAATTGAAAGGGGCCCGGCCGAAGCCGGACCCCTTCCCAGGCCATGCAGGCCGGGATCATTCCCGCACCTTCACGGCCCGCTTCACCACAGGCTCCCCATCGAGGAGCAGGGTCACATAGTACATGCCGGGCGCCAGGTGGGCGGTGCTCCACTCCAGCTGGAATTCACCGGCTTCACGCTGGCCTTCCGCCAGCACCCGCAGGTCGCGGCCATCGGCGCTGTTGGCCAGCAGCTGCATGCGGCCCGCGCGCTCCAGGGTGCAATAGAGCGTGGTGCGGTCCGTGAAGGGGTTGGGCGCGATGCGCAGCAGGCGCTCCTGGGCCAGGGTGAGTTGCTCCTCCGTAGCACCGGTTCCGATGGCGCCGCTCCGCTGGTCGCTATCCGTGGGCGGGGCGGTGCAGCAGGCTGCGAGCTGCTGCTGCATGCTTGCATGCTGAGCCGACAACTCCTTCACAGCACCGATCAAGTAAGGGATCAACGAGACGTAGTCCACACCCTTATAGCTCCATTGATTCGAAACCATGTTGCCCAACGAGTCGAACCTCGCTGGCATTCTGACCTCGTGCACCAGGGTCGGGAGTACCCCTTCCAGCTCCTGGGCAATCAGGCCCACATGCTGGTCCGAATCAAGGTTCAGCGCGTCGGTTGCTGCTTGAGTGAACCGGTAGGTCTTGGGCTGCAAGGCATCGATGATCGGCAGGCACGATGGGGCCGGTTCGATCCCGGTCTTGAGCGATCCGTCGGAGGTGTAAACGGTCGTATTGACGGTCAAGGTGCTCGTGATCTTCACGTCGCCGTCAAACCAGCCTGCCCAAGCGTTGGTGCCCGTTGCTTGTCCAAAGACCCCGTAGTTCGAGGAAGTGCCCAGCGAAGCGAATCCGTAAAGGCCCATGGCTTCCTGACCGCCAGTTGCTGAAGCCAAAACACCTCGATTGAAGTTGGTGCCTCCGCTCGCCTGAGATTGCATGCCGGTTGTGGTGCCACCGCCTAGAGCCAAGGCCGAGACGCCAATCGGTGTCGGGGATGCGTATGCTTCAGCCCTGACTCCGTAGGCACCACCGCCCCCATTGCGCGCAACGCCCCATACGCCGTACAGCCTGGAGCTATTCTCCGCCAGGCCATGCACACCGATGTTATGCACCCCGCCATCGGCCCACCCCTCGGCACCGATTGACATGATGGCTCCTGTCGTGTTGTGCAGCAAGGCCGCATGGTCCGTGCCCGGGTCTATGAGTACACCCTTTCTCACATGCAGCTTCGCTCCAGGCGTCGCCGTGCCGATGCCAACGCGATCCTCACCATCCGGGCAATCGTCGCTGACGCCTACAGCCGTATAGACGTTGTGCGATACCCCAGGCCCGGAGGTGCCGTCATTCTCCACGGTCCAATCGCAATCAGCTCCACCGCCGCCGAGCGCTGATGGATCCACCCACTTCACCACGCCGCGCTCCTGATTGTCCTCCGTTAGCACGGTGCGGTCCACCACCATCACGTAGAAGGAATCGACCGCTGCTGAATCATCCGGCAGCTGCCTGATGCGCATACGGCCATTGAGGATGTCCAGGCGCTCCGTGGGGTCCGTGACCGTCGCGGGGGTCAACTGATTCCCGGCGAAGAAATCACCGATGCCCACGTTCACGCGGAAATTGTCACGCGGCCAGAGGCGGATGGCTTCCAAGCCCTCCACCGAGGTGGCGCCGCGGGTATTGGCTGGGTTGAACTGAGTGGTGAACACGAAGCGCATCCGATCCGTGCCCCATGGGCTCCCGTTCGGGTTATCGCTCCATTGGATCACGAAATCGGTGTTGTCATTCCCCGCGTAGCGGTGCCCGATGTAACTCTGGTCGCTGTTGCCGGTGAAGGTGACACCATTGCGCTGCCAGGGCCGGAAGCCATGCTGCTGCGCATACACCGTGGGGTCATTGGCGCTCACGGCATTATCCACCAGATGCAGCCGCGTGAAAGGCGCGCGGCTCGTCGGGTTGGCGACGGCATCGGCAGTGCCGCTGAGCGCGAAGAAGCCATCGCGATTCACATTGGTGAAGGGCGGCGCGGTGCTCGGCCCCATGTCGCTGGTCACATTCCCATTCAGCCGCGCTCTTTGCACGTTCTGGGTATGCAGCTGCAAGTGCCCGGTCGGCGCATTGATGTTGAATTGGAACAACCCGTTCTGCGCAGCCGGCTCCGCGAAGAACTGCCCTCGCTCGAAATCGGGTGTGCTACCGCCATGGAACATCCGCCAGAACGTGGGGTTCGGCACACCAAGAATGGCCTGGGACGCATTGGTGCGGAACACCTCGCCCGTTTGCGTGGCGGTCAAATCCCCATGAACCTGGAAAGCTGCTGGATACGGGGTGGTCGTCAGATTCCCGATTGCCAAGCCCCGTCCAATGTTGGGATTGGCCGGGTTGGTGCGCCACCATCCTGCAGTGACATTGGTGAACAACTGCGCGGTTGCCCACGTCGTCATCGCGCAGAAACCCAGTGCCAGGGTCCACGCTCGATGTGTCTGTCTCATTTTTCTCGGTTTACCGACCGAGGAACACGCGCTCAGCTATTCGACTGCCATCATCGCGTTCAGCCACCACGATGTATGCACCACTCGCCCATGTGCTCACCGAGACGCTCCAAGTATCCGAGCCTGTCACTGCCGGTGGCACTGCAACTGTTCTTCCTAGCGCATCCACCACCGAAATGTGCCGTACATCGAGCACCTGAAGCCCGGCCGCGTGCAAGGAGCCACTGGAGGGGTCACTCCAAATCCTGAACCCTTGCTGCGGCCTGATCGCCAAACCAGAAGCAATGGCGCAATACTGCGAATCCGGTGAGACGCACACATCGTCGATGAAGTAATAGGTCAGGTTATTCGTGCCATTGGGGTCCATCAGCGACCAGTTGGTCTCTTCGTCGCTGAAGAAGTTGCCCACCACCACGTACCGGTAGGCGCTGTCGGCCACGAAACTGCCGCTGATTACCGTCCAGCCTACCGTGTCCTCAACCACTTCAGTACCATACACTTGGGCATAACCCGGCACGGCATCAAAGTCATCCTGAAGCCATTGGTTCATGGTGAAGAGCAAACCGATGTGATCGTTAGCGAAGAGGACTCTATCTAGTGCTGGCCATCCTGTGCCCCAACCCAGGGTGAGATTGACCTTGAGCGAAGCATAGTACGTGGTCCCAACCTCTAATGGGCTCGTCAACTGCGTACCTATCCACTCTCTCAAGTACCAAGGCCAGCCGTCATCCTCACTGAATGTGATGATGCCAGCGTACGCCTGGCCACTGGCAGGCAGCTGCTCACCCACAAAATTGATCGGCACTCCGCACGAATCGGGATGTCCGCACACATGATAGAGGTCGCAGGAATACTCGCCTCTGAAGGCAAACCATCCGATGGCCTTCTCGATATCGCCTTCGTATTGCGGGCAACTGCTGATCTCCTCGAAGCTCCAGTTGGGCACGAGGTTCTGGGCGCGCATGGGCAGCACGAGCAGCATAAGTCCAAATGGTAGCAGCGCTGAGCGCATGTTCCTCAATCAAGTTCAAACTCCTTTCGCCACGTCTTCGGCACATGTAGGACCGCGGCACAAGCGTGCGCGCTGCCTCTGCTTCCGGCTTCGATCTCGAAGATACCGGGTGCTCACCGCCCCGCCCGGCTCGCGGCTTGTTCCGGGCGGGGTCGGTACCTTTGCCTAGCTCGTGTTCATCTTCTTACCAGAGTTGGTGGGACATGAGTTACCGGCCCCTGGCGTCGCAAGCGCCGGGGGCTTCTCTGTGATGGCCTTTGCAGGCCGTGTCATTGTAGAG
>ERZ761607.1459-NODE-1459-length-29448-cov-43.188344_pt1 | contig 29448 bp, 21 predicted proteins | sample MGYA00511164_ERZ761607 | MGnify/ENA primary metagenome ERZ761607 (study PRJEB28899, sample SAMN02445080) | bioreactor sludge metagenome | biome: EBPR sludge | place: Australia: Brisbane, Thorneside Wastewater Treatment Plant | collected 2011-06-22 ... | reverse complement strand
CCGCCCAGGCCGCCGGAGAAGTCCTCGGTGAAGACGTCGACCGGGGTGGCGCCGGCATCGCATTCGCCCGGCTGCCCCAGGGTGCGGAAGCTGAACACCGCCGAGGCCGCGCTGCTGCCGCAGGTGTTGGACGCGGTCACCCGCCACCAGTAGTCGGTGCTGTTGGCCAGCGGTGCGGCCGGCGAGAAGCTGGTGCCGGGAACGGTGGTGTCGATCACCACGTTGCCGAAGCCGGGATCGGTGGCCAGCTCGAAACGGTAGCCGTCGGCGCCGGCGACCGCGCTCCAGGTGAACGCCGGCTGCAGCGGCTGGCCCGTGGCGCCGCTGGCCGGCGTCGCCGGCGTGCTGGCGGCCGGGGTGCCCGCGCTCACCGTGACCGCGATGTCGACGCTGCGGCTGGTCGCAGGGAAGCCCGGGCCGGACGACTGGCCGTTGACGGTGAGGTTGAGCGGCCCGGCCGGAAGGCCGCCGGTGTTGGCCAGCGTCAGGGTGCTGGTGGCCGCCGGGTTCGCCGGGGTCACCGGGTTGGCCGAGAAGCTGCCGGTGGCCGGGCCGGGCAGGCCGGCGAGCGACAGGGTGACCGCGTCGTCGAAGCCTTCCAGGCCCAGCGCGCCGATCGCCACGCTGGCGTTGTCGCCGGCGCACAGCGCGAAGCTGCCCGGTGTCGCCTGCAGCTGGAAGTCCGGGTTGGTGACGCCGGTCAGGGCGCCGGTGGCCGCCAGCGCATAGGGCTGCGGTCCCTGGGCGACCTGGATGCCGCGGACGCGGACCTGCCAGGTGCCGGCCTGCGGGCTGGCGATGCGGATCTGGTGGACGTTGTTGACGTTGTCGTAATTGCTGGTCGTGGTGTCCTGCAGCGGGTTCGGGTTGGACAGGCCGCCGGTCGCCGGCAGCTTCTGGGTCCAGACGTCGCCGTTGGGCGCCTGCACCTCGAGGCGCAGCAGGTTGACCGTGTGCGGATTGGCGTTGACCAGCGCCGGCGCGTCGTGCCAGGTCAGGGTCACCACCAGCGGCTGGCCCGCGGTGACCGCCAGCGTGTGGTTGTCGGTGCCGCCGGTCTGCAGGCCGGCGGTGCCGTCGTGCAGCCAGAGGTTCCTGCTGTCGCCCGCGAAGTACAGGGCATCGTCGAGATGGATGCGGCCCCAGCCCTGCGACTGGCTGGGGGCGCCGCCGGTGGTGCCGGAGCCGGTGATCGAGCGGGCGCCGGTGATCATGATCGCCTTGACCAGCGCCGCCGACGGGTTGCCGATGGCATTGCCGGCGTTGGCGGTGCCGCCGGGATAGAAGCCGCGCGCGAGGTAGTCGCGGACCAGGGCGGCCAGGCCGGCGGCGGTCGGGGTCGCCATCGAGGTGCCGCTCATGCTGGTGGTGCCGCAGGCGGTGCGCGAGGCCGAGACGATGCTGGCGCCCTGCGCGGTGAGGTCGGGCTTGCTGCGCCGGTCCTGGGTCGGGCCGCGCGAGGAGAAGCCGGACATGTTGTCGCCGCCGGTGCCGCGGTTGTTGCTGCCGATCGAGAACACGTTCTTGGCGTTGCCGGCGCTGCCGACATCGGCGCCCGGGCCGCAGCCGGCGTTGCCGCCCAGGCCGCCGCTGTTGCCGGCGGCGACGAACAGGGCCATCTCCGGGAACTCCCAGACCATGGCATCGGCGTCGCGGGTGGTCTGCCGGTACTCGACCTGGCAGCCGGCGATGCAGGTCTGCGCGAGGCCGGTGCGGCAGCTCGATCCCCAGGAGTTGTTGTGGATGCGGGCGCCGTTCTGGTAGGCGATCGAGGCGGCGTGGTAGATGGTGCCGCCGAGCGAGTTCAGGTACTGCAGGCTGGCGCCCATCTCCTGGGAGATGATCTTGGCGCCGGGCGCCGTGCCGTCGAGGTTGGTCAGGCCGCCGGGGCTGGTGAAGGTGTCGCAGTCGACCGCACCGGCCGGGTTGTTGCCGGCCATCGAGCCCATCACGTGGGTGCCGTGGCCGTGGCCGTCGGCGGGCCCGCCGCTGGTGCTGCCGTCCCACTTGTAGTGCGCGCCGACCTTGCGATGGTTGAAGTCCGGGGTGGTCGCGGTGCAGCTGGAGCCGGTGGCGCACACCGAGGTGACCGGGGTCCCGAAGCCGGCGTCGGCGAACGAACAGTTGGCGGCGTGCAGGCCGGAGTCGGCCGCAGCCACGACCTGGCCGCAGCCGAACAGGCCGCGTTCGAAGATCGGCAGCTGGCTGGGGCCGGTGTTGGTGCCGCTCTGGTGCAGCCAGCCGGCCTGCGAGTTCATGAACTCGGCGTCCCAGCGCAGGCTGACGCTGGTGACGTCGTCGTGGCCGGCGAGGAAGGCCACCGCCTGGTCCAGCCGGGCGTGCTCGAACGAGAGCACCACGCGCTGGTGGTCGTGGCCCTGCTCGGTGAAGCGGAAGGAGACGCCGGGCGCGGCCTGCAGCGCCGAACGCGCGGTTGCGGCATCGGCGTCCGGGTGCAGCGCGACGGTCAGGCTGTGCACGCCGCCGGCGCGGACGATGTCGGTGCCGCCCAGGTCGTTGGCGATGTTCACGTCGACCTTGAAGGCCGGCAGGAACGGACCGGTCCAGGTGACGCCCGGGATGGTACGCACGCTGGCGTCCAGGGCCGGCGCCATCCGCACCAGGAAGGCATGGTGGGGGGCGTAGCCGATGATGCGCGCGCCGCGCGCCTCCAGGGCCTGGCGCTGGCCGGCGTCGATCGGGCCGTCGAACTTGACCAGCCGCAGCGGCGATCCGGCATGGCCGTCGAGGTCGGCCAGCGGCGCGAGCGCCTCGCTGGCGAGCTTGACCTCGCCGGTGCAGGTGTCGAGCCGCGCGCTGTCGAACGACAGCAGGCAGCGGGGATCGTCGGCCTGGGCCAGCGTCGGCAACGCCAGCAGCAGGACGGAATACAGCCAGTTGCGCATGAGTTTTCTCCCTGGTGGCACGCAGCGGATGCGGATGGATCGCCGGACGCGCCGGTCACGGGGCGCAGGCGGACCGAACGGTCGGTCGAATGCCAGGCGGACCGGCACGGGCCGCCAGCCGAAGCCGCACAGGCCTGCTCCGGGCGTGGCGGTCGCGAAAGTGCCACCCGCCGCACGTCGGACACCGGCTCTCCCCGAGCCGGCCCGGCCGTCGCAGGCGGCAGGGCCTGTGCCGTCGTGGCGGGTCGACCATAACCGCAGCGGCGCCCGGGCGCCACCGTACGCATGCGCATGGCCGCGCGCCGGCGCTTGCGGTCGGCGGGCAAAGCCATGACCATGGCCCGCCCTGCCGGGCCGGAGCGAAGCAGCGCCGTGGTCGAACCGCATGCCAGCGGAACCCTGTTCATCGTCGCCGCGCCTTCCGGGGCCGGCAAGACCAGCCTGGTGCGGGCCCTGATCGAGCGCGATCCGGGGCTGGCGCTGTCGGTGTCCTACACCTCCCGGCCGCCGCGCCCGGCCGAGGTCGATGGCGTCCATTACCACTTCGTCGGACGCGAGGCCTTCCTGGCGATGGCCGCGGCCGGCGAGTTCTTCGAGTACGCCGAGGTCCACGGCGACCTCAAGGGCACCGCCCGGCGCGCCGTGGCGCCGCTGCTGGCGGCCGGCCGCGACGTGCTGCTCGAGATCGACTGGCAGGGCGCCCGCCTGGTGCGCAGCCAGGCCCCCGAGTGCCGCAGCATCTTCATCCTGCCGCCGTCCCGGGCCGAGCTCGAGCGTCGCCTGCGCGGCCGCGCCCAGGACAGCGAGGCGGTGATCGCGCGACGGCTGGCCAATTCAAGGGAAGAGATCGGCCACGCCCACGAGTTCGACTACATCGTGGTGAACGACGACTTCGCCCAGGCGCTGGCGGACCTGCAGGCGATCGTCCGGGCCCAGCGCCTGCGCCAGGCCGTGCAGGGCGAGCGCCACGCCGGCCTGATCGCCCAGCTGCTCGCCTGAGCGGGCCCGGAACGCCCGGGTCGGCGCCCGATTGCGCGGCGCAGCAAGGATTGGCTACAATCTGCGCACTTGTCTCCGCAGAATAAGGTTGCGCATACGATGGCCCGGATCACGGTCGAGGATTGCCTGAAAGTGGTCGAGAACCGCTTCGAGCTGGTGTTGATGGCGTCCAAGCGTGCCCGGCAACTGACCAAGGGCGCGGAGCCGACCATCGCCTCCGAGCACGACAAGCCGACCGTGCTGGCCCTGCGCGAGATCGCCGAGAACCGCATCGACATGGCGATGGTCGACGAGATCGACCGCCAGGAGCGCGAGCGCGCCGAGCGCGAGGCCCTGGAGTGGGCCGCGGCCGAGCTCGACGAGGACAAGGGCGGCGACGACCTCTGAGTCCCATGCCCTGATGCCCGGCCAGGATGCGCCACCTCGCTGTAGCCGCTGCGGCGGGCGCTGAGGCCGCGCCGTGGGTGCCCTGCTCAACGCGGTCCTGCCCACCGCCGGCACCCTTCCGGAAGACGTCCGCGCACTGCTGAAGAAGCTGAAGCGGCACTTGCGCCGCGACCAGCTGCACCGGGTCCGGCGCGCCTACGAGATCGGCGCCGAAGCGCATGCGGGGCAGACCCGCAAGACCGGCGAGCCCTACATCACGCACCCGGTCGCGGTCGCCGGCATCCTCGCCGACATGGGCCTGGACGGCGAGGCGATCGTCGCCGCCATCCTGCACGACACCATCGAGGACACCGCCCTGACCCGGGCGGACATCGAGGCCGAGTTCGGCGGCGACGTCGCCGACCTGGTCGACGGGGTCACCAAGCTCGACAAGGTCCACTTCCGCGACCGCCAGGAGGCCGCCGCGGAGAGCTTCCGGAAGATGGTGATGGCGATGGCGCGCGACCTGCGCGTCATCCTGATCAAGCTGGCCGACCGCCTGCACAACATGCGCACCATCGCCGGCATGTCCGACGAGGCGCGCCGGCGGATCGCCCGCGAGACCCTGGACATCTACGCGCCGATCGCCCAGCGCCTGGGCATGAACCGCCTCAAGGCCGAGCTGCAGGATCTGGCGTTCGCCGCCCTGTACCCGATGCGCTACCGGGTCATCGCCGCCCACATCCGGCAGCTGCAGGGCAACCGCCGGCAGGCCATCGAACGGATCGAGCAGTCGCTCTCGCTGCGCCTGAAGCAGGAGGGCCTGCGCCACCGGGTGGTCAGCCGGGTCAAGTCGCCGCACAGCATCTACCAGAAGATGCTGCGCGAGCGGAAGCCGCTGTCGCAGGTGATGGACGTGTACGGCGTGCGGGTGGTCACCGACACCACCATGCACTGCTATCAGGCGCTGGGCGCGGTGCATGGCCTGTACAAGCCGTTCGATGGCCGCTTCCGGGACTACATCGCGATCCCCAAGGCGAACGGCTACCAGTCCCTGCACACCGTGCTGTTCGGCCCCTTCGATGCGCCCATCGAGGTCCAGATCCGGACCGAGGACATGGACACCGTCGCCGAGCGCGGGGTCGCCGCGCACTGGACCTACAAGTCCGGCGCCAGCGGCAGCAATGCCCAGGCGCGCGCGCGCGAGTGGCTCAGCGGCCTGGTCGAGGCGCAGGCGCGCACCGGCTCGTCGATCGAGTTCGTCGACAACGTCAAGGTCGACCTGTTCCCCGACGAGGTCTACGTGTTCACCCCGCGCGGCGACATCCTCAGCCTGCCGCGCGGCGCCACCGCGCTGGACTTCGCCTACGCCGTGCACACCGAGCTCGGCGACCATGCGGTCACCGCGCGCATCGACAAGAAGCTGGCGGCGCTGAGGGCCCGGCTGGAAAGCGGCCAGGCGGTCGAGATCGTCACCGCCGCCAGTGCCCAGCCGCAGCCGGGCTGGCTGGAGTTCGTCGCCACCAGCAAGGCGCGCACGGCGATCAGGAACCACTTCAAGCGGCTGCAGCACGAGGATGCGGTCGAGCTCGGCCACCGCATGCTCGACCGCGCGCTGGCGGCGCGCGGCGGCTCCCTGGAGGCGCTGCCGCCGGAACGGCTGGAGCACTACCTGGCCGAGCAGCGCTTCCGTCGGCTGGAGGAACTGCTCTCGGACATCGCCCTGGGCAACCGCGTGGCCGAGCAGGTCGCCGGCCAGCTGCTGGCCGGCGAGGCGGGCAGCGCCGGTCCCGGCATCGCCGGCGAGCGCCTGCTGATCAGCGGACGCGAGCGCGGCGTGATCAGCTTCGGCAACTGCTGCCACCCGATCCCCGGCGACGACATCGTCGGCTACCTGTCCGCCGGCAAGGGCGTGGTCGTGCACCAGACCGGCTGCCGCAACCTGCCCGAGTACCGCAAGGCCCCCGAGCGGCTGGTGCCGATCGACTGGGACCGCCAGGTCGAGGGCGACTTCCGGGTCGTGCTGCGGGTGGTGGTCATGAACAAGCCGGGCGTGCTCGCCGGGGTCGCCGCCGCGATCGCCCAGGCGCAGTCCAACATCGCCCACGTCGAGTACGCCGAGCGCGACCTGGCCGCGGCGGTGCTGCTGTTCACCATCGAGGTGCGCGACCGCAAGCACCTGGCCGACGTGATGCGCCGGGTGCGCCGCAGCGACGTCGTGCACTCGGTCCAGCGCGTGCTCGGCTGACCCTCCGCCCGGACGCGTCGCCGCCACCGCCAGCGCGGCGCTATCCTGCCGCCTCCGCACCAGGAGGCGTCCATGCGCACCGTTATCCACACCGACTCCGCGCCGAAGGCGATCGGCACCTATTCGCAGGCGGTCCGCGCCGGCGCCACCGTCTACCTGTCCGGGCAGATTCCCCTGGACCCGGCCTCCGGGGACCTGGTCGCCGGCGACATCGACGCCGAGATCGCCCGCGCCTTCGACAACCTCGAGGCGGTGTGCCTGGCCGCGGGCGGCTCGCTCGGCCACCTGGTCAAGCTCAACGTCTACCTGACCGACCTTGGCCACTTCGCGCGCATCAACGCCGCCATGGAGGCGCGCTTCGGCGCGCCCTATCCGGCGCGCGCCGCGATCGGCGTCGCCGAGCTGCCGCGCGGCGCCCGGGTCGAGGTCGACGGCGTGATGGTGCTGGACTGAGGGCGCGCATGCCGACCAGGAGGGCGGCGCCGCGCGCGACGCCGGCGGCGGCGACCGCAGCGGCGCTGGCGGCCGGCCGCCGTGCGGTGGCCGAGTTGCCGGGGGTCGGGCCGCGCGGTGCCGACCTGCTGGCGCGGCTGGGCCTGGAGCGGATCGGCGATCTCTGGTTCCACCTGCCGTTGAGGTACGAGGACCGCACCGCGATCACCGCGATCGCCGACCTGGTGCCCGGCGAACGTGCCCAGGTTCTGGGCCGGGTCGGTGCGGTCGAGCGCGGCTTCCGCTTCCGGCCGCTGCTGCGGGTGGCGCTGGAGGACGACAGCGGCGCCACCCTGGTGTTGCGCTTCTTCCACTTCAACGCCGCCCAGGCGCGGGGCTTCGAACCCGGCGCACGGGTGCTGGCCTACGGCGAGCCGCGACCGGGCCAGGCCGGCCTGGAGATGGTGCACCCCAGCTACCGCCGGCTGGCCGCGGACGCCGAGGCGGCGACCGACGAGCGGCTGCGCCCGGTCTATCCGACCACCCAGGGGCTGGACGGGCGGCGCCTGGCGGGCTGGGTCGCGCGCGCCCTGGTCGAGCTGCCCGGAGACGACGTCCTCGAGCTGCTGCCCGCGGCGCTGCGCGAACGGCACCGGCTGCCTTCGCTGGCCGCCGCGCTGCGCTACGTCCATGCGCCGCCGCCGGATGCCGACCTCGCGGACCTGGCCGCGGGCAGGCACCCGTGCCAGCGCCGCCTCATCGTCGAGGAGCTGCTTGCCCACCACCTCAGCCTGCGGCGCCGGCGCCAGGCGCAGCGCGCGCTGGCTGCGCCGGCCCTGCGCGGCGGCGGCGAGCTGGCCGGGCGCCTGCGCGCGGCCCTGCCGTTCGAGCTCACCGCCGCCCAGGAGCGGGTGGTCGCCGAGGTCGGGGCGGACCTCGCGCAGTCGGCGCCGATGCTGCGCCTGGTGCAGGGCGACGTCGGTTCGGGCAAGACCGTGGTCGCGGCACTGGCCGCGGCCCAGGCGATCGAGGCCGGACACCAGGTGGCGGTGATGGCGCCGACCGAACTGCTGGCCGAGCAGCACCGGCGCAGTTTCGCCGGCTGGTTCGGACCGCTCGGCATCGAGCCGGTGTGGCTGGCCGGCAAGGTCAAGGGCCGGCCGCGCGCGTCGGCGCTCGCGGCCCTGGCGGCGGGCGCGCCGCTGGCGGTCGGCACCCACGCGCTGATGCAGGAGGCGGTGGCGTTCGCGCGCCTGGGCCTGGCCATCGTCGACGAGCAGCACCGGTTCGGCGTGCACCAGCGTCTGGCCCTTCGCGACAAGGGGGCCTCCGGCGCGGGCGTCCCGCACCAGCTGGTGATGACGGCGACGCCGATCCCGCGCACCCTGGCGATGGCCGCCTACGCCGACCTCGACGTCTCGGTGATCGATGCCCTGCCGCCGGGCCGGACCCCGGTGCAGACCGTGGTCCTGCCCGAGACCCGCCGCGACGAGCTGGTCGCCCGGATCCGTGCGGCCTGCGCCGACGGCCGCCAGGCCTACTGGGTCTGCACCCTGATCGAGGAGTCCGAGCAGCTGCAGGCGCGCGCCGCGGAAAAGGCGCATGCCGAGCTGGCGGTCGCGCTGCCCGGGCTGCGCACCGCCCTGGTGCACGGCCGCATGAAGGCGGCGGAGAAGGAGGCGGCGATGGCGGCGTTCAAGGCCGGTGCCATCGACCTGCTGGTCGCCACCACGGTGATCGAGGTCGGCGTCGATGTCGCCAACGCCAGCCTGATGGTGATCGAGAACGCCGAGCGCCTGGGCCTCGCCCAGCTGCACCAGCTGCGTGGCCGGGTCGGGCGCGGCAGCGCGCGCTCGAGCTGCGTCCTGATGTACGGCACGCCGCTGTCGCTGCTGGCGCGCCAGCGGCTGGAGGTGCTGCGGGGCAGCAACGACGGCTTCGAGATCGCCCAGAAGGACCTCGAGCTGCGCGGCCCGGGCGAGCTGCTCGGCACCCGGCAGACCGGCGTGGCGGCGTTCCGGATCGCCGACCTCGGACGCGACGCCGGATTGTTGCCGGTGGTGGCGGAACTGGCCGATGCCCTGCTGGACGGGCATCCGGAGGTGGTCGACGCCCTGTCCAGCCGCTGGATCGGCCAGGCCGAGCGCTACGCCGGCGCCTGATCCGGCCCGGCGTCCCGGCGCCGCCGCGGCCGTCGTCAGGGTTGCTGCCGGCTGTCCCGATCGGCGGCCGCCGCGAACGGCGGCCAGCCCATCCATGCCAGTACGGCCAGGCGCTCGCGCGCGACCTCGGCCTGCCCGAAATAGATGTCGGCGAGCAGCGCCTGATCGACCTCCGGCCAGTCCTGCCGGATCCGCTCGGCGGTCAGGCTGGTCGTCTCGTGCAGGCGCGCCGCCTTGCGGGCGACGTGGCCGCCGGTGGCCAGGGCCAGTACGACCAGGCCGGCGACGCCCGCGCGATGCCAGCGCGCCTGCACCGTGCCGCCGCCGGCGGCGCTCCGGGACGTGGCGAGCAGGCCGACCAGGCCCAGCCAGTACAGGGTGGAGAAACTCACGTAGCGGGTCGCGAAGGCCTGCTCCGGGCCGTAGGCGCCGGTCCGGCCCAGGGCGGTCAGCAGCGCGCAGCCCAGCCCGAACAGCAGCAGGCCCGACCAGAACCGCGCCGCCGCCGGATCCGGGTGGCGCAGCCAGGCGGCCGCGGCCACCGGCAGCGAGATCGCCGCCAGCAACGGCGCCAGGTCGGTGGCGAACCGGGCCAGCGCGCCGCCCAGGAAGTTGAGCACGTAGTGCGCCAGCTCGACGGGCGCCGCCGGCGCGCCGCCGGTGCCGCCCCGCCAGGCCATCGCCAGGGCGCCGGCACCGAGCAGCAGCCACGGCAGCAGCAGCGCCAGCCGCCGACGCGGCGGAAGGTCGCGGCGCAGGGCCAGCACCAGCGCCGCCGTGGCCGGCAGCGCCAGGGCGGTGGCGAAGCTGAGCAGGGCCACCGCGGCCGCCGCCAGCGCCAGGGCGTTGCCGGCGGCGGTCGGCGCCGGCGCGGTCAGCAGCCGCAGCGCCAGCACGACGCCGGCAAGGCACAGGAACACGGCGACCTGCCAGCCCCATTGCAGGTTGGCCAGATGGCCCGGATGCAGCACCAGGACGACCACCGCCGCCAGGTACAGCGGGGCGTCAGGCGCGCGGCCGAAGCGCCTGAGCCCGCAGCCGACCACCACCGCCGCGGTCAGGACCAGCAGCAGCCAGCTGGCCAGCACGTCCGGCCAGGGCGCGCCGTCGGCGAGCCGGCTGGTGACCAGCAGGACGGCATAGGCCGCGCTGTGCAGGTGGCCGCCGTGGATCGCCCAGAACCCGGCATCCGCCAGGGCGCCGGGCGTTCCGGCGGCCAGCATCGGCACCAGGTCGAGGTGGTCCCAGAGCATCATCGGCAGGGCCCAGGCCAGGGCGGCCAGGAGCAGGGCGAGGGCCAGCAGCGCAGCCGCGGCCAGTGTGCCAAGAGGAACGCGGTTCATTGTTCCGGTCGTGCAGGGCGGGTGCCGGGCCGCGGAACTTAGCCGGTAATCCCCGGACGGTCGAGGGCCGGAGGTCCTGCCGGCCCGCTGGGCATCCGGGTCCCCGGCCGTCGCCGGCGGCCGCTGGCCGGATCAGGCCGGCGCCGGCCCCGGCGGCGCGTCGCCCGCGGCCGGCCACCCCGGCACGGTGGCGACGTCGCGGACATGCAGGTCGAGCTGCGGGAAGGCGATCTCGATGCCCTGCGCCTGGAACAGGCTGGCGATGCGGCCGTTGAGCTCGTTCATCACCACCAGCCGGTCGCCCAGGGTGGCGACGAAGACGCGCAGCTCGAAGTCCAGCGACGAGGCGCCGAAGGCCATGAACCAGGTCCGCGGGGCCGGCTCGGCGAGTACCCGCGGGTGCTCGCGGGCCGCCTGCAGCAGCAGGGCATGGACCTTCTCGACCGGACTGCCGTAGGCGACCCCGACCTTGAGGGTGACCCGGGTGGTGCTGTCGCTGAGCGTCCAGTTGATCAGACGGTCGGTGATGAAGGCCTTGTTCGGGATCACGATCTCCTTGTTGTCGAAGTCGAGGATCGTGGTGGCGCGGGTACGGATGCGGGTCACCGTGCCGGACAGCTCGCCGACCGTGATCACGTCGCCGACGCGGAACGGCCGCTCGAACAGCAGGATCAGGCCGGACACGAAGTTCGCGAAGATCTCCTGAAGGCCGAAGCCCAGGCCGACGGTCAGGGCCGCCGCCATCCACTGCAGCTGCGACCAGCGCAGGCCGAGCAGGCCCAGCCCGATCAGCACGCCGGCGATCACCACGGCGTAGCGGGTCACGCTGGTGATCGCGTACCGCGAGGCGGCATCGATGCCGGGGCGCGCCTGCAGGCCGACCTCGACCAGGCCGGGCAGGTTGCGGGCGGCGACCAGGGTCAGCACCAGCACGCCCAGTCCGAGCAGCAGGGCCATCAGGGTCACCGCCTGGCGGACCTGGGCGCCGTCGGCGCCGGTCTCGCTGAAGTGCCAGAGGGCGACCTGGTCGAGCCGGGCGATCGCCGGCAGCAGGTCGGACCAGGTCCAGGCCAGGCCCAGCACCAGCAGGGTGAGCTTGAGCGCCCGCAGCAGGCGCCGACTCTGGGCGTTGACCGCCTCCAGGGTCAGGTCCTGCTCGGGGTCCGGGGCAGCCTCCCCGGATTCGCTGTCGCCGCCGCCCTCGCCGGCGGCCTCGCGACGGGCCTCCATGCGGCGCAGCGCGAGCCGCCGTTCGCCCAGCAGGAACCAGCGCGCGAGCAGGCCATGCAGCAGGGCCACCGCGACCACCACGCCGACGCTGGCGAACTGGGCGCGCATCAGCAGGGCGGCCGTGTACACGTAGCCGGACAGCGCCAGCAGCGCGCTGGCCACCAGCAGGGCGGGCATCAGCACGCGGGCGGTACGACGCAGGGACGACGGCTCCACCGCCGCGGCCCGGGGCGTCCAGACCGCGCCCGGCGCCAGCAGGCGCCAGAGCAGGGCGGCGCCGGCCACGGCCAGCAGCACCAGCGCCAGCCGCGCCTGGACGTCGATCGCCAGGTCCTGGTTGCGCATGAACGCCAGGGCGAGCACGAACCAGGCCGGCAGCAGCACGGCCTGCGCAGTCGGCAGCCAGCGCCGCAGCGCGCCCAGGCGCTGCCTGCTCCAGCGCAGGTGCGCCTGCGCGACGCCGTGCTCGCGGACCAGCCAGCGCAGCATCGACAGGGTCAGTACCGGCAGCGCCAGCGCGACCAGGGCGCGGCCCAGCGAGTCGCTGTAGCGTCCGGCGCTGCCGATGCCCTGCAGCAGCCAGCCGCCGAGGCCGGCGGCCAGGGCCCAGCCCGCGGCCGCCGCCGTGGTCCAGGCCAGCGCCACCAGGCTGTGCACGAAACGGTCGCCGCGCACCATGCGCACCGCCTGGGCCAGTCCGGGCAGGCGCCGGCGCGCCAGCCGGCGCGCCGCGAACGCCGCAGCCAGCAGGGCCCCCACGGCCAGCCAGCGCAGCGGTCGGGCGCTGGCATCGGCAACCAGCAGGCGGGCGCTGGTGGCGAACCGCGATGGCCGCACGAGATCGGCCAGACCCGCGCCGACGCGGCCCAGCCAGGCACGGTCGACCGGCCCGTGGCTGCGTATCCACAGCAGGTGGCGGTCGAGCACCTGCTGCAGGGCGCGGCTGCGTTCGATCTGCGCCAGCAGCGCCGCCTCGCTGTCGCCCAGCACCTCGATACGCCGGCGCAGCAGCGGCTCCAGCCGTTCGACCAGGTCCAGGCGGGCGGCCAGCAGGGCGCGCAGGTCCTCGTCGTCGGCGTTGTCGGCGGCCTCGTCCTCGGTCGCCTCCGCCTGTCCCTCGCGCAAGGCCGCCACCGCGGCGTCCGCATCGGCCAGTTCGCGTCGCTGCTCGCCCAGCAGCAGCAGACGCAGGCGCAGTTCTCCGACGCGGTCGCGCAGCTCGCCGAGGCGCCGCTCCAGGGTGCGTGGCGGCTCCAGCGCCCGCCGCTCGCGCCACAGCCAGCGCCCCACCACCTCGCTGGTGCCGCCGAGCTCGAGCCGGGTCTGGCTGTCGCGCAGGGCGGCGGCGACGCGGTCGCGGGCCTGCTGGAAGCCGGTCAGCGCCGAGCGCTCGCGCGCCAGCCGCTCGTTGGTCTCGACCAGCTCGCCGGCCAGCGCGGCATTGTCCGAAGCCAGGGTGGCGGCGGCGCCGCCCGCCGCCTCGCGCTCGAGCGCCCGGTCGGCGTGGCTGCGGGCCAGTTCCTCGAGTTCGCTGCGGCCGAGCCCGACGATGCGTTGCGACAGGAGATCGAGTCGCGGCGTCCGCAGGGCCAGTTCCTGGCGCAGCGACTGCAGGCTGGCCTCGAGGTCGCGCTGACGGCCGGCCGCGGTGTCCTGCTCGGCCTGGCGAAGGGCCAGCTCGGCGCGCAGGCGCCGGTGCTCGGCGGCGCGGCGCAGCCGGCGCGCCTCGGCCAGCGCCGCCGCCTCGTCGCCGTTCTCGGCGCCCGCGGCCGGCGCCACCGCGGTCTCGTCGATGCGCCTGCGCAATACCACCAGGTCGGCGGCCAGGCCGGGACGGGCCAGCACGCCGGACTGTTCGGCGGCCACGTTTTCGATGCGCGCCTGCAGGTCGGCGACGGCAGCCCGCTCCTGGGCGAGCAGGCGTTCCAGCGTGTCGATGTCGGCCCGCGCCGGCAGCCGCGCGGTCCACTCGGCCAGGCTGCGCTCGCGCTCGGCGGGCGACAGCAGCACCGGTGCCGGCACCGCGCTCGCGGCCGCCGCGCGCACCTGGGCGGCCTGTTCGACCAGGGCGTCGGCCTCGCGGTCGAAGCTGGCCGCGGCATCCAGCAGCTCGCCGGCGCTGCGTCGCTGCGCCTCGTCGATGCCGCCGCCCGACAGGGCCGCGCGCCCGGCCTCGATGGCGGTCGCCAGCGGCGCCGGCACCTCGCTGGCCTGCAGCCAGGCCGGCGCCAGCAGGACCAGCAGCGCAACCAGCCGGCCGGCCCGGCGGCGTCTCGTGGCGATCGAAGTCATGGCGGCAGGCTAGCCGGAAACGCCCGGACGCGGCAGGGGCTGGCGGCCGTGCGACAATCGCCCGCCGCGGGCGAGGAGGCGCATGAAGCTCTGGATCGACACCGACCCGGGCGTCGACGACGCCCTGGCCCTGCTGATGGCGTTTGCCGATCCGGACGTCGAGCTGGTCGGCCTGGGCATCGTCGGCGGCAACGTCGGCCTGCCGGCGTGCACCGCCAATGCCCTGAAGCTGTGCGAGCTGGCCGGCCGGCCCCTGCTGCCGGTGCATCCCGGCGCCGACAGCCCCCTGCTGCCCCGCCAGGCCGACGATGCCGCGCACTGGCACGGCCGCGACGGCTTCGGCGACGTCGGCCTGCGGCCGGCGCGCCTGCGGCCCGCCGCGCCGCATGCGGCCCTGGCCCTGATCGAGGCCAGCCACCGCCATCCCGGCGAGCTGCACCTGCTGACCCTGGGGCCGCTGACCAACGTCGCGCTGGCGCTGGCCCTGGACCCCGGCCTGGCCGGCCGCCTGGCCGGCTGGACCTGCATGGGCGGGGCGATCGGCGCGCGCGGCAACACCGAGTACCTGGCCGCCGAGTTCAACCTCGCCTTCGATGCCGAGGCGGCGGCGCTGTGCTTCGCGCGCGGACCGTCGCTGACCCTGGTCGACTGGGAGCTGGTGCTGCGGCACGGCCTGGACCTCGACGAGGTCGACCGTTGGCTGGCCGGCGAAACCGTCCCGGCGCGCTTCTACCGGGCGATCTCCCGGATCACCCGCGACCGCCACCGTGGCGAGGGCGCGGGCCGCTTCACCCCGGCCGATGCGCTGGCCATGACCGTGCTGCTGCAGCCGAATGCCGTGCTGGAATCGGTGACCCGACCGGTGTCCATCGAGACCGCCGGCGCCCTGGCGCGCGGCCAGACCGTGGTCGACTGGAGCCGCCGCAGCGGCCGCCCCGACAATGCCAGGATCGTCACCGTCATCGACGAGGGGGCGCATCGTCGGCGCCTTCGTCGCGCGTTGGGCTTGCATGACGGCTGAACGCGGCCGCCCGCCGCACCGGAGCCACGAGGCCCGCCGGTCACGCCGTCAGCAGTGAGGGCAGGTCCTCGACGGGCTGGTAGACGATCCGCCTTCCGGATCGGGACGGGCGCAGCCAACCCCGGGCCACCAGGTCGCGCAGGTCGGCGCGCGCGGTCACCGTCGAGACCCGGTGCGAGTTGCCATGCGATTCATGCGTGTACTCGGCGTGTGGATGGTTCAAGGCGTGCTGCAGCAACGCGAGCTGCCGATGGTTGACGTCGGCACGGCGGCTCAGCAGCTGGCGCAACTCGCCGTCCTGTCGCGACTTGCGTTCCACGTACTCGAAGAGTTCCTGCACTGCCTGTTCGATGACCTGTAGCTGCTGCAGGACGAAGTAGGTGCCGTCGTGCGGATCGCTTTCCACGGCGATGAACGCCTGCTCGTAGGCGGAACGCGACCGGTAGATGGGCCGCGATACGGACAGGAACTCCGCGAGCCAGTAGCCTCTTCGCAGCATCGACCAGTAGAACAGTGCCCGTGCGGTCCGGCCGTTGCCATCCGCGAACGGGTGATCGTTTGCGAGCTGGAAGTGCAGCAGGATCGAGCGCAGGACCGGGTGCACGAACTGATCGCCATCGGAATCATCGCCGTTGGCGAACTCGACCAGGCGTTGCAGGCGCAGGGGCAGCTCGGCTGCCGGCGGTGGCCGGTGCACCAGCCGGCCGATCCGGTCATCGACGACGTCGACCCGGCGATCGGCCTCGGTCTGGATCCGCCCGGCCTGTCCCGGATCCTCCAGCGTTCCTTCGGTGAGGATGCGGTGCAGCTCCAGGACATCATCGACGCGCAGGGGCGCTGCCGCCATGCTGCGCAAGCGCTGCATGGCCCGGTAGTTGTTGAGGATCATCCGCTCGTCCTTACTGGTCGGACGGCGCTGCTGGCGCAGGAGTTCCTTGGCTGCCTCACGCGTGCTGACGGCGCCTTCGAATAGGCTGGAGTGGATCGCCTCCTCCATCAGCGACCCGACCAGGTAGCGGTCCCGTGCGTGCTCGTTGCGAACCGATGCCGGCAGCTCCATCCTGCCCGCCATCAAGCGATCGAGGATCGAGAAGCCGCTGTCGAGACGACCGTGCCGTGACACGCACAAGGCCTGGCCACTCTTGGCGGTCAGCGTTGGGAAAGCCAGCCGGCTTCCGGTCCGCTTGAGCTTCAACGCCAGCCACCATTCGTCGGTGGACAGGCCGTCCGGTGGCCGGCGATGGCGGATCTGTTCCCAGTGCAGGTAGTCCCGATCGCCCAGCGCGCCGCTGTACCGGAAAACGTCGGCGAGCCGCTCCGGAGGCAGGGAGGTCAGCCTGTCCAGCTGGGGTGCGATCGGCCAGGGCTTCATTTGCATTAAGTTATAGCAAAACTTAAGGCAAGCGGGCGCCTGGCAGGCAGCTTCATCCAGGCTGTTGAAAACACGAGACAAAACCGCCTGGGCTGGTGCCGCCCGGCAGGCGAACGCTCCGATTGCCGACCGGAAGCGCCAGGTGGACGTGCCGGGCCCGCGCCCGCAGGTCTCGGATCGGCGACGCCCGCGCTACCATGCGTGCCCGCGCCGCTTTAGCTCAGCTGGTAGAGCAACCGCCTTGTAAGCGGTAGGTCGTCCGTTCGAATCGGACAAGCGGCACCGTTCCGCCGGCGCGCACCCGGCGGCGCGCTCAGAAGTTGGGCTTCTCCGGCGCCGCCTCGAAGCGCGCCACCGAATCCAGCACCGCCTGCTTGGCCTCGGCGGCGTCGCGCCAGCCCTCGATCTTCACCCACTTGCCCTTCTCCAGGTCCTTGTAGTGGGCGAAGAAGTGGGCGATGCGGTCGAGCGTGAGCTCCGGCAGGTCGCGCACGGTGGCGATCTCCCGGTAACCCGGGAACACCTTGCTGATCGGCACCGCGATGACCTTCTCGTCCTCGCCGGCCTCGTCGGTCATCTTCAGCAGCCCGACCGGCCGGCAACGGATCACCGAGCCGGGGATCAGCGGCACCGGCATCACCACCAGCACGTCGAGCGGGTCGCCGTCGCCGCACAGGGTGTGCGGCACGTAGCCGTAGTTGCACGGATAGCGCATCGGCGTGGTCAGCACGCGGTCGACGAAGATCGCGCCCGAGGTCTTGTCGACCTCGTACTTGACCGGGTCGGCGTCCTTGGGGATCTCGATGATGACGTTGATGTCGTTGGGCAGGTCGCTGCCGGAGGGGACGAGGTCGAGGGGCATGGTTGTTCCTGGGCTGCTGCATTGCAGCATAGGTCGCCAATATAGCAAATCCCCCAGCGGCTTCGCCGATATTCATGTCCGAAAGCGGCCAGCCGGGGCGCGCCGACGCTGCTACGGTGAGACCCATGGTCACGGTCCCGAACCCTGTCGCCGACGTCCCGGCCGGCCTGCCGCCGGCACAGGTCTGCGAGCAGGCGCGCCTGAGCCGGGACAGCCGGTTCGACGGGCTGTTCTACACCGCCGTAACCAGCACCGGCATCTACTGCCGGCCGGTTTGCCCGGCGCCGGCGCCGCGCGCGGCCAATGTCCGCTACTACGCCAGCGCCGCGGCCGCCGAGGCCGCCGGCTTCCGGCCCTGCCTGCGCTGCCGGCCGGAGCTGGCGCCGGCCGCAGGGCCCTGGCGCCGCGGTGATGCGCTGCTGGCGCGGGCGCTGGCGCTGATCGAGGATGGCGCCCTGGCGCAGGGGCCGCTGTCCGGGCTGGCCGACCGACTGCACTTGGGCGAGCGCCAGCTGCGCAGGCTGTTCAGCGAGCGCCTGGGCGCCTCGCCGGTCGCGGTACACGGCACCCGCCGGCTGCTGTTCGCCAAGCAGTTGCTCACCGAGACGGCGATGCCGGTCACCGAGGTCGCGCTGGCGGCCGGTTTCGGCAGCCTGCGCCGCTTCCACACGGTGTTCCGGTCCGCCTACCGGATGCCACCGGGGGCGCTGCGCCGCCGGGGCGACGAGGGCGATGCCGCAGCGGACGGCGCCCTGGAACTGCGCTTGGCCTATCGTCCGCCGTACGACTTCGGGGCGATCCTGGGCTTTCTGGGCCAGCGCAGCCTTGCCGGGCTCGACGCCGTGGTCGACGGTGGGTACGAGCGCTGCCTCGGTCCCTCGGCGCGGTGCCGGATCGAACCCTGGGGCGGCGCCGACCCGGCCTTGCGGCTGCGCTTGCGCGGCGTCGCGCCGGGGGCGCTGCAGGGCGTGGTCGCCACCGTCCGGCGCGTCTTCGACCTCGATGCCGAGCCGCCGGCGGTGGCGGCCGTGCTGGCCGGCGATCCGCTGCTCGCGACGTCCGTGCAGCGGCATCCGGGCCTGCGCCTGCCCGGCGCCTGGGAGGGATTCGAGACCGCGGTGCGCGCGGTGCTGGGCCAGCAGGTCAGTGTCGCCGCCGCCCGCACCCTGGCGCACCGCCTGCTGACCCGCTTCGGCACGCCGCTACCCGGCGGCGCCCGCTTGTTCCCCGACGCGGCGGCCCTGCTGGCCGCCGACCTCGCGGCGGTCGGCCTGACCCGTGCCCGGGTCGCCACCTTGCGTTCAATGGCGACGGCGCTGCTGGAGGGACGGGTCGACTTCGCGCCAGGCCAGTCCCTGGACGGCTTCGTCGATCGCTGGACCGCGCTGCCGGGGATCGGCGCCTGGACCGCGCACTACCTGGCCCTGCGCGTGCTCGGCCATCCCGATGCCTTCCCCGCCGACGACCTGGTGCTGCGCCGGGCCGCGGCCGGCGGGGCGGCACCCGCCACCGGCCGGGCTCTCGCCGGGCGCGCGCAGGCCTGGCGACCCTGGCGTGCCTATGCCGCCGTACACCTGTGGCACCGCGCGACGCCTGTCCGTGTGCCCCCCGAGGAGCAACGCCGCCGTGCCTGACTGCCTGCGCATCGATTCCCCGATCGGCCCCCTTGGCCTGGCCGCCGATGGCCATGGCCTGCGCCGGATCCAGTTCCACGCCCCCGCCGACCTGGCCTGGGCCGGCGCCGGCGCCCGCTGGGGCGGCAGCGACGTGCTGCAGCGCGCCCGCGAGCAGCTGGAGGCCTACTTCGAGGGCCGCCTGCGGGCTTTCGACCTGCCGCTGGCGCCTGCGGGCACGGCGTTCCAGCGCCAGGTGTGGGCGGCGCTGGCGACCATCCCCTGGGGCCAGACCCGCAGCTACGGCGAACTCGCCGCGGCGATCGGCCGACCGGGGTCGGCCCGCGCGGTCGGCGCCGCCAACGGCCGCAACCCGTTGCCGATCGTGGTCCCCTGCCACCGGGTGATCGGCGCCGACGGCAGCCTCACCGGCTTCGGCGGCGGGCTGCCGGCGAAGCGCCATCTGCTGCAGCTCGAGGGCTGGCGAGCGGCTTGAGGCGGTCGCGCCCGGAATCGCCCTGGCACCGCGCCTGGGCGGTGCGTCGCTCAGTGCCGGAAATGCCGCATGCCGGTGAACACCATGGCGATCCCGCGCTCGTCGGCGGCGGCGATCACCTCGTCGTCGCGGATCGAGCCGCCGGGCTGGATCACGCAGGCGGCGCCGGCCTCGGCGAGCACGTCGAGGCCGTCGCGGAACGGGAAGAAGGCATCCGAGGCGACCGCGCAGCCGGCCAGGTCGAGCCCGGCGCCGTGCGCCTTGAGCGCGGCGATGCGGGCGGAATCGACACGGCTCATCTGGCCGGCGCCGATGCCCAGGGTGCGGCCGCCGCCGGCGTAGACGATGGCGTTGGACTTGACGAAGCGGGCGACCCGCCAGGCGAACATCAGGTCGTCGAGCTGGGCCGGCGTCGGCTGCCTGCGGGTCACCACCTTGAGCTGGCCGCGACCGACCGTGCGCACGTCGGCGTCCTGCATCAGCAGGCCGGAACCGACCCGCTTGACGTCGCGGTTGTTCAGGCCATCGCCGGGCGGGATCTCCAGCACCCGGACATTGCCCTTGCGTGCCAGGACCGCGCGCGCCGCGGCGCTGACCGCCGGCGCGATCAGCACCTCCAGGAACTGCGCCGTCATCGCCCGTGCCGCCGCCTCGTCCAGCTCGCGGTTGACGGCGATGATGCCCCCGAAGCTGCTCGCCGGATCGGTGGCGAACGCCAGGGCATAGGCGGCGGCGAGGTCGCCGGCCTCGGCGACGCCGCAGGGATTGGCGTGCTTGACGATCACGCAGGCCGGCCGTTCGAACTGGCGCACGCATTCCCAGGCGGCGTCGGCGTCCGCCAGGTTGTTGTAGGACAGCTCCTTGCCCTGCAGCTGGCGGAACGTCGCCAGGGTGCCCGGCACCGGCCACAGGTCGCGGTAGAAGGCGGCCTGCTGGTGGGGGTTCTCGCCGTAGCGCAGGTCCATCAGCTTGACGAAGCGGCCGTTGGCCTGCGCCGGGAAGGCGCTGCGCGAGCCGTCGGCGGCCAGGCTCGAGAGGTGGTCGCTGATCGCCGCGTCGTAGTTGCTGATGCGGTTGAACGCCTCGACCGCGAGCCGCCAGCGGCTGGCGCCCGACAGCGTGCCGTCGTTGTTGGCCAGCTCGTCGAGCGTGGCGGCGTACTGGCCGGGATCGGTGAGCACGGCGACGTACGCGAAATTCTTGGCGGCGGCGCGGACCATGGCCGGACCGCCGATGTCGATCTCCTCGATCGCCTCGGCCAGGGTGCTGCCGGTCCGCGCCACGGTCGCCTCGAAGGGATACAGGTTGGCGACCAGCAGGTCGATCGCGGCGATGCCGTGCTCGGCCATCACCGCGGCGTCGGCTGCGCCCCGCTGCAACAGGCCGCCGTGGATGCGCGGGTGCAGGGTCTTGACCCGGCCGCCCATGATCTCGGGGAAGCCGGTGACCTCGGCGACATCACTGACCGCCAGGCCCGCTTCGCGCAGCGTGGCGGCGCTGCCGCCGGTCGACAGCAGTTCGACGCCGCGGCCGGCCAGGGCGCGCCCCAGCTCGACCAGGCCGGTCTTGTCGGACACGCTGAGCAGGGCGCGCCGGATCGGCAGGCGCGGGAGGTCGGCTGGGATCATGGCGGCCATCGCATCGGGGCCGGGGCGCTCCCCGGCAGGGGGGAACCTTGCACGCGCTCAGATCAGGCCGTGCGTCTGCAGCTTCTTGCGCAGCGTCGCCCGGCTCAGGCCCAGGGCGTGGGCGGCCCGGCTCTGGTTGTTGCCGGACCAGCGCATCACCTCGCGCAGCAGCGGCAACTCGAGCTCGCCCAGGAACAGGGCATAGAGATCGTCGCACTGGCTGTCGCCGAGATCGTCCAGGTACCGGCGCACGGCATGGCCCACGCACTCGCCCAGGGTCGCCTCGCGCACGGCATCGGAGGGACGGGAGGCAAGCGGCAGGTGGACGACGGCATTCACGGCGATTCTCCGGGGCGGCGCCTGGGCGGCGCCTGCAACCTTGCGGGTGTCGGTGGCCGGGCGCGCGGGGCGTCGCCGGGCTGGGCAGTGTAGCGAGGCCCCGCACGCGATCAAATCTTGACTTTCCGGCACTGCCGTGAGAGCCGCGCGGTATCAGGCGTCCGGCGGCAGGAAGCGGAACTCGAAGGCGACCGCCGAAGGGCCGGGATCGACCACCTCGAACTCCAGCGGCAAGGTGGTGGCCGCCGGCATGCCGGCCAGGCCGCGGCGCGGATCGGACAGGTAGTCGACTGGCCGGAAGCGCCGCATCGCCATGATCCGACCGTCGAGGTCGGAAAGGGTGAGCTCGAGCACCGGATAGGGGCGGTCGCGCCCGGCGCGGTTGGCCAGGGTCGCGCTGATCAGCAGGGCGCCCTCGACGGTCGGATGCCTGCGGATGTCGCGCGAGACCAGCGCCAGGCCGTCGATGGCGCGGCTGGAGCCGGGCAGGGTGCAACCCAGCGCCAGGCAGGCCGATTCCGCCCAGGCGCGGTAGGTCGGGATCGCCAGCAGGCGGTCGCGTTCGGCGTACAGCACCTGGGCCAGGAGCAGCAGGGCAAGCGTCGCGGTACCCGCCCACCACAGGCCCTGGCCGCGCCGCCGGCCGGTCGTCCGCGGCGCGGGCCCGAGAAACGCCGGCGGCCTGCCGGATGCCGCCACCGGGTGTGCGGGGAACAGGGCCGGCTGCAGCTCGCGCGGTCGCATCACGGCGTCCACGAGGCGTGGCCGCGGCAGCATCGGCGGGCAGGGCTCGAGCCGGACCAGGGGTTCCGGGGGCGGTGCCTGGGAAAGCGTCGCCAGGGCATCGAAGGGCTGGTCACAACTGCCGCAGACCACCTCGCCACGGCCGCCCGTCAGGTCGGCGAAGGAGATCCGGTAGACGGTCAGGCAGTGGCTGCACTGGGTGTACATGGAATCGCCAAGGTTACCGGTGATCGCCGCCGGCCATCGTGACCGGATACCGGCCCGGGGGCCGGACCCGCCTTTCCGGCGGATACCGGCGAAGACGCCGGCCGCTCAGGAGCGGCTGCCATGCAGCAGCAGCCAGCCCTCGCGCTCGCCGCATTCGAGGCCGACGCCGAGCGCCGCATAGGCGGCGACGACCTCGCCCTCCTGGCCGGGCAGCACCCCGGACAGCGCGATGCGGCCACCCGGGCGCAGGGCCCGCACCAGACCGGGCGCCAGCGCCACCAGGGTGTTGGCGAGGATGTTGGCGACCACCACGTCGCACTCGCCCGTTCCGGTCCAGTCCTCGGCGGCCAGCGCCCGCACGCGGTCCCCGACGCCGTTGGCGGCGGCATTGGCCACGGTCGCCGTGAGCGCCTGCGGATCGTTGTCGACGGCGTCCACGCAGGCGGCGCCCAGCCTGGCGGCGGCGACCGCCAGGATCCCGGAGCCGCAGCCGAAATCGAGGACCCGGGAACCGGCGAGCGCCTGGCCGTCCAGCCATTCCAGGCACTGCGCGGTGGTGGCATGGGTGCCGGTCCCGAAGGCCAGGCCGGGGTCCAGGCGCAGCTCCACGGCATCCTCGCCCGCGGTCTCCGGCAGCCGGTGGCCGCTCGGCACGATCCACAGCCGGCGGCCGAAACGCATCGGCTGGAAATCGTCCATCCACACCCGGGTCCAGTCGCGGTCCTCGAGCCGCGACACCTGGACATGGGCGAGGTCCAGCCCCGGCTGCAGCGCCGACAGCCCGAACACGACGCCCCGCTCGTCGATGCCGCCCGGGAACAGCGCCTGCAGCGTGATCCTGCGCCACAGCGGCGTCTCGCCAGGCCGGGGCTCGTACAACGGCTGGTCCTCGGCATCGAGCAGGGTCACTGCGACCGCGCCGAGGTCCTCGAGCGCCTGGCTCAGGCGCTGTTCGAAGCGCGGCTGGGTCGGCACGGTCAGCGCCAGCCACATGGCGTCACGGCCCCCCGCGCTGCTCGGCCAGGCGCTTTTCCAGGTAATGGATGTTCATGCCGCCGGCCTTGAAGCCCTCATCGGTCATGATCCGCTGTTGCAAGGGGATGTTGGTGCGGACACCGTCGATCACGGTCTCGGCCAGGGCCACGCGCATGCGCGCGATCGCCTCGGCGCGGTCGGCGCCATGGGCGATCAGCTTGCCGATCATCGAGTCGTAGTTGGGCGGGATCCGGTAGCCGTCGTAGACATGGGTGTCGACCCGGATGCCGGGGCCGCCGGGCGCGTGGAAGCGGTGCACGGTGCCCGGCGAGGGCATGAAGGTCTCCGGGTCCTCGGCGTTGATCCGGCACTCGATGGCATGGCCGCGCAGCACGATGTCCTCCTGGCGGATCGCCAGCGGCTCGCCGGAGGCGACGCGGATCTGCTCGCGGACCAGGTCGATGCCGGTGATCAGCTCGGTGACCGGGTGCTCGACCTGGATCCGGGTGTTCATCTCGATGAAGTAGAAGCGGCCGTCCTCGTACAGGAACTCGAAGGTGCCGGCGCCCCGGTAGTTCATGCGTTTGCAGGCCTCGACGCAGGTGGCGCCGATCCGCGCCCGCTCGTCCTCGGTGATGAACGGCGCCGGCGCCTCCTCGACCACCTTCTGGTGCCGGCGCTGCATCGAGCAGTCGCGTTCGCCGAGGTGGATGGCGTTGCCCTGGCCGTCGCCGAGCACCTGGATCTCGATGTGGCGCGGATGCTCCAGGAACTTCTCCATGTACACCTGCGGGTTGCCGAACGCCGCCTGCGCCTCGCGCCGGGTGGTGACGATGGCGTTGAGCAGGGCGGCCTCGGTGTGCACCACGCGCATGCCGCGGCCGCCGCCGCCGCCGGCGGCCTTGATGATCACCGGGTAGCCGATCCCGCGGGCGGTGGCGAGGGCGCGCTCGGGATCGTCGCCGACCGGGCCGTCGCTGCCGGGCACGGTCGGCACGCCGGCCTCCTTCATGGCGGCGATCGCGGTGACCTTGTCGCCCATCAGGCGGATGGTGTCGGCGCGCGGCCCGATGAACACGAAACCGGACTGCTCGACCTGCTCGGCGAAGTCTGCGTTCTCGGCCAGGAAGCCGTAACCGGGATGGATGGCCTCGGCGTCGGTGACCTCGGCGGCGGCGATGATCGCCGGCGCGCTCAGGTAGCTCTGCGCGCTGGGCGGCGGGCCGATGCACACGCTCTCGTCGGCCATCGCCACGTGCTTGAGGTTGCGGTCCACCGAGGAATGCACCGCCACCGTGCGGATGCCCAGGGCATGGCAGGCGCGCAGGATGCGCAGCGCGATCTCGCCGCGGTTGGCGATGACGATCTTGCCGATCTTCATGGCGGCGCGGCTCAGCCGATCACGAACAGCGGCTGGTCGTACTCGACCGGCTGGCCGTTGTCGACCAGGATCGCCTTGATCACGCCATCGAACTCCGCCTCGATCGGGTTGAACATCTTCATCGCCTCGATGGTGGCCAGGGTGTCTCCCTTGCTGACCGACTGGCCGACCTTCACGAACGGCTCGGCGCCCGGCGCCGGCGCCGCGTAGAAGGTGCCGACCATCGGCGAGCTCACGGTGCGGCCTTCGGGAAGCTCCGCGGTCTCGGCGGCGGCGGCCGGGCTGGCGGTTGCGGCCACCGCCGTCGGCGCCGGTGCGTAGTGGGGCATCGGCGCCTGGCTCATCGGCGTGGCGACCGGGTGCCGGCTCAGCCGCACGGTCTCCTCGCCCTCGCGGATCTCGAGCTCGGACAGGTTGGACTCCTCCAGCATCTCGATCAGCTTCTTGATCTTGCGCAGGTCCATGGGCGGGTTCCTCGGGAAAGGGCGGGGTTCGGGGAGGGGTGGGGCGCCGGGTCAGGCCGCCGCCAGGCGGGCCAGGGCGGCGTCCAGGGCCAGGGTGTAGCTGTGCGGCCCGAAACCGGCGACCTGGCCGACCGCCAGGTCGGCCAGGTAGGAGCGGTGCCGGAACGGCTCGCGGGCGTGCGGGTTACTCAGGTGCAGCTCGATGAAGGGGATCGCCACCGCGGCGAGGGCGTCGCGCAGCGCGACGCTGGTGTGCGTGAACGCCGCCGGGTTGATCAGGATGAAGGCGGTGCCGTCGCGGCCGGCCGCCTGGATGCGGTCGACCAGGACGTGCTCGGCATTGCTCTGCAGGCATTCGAGCCGGTGGCCGGCGGCCGCGGCCCGCTCGACCAGGCCGGCCTCGATCTGCGCCAGCGTGGCGCTGCCATAGATCGCCGGCTCGCGGCTGCCGAGCAGGTTGAGGTTGGGTCCGTTGAGCAGCAGCAGGCGGGCCACGGGCGATCCGGGGCGGGACGGGCGGCCAAGTGTGAAGCCGGTGTCGCGATCTGTCCAGATGCCGGCCAGATCGGCGACGTTCGCGACAATTCGCGAGCGTATGGGCGGGTCTGCGGCCTGTCAGCGGCGATTCCCCGGGCGCCGCGCCGCGCCGGCCGGAAAGGCGGCGGCGGAAAACTGTCCCTGGCGCCCCTGAACCCGTATGCTGCAATGCCGCAACGGGAGCGACCCATGGCGCCGCGCTACCGCCCCGCCGAGGAACTGGCCAACAGCCTGAGCCACGGGCTGGGCGTGGTCCTCAGCATCGTCGGCCTGGCCGTCCTGGTCGGCTTCGCCAGTGCCCGCGGCAGCACGGTCGACGTGGTCGCCAGCAGCATCTTCGGCGCCACCCTGGTGCTGGTCTACACCACCTCGACCCTCTACCACGGCATCCCCATCGAGGCCGCCAAGAAGGTCCTGCGCACGCTCGACCACATCGCCATCTTCCTGCTGATCGCCGGCACCTACACGCCGTTCACCCTGGCCGCGATCGGCGGCCGCACCGGCTGGACCCTGTTCGCGGTGATCTGGGGCCTGGCCGTGCTCGGCATCGTCTTCGAGCTGACCTTCCTGCGCCGCTGGACCTGGCTGGCGGTCGGCCTGTACCTGCTGATGGGCTGGGTCGGACTGGTCGCGATCAAGCCGCTGGCCGCGGCCATGGACACCGGCGGCCTGGTCCTGCTGCTGGCCGGCGGCGCCGCCTACACGATCGGCGTGGTGTTCTACGTCTGGCGGCGGCTGCCCTACGGCCACGCGATCTGGCACGGCTTCGTGCTGGCCGGCAGCGTCCTGCACTACCTGGCGATCCTGTTCTACATCGTGCTGGACTGAGCCTGGTCAGCCTGTCCGGGGAGACCGTCCCGCGCCAGGCCGCGCCATGGACGAAAGCCCCGGTGCGGGACGATGGGCCGGACACCCCGCCGCGCCGGATTCCCCGCGCGGCGGGCCGTCCCCGTGGCCATCGGCCCCGGCGGCCGCCAGGCCGGCCTACGGAACCTCGAAGCCGTCGGCGAAGATCACGTCGCCGATCCCGAACGCGAAGGTCTGGCAGCGGCCGAGCTCGGAGGTGCCGAGGTCGCGGTAGCTGGTGAACGGCGGCACGCCGCTGGCCTGCAGGCGGGTCGCGGTGGCCATCACCCGGCGCTGTTCGTCGAAGTAGGCCGGGTTGCCGGCGCGCTGCAGGGGCACGCCCTGGAAGCTGGCGCTGCCGTTGGTGGTGGCGTTGCCGCCGGTGACCTGGACCACGGTCGAGCCCAGCCAGTCGCGCGCCTGGCCCCAGGCGCCGACCGGCAGCGGCCCGATGCTGAGGTTGGTGCAGCCCGGTGCGCCGTAGAAGTCGATGCGGTACCAGCCATTGGCCGAACTCAGGGCGCCGTTGGCCCAGGCGGTGCCGGCGTCGCCGAGCACGCTGGTCAGGCGCGGCTTGTTCTGGGCGTCGTTGCCCGCGCCCGCCGGTGCCGGCTGGGCGTTGTTGGCGTCGGTGAAGTTGATGCCGTCGTCGCCCAGGTCGATGCCGATGCCGGCGTTGTCGTGGAATTCGTTGCGGCGCAGGGTGTTCTGCCGGGCCGCCGCGACGGTGATCCCGTCCAGGCCGCTCCAGCCGATGCGGTTGCCGTTGACCCGGTTGCCGTCGGCGCCGTTGCGAACCAGCACGCCGTGGCCGCCGTTGCCGCGGTCGGCGCAGGTGGCGCAGGCGGCCGGGATGCCGATGCGGTTGCCCTCGATGCGGTTGGCCATGGCCAGGGCGCCGTCCAGCTCGATGCCGTGCGAGGCGCTGTTGGCGACGACGTTGCCGCGCACGATGCCTTCGAAGCCGCGGATCAGGATGCCGCGGTTGTTGCCGCGGACGTCGCCGCCGCTCTGGGTGCCGACGTAGTTGTTCTCGATCACGGTCCGCGACGGCTGGGTGGCGCCGCTGCCGGACACGTTGATGCCGATGCCGGTGGCGTTGGCGACGACGTTGCGCTCCGCCGGCTCCGGCCCGCCGATGCGGACGCCCTCGACGGCGGCGCCGACCCGCACGCCGGTCGCCGAGGGCAGCAGGGCGGTGCCGACCGTGCCGCCGACCTGGTTGCCGGTGAAGCGATGGTCGCGGCCGCCGACGAACTGCACAGCGGCGATCGAGTGCCCGGAGAAGGCGATGCCCTCGATGCTGACCGTGGCATTGGCCGAGGCGCTGGTGTTGACGTTGAGGCCATAGGCCCCGGTGATCTGGTTGCCGCCGCTGAGCACCACGCACAGGCTGGCGTTCCAGCCCAGCACGGCGGTGTTGCGGGCCGAACCCGGCTGGCTGTAGCCCTCGATGGCGACCGGATGGACGATGTCCGGCAGCAGGCTGGCCAGGGTGATGGTGCGCGGGCAGGCGCCGGCGATGTTGAAGCGGATGGTGTTGAGGTCGGGCGCGGCATTGGAGTCGATCAGCGCCTGGCGCAGCGAGCCGGGGCCGGCGTCGTTGGCGTTGGTCACGGTCAGCACCGGGCTGGTCGAGCCGATGTTGGATTCGAAGGCGCCGCGGTCCGGGGCCTGGCCGAACCAGCGCGGGTTGCCCTCGAAGTCGCGCTGGCCGACCAGGTTGACGTCGGTGCGTCCGGTGTTGATCGCCGGCGAGGCGCCCTGCAGCCGGAAGTCGCCGCCGGCCGCGTCCACGAACAGCGGATCGACGTTGAGCGTCGCCACCGGTGCCGAGGTCAGCGGCCGGTTGGCGTCGAGGGTGGCGTAGATGTTGTTGCGCAGGGTCGCCGGGATGTTCGGCTGCGACGGATGCTTGGTCAGCCGGATGTCGATCGCGCCGTTGTCGCGGAAGATGTTGCTGGTCAGGTTCACCGACCAGTCGTTGCTGTCGACCTGGACGGTACCGCCGACGCACAGCGCCGCCGGCCCGGTGTTGGCGACGAAGGTGCTGTGCCGGATGGTCAGCCGCTCCAGGATGCTGGATACCGGGTCGACCGTGAGGCCGCAGTTGGTCCAGGGGATGGTCGGGAAGGAGACGTTGCCGCCGCGCCAGAACACGCTGTTGTCGATGTCGACGTCGGTGGTCGACAGCACCCGCACGTCGCGGACCCGGTCGAAGACCACCCGCGAGATGCGCAGCGCCCGCTCCGGCGAGGTCTCGGTCTCGCTGCGCATCGCCAGGCCGGCCAGGTCGAAGAATCGCAGGCGCTCCAGGGTCAGGTTGCCGGTCTGGCCGGCGTCGGTGCGCAGGTCGACGTACCGGGTGCCCAGATCGCGGCTGCTGGTCAGCACGGTGGCGGCGGGATTGTCGCTGCGGCTGGTGCAGGTGCTGTTGTAGCCGCCCAGCAGGCTGACCGGTCGGGCCGCCGGCACGCCTTCCGGGTAGATGCCGACCGGCGTCAGCGCCAGGTCGTAGCTGCCCTGCGCCAGGCGGATGACCAGCGGCTCGGCGGAACTGGTCTGCGCCACTGCCCAGGCCAGGGTGAACTCGGCCTCGTTGCGGACGCAGCGCTCGACCTGGGCCAGGGCCGGCCAGGGCAGGGAGGCCAGGACGACGAGCAGGGCGGCACGGACGGTAGCGGACATGGGGCGGACTCCGGGTGGCTCCTCCCCTAATCCCGCCGGGCAGCGAAGCGAACAGGCAAGCGCGGCTGTCGGGCGGCTTGCCGGCGCAGAGGCTTGCGCGGGGCAGGACACCATGCGGCACCCGAATCGCCGCCCGGGCAGCGTGCCCCCGGCCCGGCAACGATGCCGGCGATGGCAGGCATCCGCCCTGTCGTCCGCCCTGACGCGCCCCGCTCACCGATCCCCGGGCCCTGCTCCTGCTACCTGATCCCTGATCCCTGATCCCTGATCCCTGATCCCTGATCCCTGATCCCTGAT
>ERZ761607.1457-NODE-1457-length-29463-cov-6.528054_pt1 | contig 29463 bp, 23 predicted proteins | sample MGYA00511164_ERZ761607 | MGnify/ENA primary metagenome ERZ761607 (study PRJEB28899, sample SAMN02445080) | bioreactor sludge metagenome | biome: EBPR sludge | place: Australia: Brisbane, Thorneside Wastewater Treatment Plant | collected 2011-06-22 ... | reverse complement strand
CCGCGAGCCGGCGTCCGCGTCGCTTCGGCAGTTCCGGTTCGGGCAGGGCCCGGCCATCGGGGGAGACAGTGGGTCGCGGACCCGGCTGGGTGAGCTGCGGGTCGGGATCGAGCCAGGGCTGGGTGGTCGCCCCGGCCGCGACCGGTCCGAGCGCGGCCGCGAGTGCAGTGACGAACTCCGTGACGCTCGGGTAGCGCTCGTCGCGGTCGCGAGCCAACCCGCGGTGCAGCACCTGCTCGACCGCCGGAGCGAAGGGCCGCTCGGGGGTGGAGACCGGCGCCAGCTCGCCCGGGTGCCTCGCATCGGCGAGAGAGGCATGCGCGAACGGCGGGCGGCCGGTGAGGAGCAGGAAGGCCAGCGCCGCGAGGGAGTACTGATCGGCGCGCGCGTCGGGCGACTGGGCGGCGGCCTGCTCGGGAGCGACATAGCTCGGCGTACCGGCGACCATCGTCAGCCGCGACGACATGTCCAACGACTTGCCCAGGCCGAGATCTCCGACCATCGCCCGCACCGTCGGCCCCTCAGCCCCGTCGACGCTGCGGAACAGCACGTTGGCCGGCTTGATGTCGCGATGGAGGATGTCGCGATCGTGGAGCGCCTGCAGGCCCGCTCCGACCTGACGGACCACCTCCATCGCCTGGGCCGGGCTGAGCCCCTCCACCTCGAGCCGGTCCGCGAGCGTTCCCTGGTCGGCGTACGACATCACGAGGTAGGGCCGTCCGTCGTCGAGTTCGCCCGCGTCGTAGACGCTCACCACGTGCGGCGACTCGACCTTGCGCAGGTAGCGGCCCTCCTCGAGGAACCGCTGCCGGATCTGGTGGTCCTCGGTCCAGTTGTCGGCCAGCACCTTGATCGCGACCGGAGAGTCGAGCTGCTCGTCGTAGGCCAGCCAGACCGTCGCGAAACCGCCCGACCCGATCCGGCGGCGCACGACGTAGCGGCCGAGGCGAGCGGGCATGGACACGCCCACATCTTGACCTGTCCGAGTCCCGGGCAAACGACCGGCGAGTCCACCGGCGAGTCAGCGAGAGGTCTCGGTTCGGTTTCGATCCGGCGTACGGCGACCAACCCTGCCGTATCTTCGAGCGCGCTGGGGAGGGTGACCACATGACCGAAACGGCGACCACGCCGGACGAGATCGACGAGCTTGCGCGCCGCGCCCAAGCGGGCGACCGGGACGCGATGGAGTCGCTGCTGGCCGCGGTGCGCCCGCGGACCCTCAACGTCTGCCGCGGCGTGCTTCCCTACACACCCGACGCCGAGGACGCCTGCCAGGAGGCGCTGATCAAGGTGGCCCAGAAGATCGGCACCTGGAACCAGCGCGGCCGGTTCACCACCTGGCTGCACGTCGTCGCGGTCAACTCCGCTCGCTCGACGTACCGCCGGATGAAGAACCAGGCCGTCGCTGCCGACCCGACCGAGTCGCTTGCGATGCAGCGCCCCGACCCCCGCACCACCAGCGTCATCGCCGGCACGCGTCTCGACCTGCTCGAGGCGATGGAGACGCTCGAGCGCGAGCACCCGCAGTTCGTCGAGCCGCTGCTGCTGCGCGACGTCTACGGACTCCCCTACGAGGAGATAGCGCAACAGCTCGACCTTCCCCTCGGCACCGTCAAGGCCCAGATCCACCACGGCCGGCGCCTGGTCCGCCCGATGCTCGCCGAGTCGGCCACGTGAGCCGGCGTTCAGCGGGCTTAGCGGCGCTGGCGATCGCGGCGTGCCTCCTGTCCGCGTGTAGCGACGATCCGGAGGCCGCGGCGTCGAAGCCCTCCGCCTCGACGTCTGTCACCGAGACGCCGTCAGGGTCCGCGTCGGTGCCTGCCGAGACCGAGCCCGCTACCGACCCCGACGACCCGGAGCTCGATCCGGCGTTGAGCGATCCGGTCGAGGACTCGGTCTACCCCGACGTCGGCGACCCGAGCGTCGACGCCCTGCACTACGACCTCGACCTGGCGTGGACGCCGGACACCCGCACGCTCGAGGGCGTCGCCACCATCGAGCTCCGCTCGACGGGCGACGGCGACCACCTCCAGCTCGACCTCGGCGAGCCGCTCACGCCGTCCGAGGTCACCCTCGACGGCGAGGACGTGCCCTTCGAGCACACCGGCAAGGACCTCGTCGTGAGTGCGCCGGTGAAGAAGGACGAGCGCTACGTCCTGCAGGTCCACTACTCCGGCACACCCCAGCCGACGCCGGCACCGACCACCCGCAACGACTTCAGCACCTCCGGTTGGACGATCACCCCCGAGGGCGAGACCTGGACGATGCAGGAGCCGTACGGCGCCTTCACGTGGTACCCGGTCAACGACCAGCCCTCCGACAAGGCGTTCTACGACATCAGCGTCACCGTCCCGTCGCCGTGGGTGGGCATCGCCAACGGCGAGCTGGTCGACCAGACCGAGGCCGACGGGCTGACCACCACCTCGTGGCACCTGTCGTCACCGGCGTCGTCGTACCTCGTGACGGTGGCGACCGGCGCCTACACGCAGACCACCAACACCTCCGCGAGCGGCGTCGAGATCGACTATTGGGTGCCGAGCGACCGCCCGGAGCTCGCGGCCGGACTCACCTACGCCGCGCAGGGGTTGGACTGGCTCGAGGCGAAGCTCGGGCCGTACCCGTTCGACAGCCTCGGCTTCCTGCTCGTCGACTCCCAGAGCGGGATGGAGACGCAGACGATGATCACGCTGGGTCTCACCGACTACGCCACCTCCGAGGCGGTGCTGGTCCACGAGATGGCGCACCAGTGGTACGGCGACGAGGTCACGCCGGACGACTGGCGCGACGTGTGGATGAACGAGGGCATGGCGATGTACCTCCAGGGCTGTTGGCAGGCCGAGGCCGACGGCCGCAGCGTCGATGCCGTGATGGACGAGTACGCCACCTTCGAGCCCGCGATGCGCGCCGAGAGCGGTCCGCCCGCGGCGTACGACCCGAAGACCTTCGGCGAGGGCAACATCTACTACGGACCCGCGCTGATGTGGCACGAACTGCGCAAGCGGATCGGCGACGAGGCGTTCTGGAAGCTCGTGAAGGACTGGCCGGCCAGCGACCCCGAGAGCAACAGCAACCGCGACGAGTACCTCGACTGGCTGGTCGACCAGACCCACGTCGATCGCACCTTCTTCGACGACTGGCTGCTCAGCCCCACCACCCCCGCTCGCTCCTGACGACCTATCGTCGGGCTCGAACGATGTATCGCTTGACGCCGACCCGTCGTTACTCGTGACGAGTAGCGACGGGTCGGCGCAAATTTCGCGGTGACCCGTCGTTACTCGTGATGAGTAACGACGGGTCAGCGTTCTGCTGTGCGCTGAAGTCCTGGCCGAAGGGTTGTGGGGGGACGGACCAGCGTGTGAGGTGTGCGCATGCGACTGCTGGTGCTGGGTGGGACGGTCAACTTGTCGAGGGCGGTGGCGGCTGAGGGGGTCCGGCGCGGTCACGAGGTGACCTGCGCGGCGCGGGGTACGTCGGGCGCGGTGCCCGAGGGTGCCGAGCTGATCGAAGTCGACCGGACTCGGCCGCTGCCCGACCTGGGTCGCTACGACGCGGTCGTCGACGTGGCTCGGCAGCCGTCGTGGGTGCGCAGCGCCGTGGCGGCGTACCCCGATTCGCACTGGGTCTTCGTCTCCACGGTCAACGTGTACGCCGACGATGCGACCCCGCACGGCACCCCGGCGACGCTGCCGCTGGTCGAGGCGATCGAGGAGGACGTCGACCTCGCCGAGCGACCTGAGGCGTACGGCCCGATGAAGGTCGCCTGCGAGCGGATCGTGCTGGATGGCGCAACCTCCGCGATGGTGATCCGGCCAGGGCTGATCGTCGGACCCGGGGATCCGACCGGCCGGTTCAGCTACTGGCCGCGCCGGCTCGCTGCGGGCGGTGAGGTGCTGGCCCCCGGCGACCCCGGCGACCTGATGCAGGTCGCCGACGTGCGTGACCTGGCCGCGTGGGCCGTAACCGCGAGCGAGCAGCGGACCATCGGCGTCTACGACGGCGTCGGCGAACCACTGCCGATGGCCGACCTGCTCACCCAGTGTGCTGACGGCGTGGCCGCCGAGTGCTCGTTCACCTGGGTCGACCAGGCATTCCTCCAGGAGCAACAGGTCGAGCCCTGGATGGGCCCCGACGCGATCCCGCTCTGGCTGCCGCGCCCGGAATACGACGGGCTGCCCGCCCACGACGTACGCCCCTCGCTGGACGCCGGACTGACGATCCGGCCGCTGGCCGACACCACGGCCGACACGCTGGCCTGGCTGGAGGCGACGCCGGACGCCCCGGTCTCCGGCATCTCCCTCGACCGCGAACGCGAGCTGCTGGCCGCGTGGCACGCCCGCCCGCCGCGGTAGTCCGTCAGCTTCCAGCTGGCGTACGCCACCCCAGGGCGCCAGAAGGTGACGGACTACCGCGCGCCGGTGAGCACCGACGCCAGCAGCCCCGCCGCCTTGTCGGCGCCGCCGCGACGGATCGGGCGGTACGCCGGGCGGGTGCGGCGAGCGGTCATCATCGCCTCGGCGAGGTCGCGTGGTGAGGTGGTGCGGTAGTCCATCCGGTGGCCGGCGCCGTAGTGGTCGAGGCGGTGGGCGACGAAGTGCTGCTGCTCCCAGTGGTGGGCCAGCGGGAAGTACACGAACGGCCGCCGGGCGGCGACCAGCTCCATCGTCGTCGACAGGCCGCCCTGCACCACCGCGGCATCGGCCGCGGCCAGGTGCGCGAACAGCCCGTCCACGTAGCCCAGCTTGTCCATCCCCTCGACGTCGGGTAGTTCGGCCGGGTCGATCCGCGGACCGGTGACCATCACCAGTCGCGCGTCGGGCTCCTGAGCGCGGACCAGCTCGAAGGCCTCCGCCGTGAGCCGCAGCAGGTCGCGGCCGACCGCGGTCCCGCCGACCGCGGCGACGTACAACGGATAGCCGGTGCCGTAGCCGAGCTCGCGTCGCAACGCAGCGGGACGGCGGTAGGCAGCGGGGTCGAACGGTACGACGTAGGGCACGCTTGTGAACCACTTCTCGGTCCAGTCACGGACCGTCGGCAGCCCGGTGCCGAGCGAGGCGGAGGGCAGTTCGCCGAGGGCGCCGATGAAGACCGAGCGGTCCCGCACATAAGGGAAGCGCTCCCGGTGCTCGATCATCTCGGCGTTGTAGTCGGTGGTGAGCTCCGCCTCGCGCGGATCGCCCTCGGGGTCCACGGGGAGGAAGCCGACCACGTCGGTGAGGAAGGCGTACGGCGCGATCTTCCGCTCGGGATTCTCGTGCAGGAAGTGGTCGACCTCCCAGGACTCGTCGCCGACCCACAGGTCGTACGACGTATCCCGGACGACGTCGTCGAAGAGCATGTAGTTCGCGCACAGGATCTCGTCCATCCGGCGGAACGCGTGGAAGGCGTGCAGGTCGTGTTGCTCGGCCTCGCTCTCCCAGTGCGCCGACTCCGAAGCGAGCTCGCTGCTGGCGGGGTGCACGATCTCGCCGTGGGCGCGCACCACGTCGCTCACCGGAGACTGCGCGAGCCATTCGATCTCGAGGTCGGGCACCTGCTCGCGCAGTGCTCGCGCGATGGCCAGGTCCCGCAGCACGTGACCGAGCCCGATCGGCGAGCAGACCCACAGCGCGCGGCGCTTGCGGTCGCGCGCGAACAGCCACGGCGTCGCATCGGCGCGCGCGGTCGCGGCTGCAGAGGTGGTGTTCATGTCGACGAACTCCTTGATCTCGGTGTTCACCAGCACCGGATGCCGGGCGTGCGGAACGTGGCCGGCGCCCTCGATGACCACGAAGCGGGCGCCGGTCAGCTCGGCGACCCGGCGGCCGCGTTCGAGTGGCTGGCACCGGTCCTCGGTGCCGTGGATGACGAGCACCGGGACGTCGAGCCGGCCGAGCAGATCGACGGCCTCCTGCTCCTCGCTGGGCCGGAGTGCGGCGTGGGTGCGCGCGGTGATCGTGGCGGGGTCGGTCTGCAGTGCCCACGCGACCAGGTCGTCGTAGGTCTTGGTCGAGTGGGGCTCGGGGAGAAGCAGGTCGGAGTGGTACGCGACCCACCCCGCCCAGTCGCCGACCCAACGCTCGTGGTCCACGGGCTCGATGGGCTCGGGCTGCGGCGCCAGCGGGTGTACGCCCGGCGCGATGGCCACGAGGCCCCGCACCCGATCCGGTGCCGCGTCTGCGACCAGCAGCGACCACTTGATCCCCGAGCACAGCGCGACCAGGAACGCAGCGTCGGTGCCCGTGGCGTCGAGAACGGCGAGCGCATCGTCGGCGTTCAGCTGGTCGGAGTACGCCGCGGGGCCGGTAGGCCGGCCGGACCGCCCGTTGCCGCGCGGGTCGATGGTGACCACCCGGAAATGACGGGAGAGGAACGGCACCTGGCCCTTCCACTGGTGCCCGTCAACAACGGGGAAGGTGCCCATCAGCAGCAGCGTGGGGCCGCCGGAGCCGAAGACCTCGTAGTGGATGGCAACGCCGTCCCGGTCGACCTCGCCGACCACGTCGGGCTCACGGGCGCGCACCGGACCCCACCTCCTCCAGAAACCGGCGCAACCGGTTGTTGAACCAGACCGGGTGTCTGGCCTGAACGCCGTGGCCCCCGCCCGTGACCACCTCGATCGGGCAGCCGATCCCCCGGGCGAGGGCCACGCCGTCGGACAGGGGCACGATCCGGTCCTCGTCGCCGTGCACGACTAGAGCCGGGCAGCGCAGTCGCGCGACCGCCGCTCGGGCCTCAGCCGCGCTCAGCAAGCGCCGCTTGGGCGACTGGGTCGCGATCAACGTCTCAGCGTCGGTCTCGAGCGCGAACCCGACGGCCTCCTCGATCTGCCGGGTCGAGTGCGGCTCGGGGAACACCTCGCCGAAGAAGAAGTCCGCGAACCCGGCCTGGTCCTGCATCCAGTGATGGGCGTTCCACCGCTGCCAGCCGTGGTAGCTCTCCCGCTCGTCCTCGAACCGGGCCATGACCGGGTCGGGACGCTCGTCCAGCACGACCGAAGGAGCGAGGAACACCGCACCGCTGACACGGTCTGGGTGCGCGGCCGCCAGGGCGAGGAGGACCCGCCCTCCGAGGGAGTAGCCGACCACGACCGCGTCCTCGACACCCGCGGCATCGAGCACCGCAAGCGCGTCGGCGATCAGCTCCGCGTCGTCGTACGCCGAGGGTCCCGGCGGCCGGTCGGAGCGGCCGTTGCCGCGGCCGTCGTAGACCACCACCCGATTTTCTCGCGCCAGGAACGGCACCTGCAGCTTCCAGATCCGCGAGTGCACGATCGACCACGGCGGCAGGAACACGACGGTCTGCGGCCCATCGCCGTACGACTCGTAGTAGAGACGCACGCCGGAGCGCACGGCGTAGCCGCAGCGGTCCGGTTCGCGAGCGCGCACGGAACCCACTGTCCCGCGCGCGCCCGCGGAGCGCATCCCGCTCAGGGCCGGGCCTCGAAGACCAGGTTGAACGGCGTCTCAGCGGCCCGCCGGAACCGGGTGAAGCCAGCCTCGGCGACCACCTTCCCGATCGCGGCCTCGCCCGCCTGGGCACCCAGCGAGTGCCCGCCGGCCTGGGAGAGCGCGTTGGGCACGCAGAGGAACGTCGAGAAGCCGTAGTAGACCCGGCCGACCGGGTTGAGGTTGTCGGCCACGGAGTCCCCGGCGATCGGCTCGACGATCAGCCAGGTGCCGTCGTCGGCGAGCGACTGCCGGATGTGCCGGGCGGCACCGACCGGGTCACCCATGTCGTGCAGGCAGTCGAAGGTGGCCACCAGGTCGTAGCCGGTGCCGGGGTAGTTCTGCGCGGTGGCGATCTCGAAGTCGATGCGGTCCGCGACCCCGGCGTCGGCCGCTCGCTTGCACGCCAGCTCGATCGACTCCGCGTGGTAGTCGGCGCCCAGCAGCCGGGCCTGCGGGAAGGCCTCGGCCAGCAGGATGGTCGAGGCACCGAGCCCGCACCCGATGTCGGCGACCTTGGCACCGGCCCGGAGCTTGTCCTCGACGCCGTCGAGGGCCGGAAGCCACGCCGGGACCAGGTTGGCCAGGTAGCCCGGCCGGAAGAACTGCTCGCAGCCCACGAAGACGTCGTCGTCGTGCTCGTGCCAGCCCACCCCTTCACCGGTGCGGAACGCCTTGGTGATCCGGTCGACCGCCTGGAGCGAGCCCAGCGCCAGCACGAACGCGCCCGGTGCGTAGACCGCGCCGTCGGCGTTCGCGAGCACGAAGGCCTGCTCCTCGGTCAGGGAGAAGACCTCGGTGGCGGGGTCGTAGGTGACATAGCCACCCGCGGCCTGCGCGCGCGCCCACTCGGCGACGTACCGCGGGTCGCACTGGGTACGGCGGGCGAGGTCGTCGGAGGTCCCGGACGCCTCGGCGAGGGCCCGGTAGAGGCCGAGTCGGTGTCCGAGGACCACACCACCGGCGGTGATCGTGGCCCCCAGGTCGCCGACGAATCGGCCCAGCATCTGGTTCAGCAGGTTGTCGTCCATGTGCGTGTCCCTCTCGTTTCGGGGGCGTCGCCCACGGTGGGCTGCGCCGCGACCATGTCTAGGGATCGGCCGCGCACTGGGGACATATGGGGAACCCCCTACGGGCCTCGGGTCACGGGGCTCGGGACCGGCTGGCCGCCCAGGCCGCGACGCCGGCTCGGCTGGGCAGGCCGAGCCGGGACAGGACGGCGCTCACATGGAGTTCGACGGTCTTCTCGCTGATGCCCAGCCGCCGGCCGATCTGCCGATTGGTGAGCCCCTCGGCCACCAGGTCGGCAACCTCGGACTGCCGCGCGGTCAGCGCCGGTCCGGCGACGACGTCCGGCTCCGTGGTGAGTCTCTCGGCCAACTCGAAGACCGCATCCGCGGCCATCGTGCGGCCGGCGTGCCGTTCGTGCTGCGCCGCCGAGGCACCCAGCGTCAGCTCCACGCGGCGCCCGAGCTCGTCGAGCGCATGTGCGTCGTGGTCGCTGGGTGGGCTCGCGACGACCTCACGCTGCCGGCCGGCGGCACCGAGCAACCGGCCGGCGGTGGCGGCGGCGCCGCGGGCCAGGGCCACCTCGGCCAAGGCTTCGAGGCACTGCGCGACGCCGCGTCGGTCACCGACGTCGCGATGCAGCCGCAGTGCGCGACCGAGCAGCTGCGCCGCCCTGTCATACGCCCCGCCGCGCACCTCCACGACCCCGAGCAGCCAGCCGCACACCGCACTCCCCCACGGGTAATCGAGCTCCTCGAACAGCTCCAGCGCCTCGGTCAGGAGTGGTACGGCGTCGGCGTCGCGGCCCTCGTCGAGCGCGAGCAGCGCGAGGTCGTGGTCGGCCCAGGCCTGACCTCGACGGTTACCGGCCGCCACGGCCGCCGCGCGTCCCGCCCGATAGCGGATCGCGGCCTCGTCGTACCGCCCCTCCTCACGGGCGACGTGGCCCAGGAAGGCGTCCGCCACCGCCGCGCGGCGCGGGTCGGCGCGCGCGTCCACCTCGGCCAGCAGCTCCGCGGCGCGCGCCGGGTCGCCGTGTCCGAAGGCGACCACGCCCGCGGCCAACGTCGCCGCCGTACGGGCCCCAGGGGTGCCTTCGGCGCCCCGCTCGGCGAGGACGTCGAGCACGACCACGCCGTCAGCCAGGAGTCCACGGAGGTAGCCGTCCCAGCCGAGCCCGGTGGCCAACCACAGAGCCTCGTCGGGGCCGGGACGGCTACGCGCATGCTCGAGTGCTGCGCGTAGATCAGCTCGGGCGCGGGGCAGCTCCTCGAGGGTCGCGGTCTCCGCGGCGCTGCCCAGGGTCGCCTCCCAGCGCTGGGAGCGGTCGGCGAACCACGCCGCGTGCCGGTCACGAGTGGCAGCGACCTCGTCGGCCTCGGTGAGCCGTTCGGCGGCGTACTCGCGCAGGCTGACGAGCAGCGCGAACCTCGCCCCGGGTGCGTCGTCGGTCAGCCGGCGGACGAGGCTCTTGTCCAGCAGTGACTCCAGTGCGTCGATGGCCCGCGGATCTCCCGAGATCGCCTCGGCGTCCGCGACGGTGAACCCGCCGGCCAGCACTGAGAGGCGCCGGAACACCTCCTGCTCGCGGTCAGGGAGCAGCCCGTAGCTCCAGTCGATCGCGGTGCGGAGATCCCGGTGGCGGATCGGCGCATCGACGACGTTGGTGGACAGCACCGACATCCGCCGCTCCAGCCGGAACGCGAGCTCGTCGGGCGTGAAGACGCGCAGCCGAGCCGCCGCGAGTTCGATGGCCAGCGGCAGGCCGTCCAGCCCGATGCAGATCTCGGCCAGCGCCCGTGCGGTCCCGGGTGTCAGCTTCACCCCGCCGGGCGCGCGTTCGAGGAGCAGGCTCACGGCGGCGTTGTCGCGGAGTCGAGCCAAGTCGTCCAGCTCGTCGGCCGCGGGCATCGGTAGCGGGGGTACGGCGTACTCGCGCTCGGCGCCGAGTCGCAGCCGCTCACGACTGGTGGCCACCATCCGCAGCCGCGGCGCGACCGCGAGGATCTCCGCCACCACCGCCGCGAGGCCGGGCAGATGCTCGCAGTTATCGAGCACGACCACGAGCGGGCTGTCGATGGCAGCGGCCAGCTGCGCGGGCGAGGCGGCCGAGGTCAGCCCCAGCGCCCGGCCGATCTCCCCCACGACCGCGGCCACCTCGGTGATCTGCACCAGATCGACCCAGGCGACCACCTGGGTGTCCTCGACGACAGCCAGCGCCAGCCGGGTCTTGCCGACCCCGGGCGGCCCGGTGAGCGTGACCAGCCGAGCAGAGCCGAGCAACTCTCGCACGTCGGCCACCTCCGAGGACCGGCCGACCAGCCGGCTCGGAGCGACGGGCACACGCCTCGCACCGAGCACGGTCTCGATCCTAGGGCGATGCCCAGGCTGCAGCGCGCTGGGCCGGCCACGACAGTGCAGCATCCTTGGCGCCTGGAGGGGGACGAACCTGCACTGTCCCGGCGCTATTCGCCACTCGTTCGATTTGTGCAGCATCGCTGGCCGCTGGAGGGGTGCAAAGCTGCACACATCCTGGGGCGCGTGGGCCCGCCCACGACAGTGCAGCATCCCCGGCGCCCAGAGGGGGAGGAACCTGCACTGTCCCGCGAGGAAAGTCCAGTCCACCCGAGGGTCGACAGTCGGCGAAGCCCAGATGCCGGACCAGAATGACGCCATGCGGACCTATGTCGCCAGCGGTGCGGCGTCGGGCATCGGCGCCGCGACCACCACACTGCTTCGCGAGCAGGGCCATCGCGTGATCACCGTCGACCTCCGGGATGCCGACGTCACGGCCGACCTCTCCTCACCCGAGGGCCGCAGAGACGCCGTCGCCGGTGTCCGCGCACTCACGGAGGTCGTGCATGGCGTCGTACCGGCCGCGGGGATCAGCGGCTTCACGGGGACCGACCCCGCGCTGGTCGTCTCGGTGAACTTCTTCGGGGCGGTCGCGCTCGTCGAAGGGCTGCGTGAGCCGTTGACGGCGGCCGATGGCTCGGGCGTGGTGTTCCTGGCCTCGAACTCGATCACGGGACAGCCCGGCTGGGCCGGCGAGGTGGCCACCGCCTGTCTCTCGGGCGACGAAACGGCGGCCCGCTCGGCCGCCGCGGCCCACGAGGCGGTGATGGTCTATCCGGCGAGCAAGGCGGCTCTCGCGTGGTGGGCCCGGCGAGAGGGCGTACGCCCCGAATGGGTCGGCGCCGGGATCCGGCTCAACGCCGTGGCGCCGGGCAAGACCAGCACGGCGATGACCGAACAGCTCGCGGCCGACCCGGTCTTCGGCCCGCTCTCCGAGGCCTATCCGTCCGCGCTCGGCCGCGACGGCCGCCCCGAGGAGGTCGCCGCACCGATCGCCTTCCTGCTGTCCGATGCGGCCTCGCTCGTGGTGGGCTCGGTGCTCTACGTCGACGGCGGAACCGATGCGATCCTGCACCCCGTCGCCCCAGAGGGGTGGGACGTCACCCTGTGAGCCGTGAGTCCGAGCAGCAGAACCGCCGGATGCTACGAGCCCGCGACGCGATGGATCGCCAGTACGCCGACCCGCTCGACATCCCTGCGCTCGCTGCGATCGCGCACGTGTCGCAGGCGCACTTCATCCGGACCTTCCGCGCCACCTTCGGCGAGACCCCGCACCGCTACCTGCAGCGGCGCCGCGTCGAACGGGCAATGGCCCTGCTGATCTCCACCGACCGCTCGATCACCGACATCTGCATGTCGGTCGGCTTCTCCAGCCTGGGCACCTTCAGCCGCACCTTCCGCGAGATCGTCGGCGAATCACCGAAGGAGTACCGCGCCGCCCACCCGCACGTCGGCACCGTCCCGACCCACTTCTCGATGGCGTGGACCAGGCCGAGGTGAGCAGTGCGACCGCGCGTGTCGAAACAAGCAGTTTCGGAGAAGAACGCGGCCCGGGCTCCGCATAGCGTTTCGGCCATGTTCACCGGAATCAACGTCTCCCAGATCTTCGTCTTCGACCAGGACGAAGCCCTCGACTTCTACGTCGGCAAGCTCGGCCTCGAGGTCAACACCGACCAGGACCTTGGCTTCATGCGCTGGCTGACCGTCAACGTCCCCGGCCACCCAGAGCGCACCATCCTGCTCGAGCGCCCTGGCCCGCCCGTCATGGACGAGGCGACCGCGGAGCAGGTGCGCGAGCTGGTCAGCAAGGGCGTGATGGGCGGCTGGGTCGGCTTCGTGACCGACGACTGCCAGAAGACCTACGACGAACTCCAGGCCAAGGGCGTGGAGTTCACCGACGGTCCCAACGAGCAGCCCTACGGCATCGACGCCGGCATCCGCGACCCGTTCGGCAACAAGCTGCGGTTCGTACAGCCGCGCGGGTGAGGTGCCGTCAGCGCTTGCAGGAGTCACCGGATATCCGGTGACTCCTGAGCTTCTGGGGCGAAATCTCGGCCGATAGGCGGATGGGTCACCGGATATCCGGTGACCCATCCACCGCCGCGCGGCTCCGAATCGTCTAGAACAGCAGCGCCGAGGCCGGGTCCTCGAGCATGCCGGCCACATCGGAGAGGAAGCGCGAGCCAGCCTCGCCGTCGATGTGGCGGTGGTCGAAGGAGAGCGCCAGCGTAGTCACGTGTCTGGCGACAATCTCGTCATCGACCACCCACGGCTGCTTCTTGATCGCGCCGAAGCACAGGATCGCCGACTCGCCGGGGTTGATGATCGGGGTCCCCGCATCGACGCCGAAGACACCGACGTTGGTGATGGTGAACGTGCCGCCGGCCATGTCGGCGGGCTGCGTCTTGCCGTCCCGAGCGACCGCGGTCAGCTCGCCCAGCGCGCCGGCGAGGTCGAGCAGCGAGAGCTCGTGGGCGTCCTTGATGTTCGGCACCACGAGGCCGCGTGGCGTGGCGGCGGCGATCCCGAGGTTGACGTAGTGCTTGAGCACGACTTCCTGGGCGTCCTCGTCCCAGAACGAGTTGAGCTCCGGCGTACGGCGCATCGCGAGCATCACCGCGCGGGCCAGCACCAACAGCGGCGAGATCTTCACGTCGCGGAACTCACGGCGCGACTTCAGTCGGTCCACGAACTCGACGGTGCGCGTCGCGTCGAGGGTGATCCACTCGGTGACGTGCGGGGCGGTGAACGCCGACTGCTTCATCGCGCCCGCCATCATCTTGCGCACGCCCTTGATCGGCTCACGGGTCTCGCGCGCTCCGCTGGTCGAGCTTGTCGAGACCCTGCCGAGCCCTGCGGAGGTCTCGACAGGCTCGACCGACGAGGCCGCCCGCTCGACGTCCTCACGCGAGATCGAACCCTGCGGTCCGCTCGCTTCGAGGGTCGCTAGGTCGACGCCGAGGTCCTTGGCGAGCTTGCGGACCGGGGGTTTGGCCAGCACACGTACGGCGGCCGGGTTGAGCGGCTCGGCCTGGGAGCGGGCGGGTACGGCGGGCTCGGGCTCGGCAGCCTCGACCATGGGCGCGGCACCCGACTCGAAGGCCGCCTGCGCCTGCATGCGGGTGGCTGCGGCACCGGAGGACACCTTGCGCGGACGCCGGGTCGGGCCGCGATCGGCCTTCATCCGCCCGACCAGGGACTCGCCTTCGCCGCCTCCCGAGGCGGCCGGGTTGGACAGGTCGATCTCCATCTCGACCGCCGGGGTCTCGGCGGGCTCGACCGACGGGGCCGCAGCGTCGCCGATCGCGATGATCGGCGTACCGACCGGGATGGTCTCCCCCTCCGGCGCGAGGATCGCCGAGACGACGCCGGCGAACGGCGAGGGCAGCTCGACGATCGACTTCGCGGTCTCGATCTCGCAGACGATGTCGTTGATCTCGACCGTGTCGCCGACCTTGACCTTCCAGCTGACGATCTCGGCCTCGGTCAGGCCCTCGCCCACGTCGGGCAGTAGATATTCAGGCATCAGAACCCGTCCTCAGAAAGACATGGAGCGGTCGACGGCGTCGAGGACTCGGTCGAGATCGGGGAGCCACTCCTCCTCGATCCGCGAGGCGGGGTACGGCGTGTCGAACCCGCCCACCCGCAGCACCGGCGCTTCGAGCGAGTAGAAGCACTGCTCGGTGATCCGCGCGGCGAGCTCGGCGCCGAGGCCCAAGTTGACGTGTGCCTCGTGGACGACGACGGCGCGCCCGGTGCGGCGTACGGAGTCGAGCACCGGGCCGAGGTCGAGCGGCGAGAGCGTGCGCAGGTCGATCACCTCGAGCGACTGGCCCTCACCCGAGGCCGCCTCGGCGGCCTTGAGCGCCGTCTTCACGGTCGGGCCGTAGGCCAGCACCGTGACGTCCCGCCCGGAGCGCACCACCCGCGAGCTGAACAGCGGGTCAGGCGTGATCGTGTCGTCGAGCTCGGCCTTGTCGGCGTGGTACTGCCGCTTCGGCTCCAAGAAGATGACCGGGTCGTCGCAGGCGATCGCCTGCTGGATCATCCAATAACCGTCGACCGGGTTGGAGCAGGCGACGACCTTGAGACCCGGCGTGTGCGCGAACTGCGCCTCGGGCGACTCGCTGTGGTGCTCGACCGCGCCGATGCCACCACCGAACGGGATCCGGATCACCACCGGCATCTTGATCCGGCCCTGCGAGCGGAAGTGGATCTTGGCGACCTGGCAGACGATCTGGTCATAGGCCGGGTAGACGAAGCCGTCGAACTGGATCTCGACCACCGGCCGGTAGCCGCGCATCGCCATCCCGACCGCGGTGCCGACGATGCCGGACTCGGCCAGCGGGCTGTCGATGACGCGGTCCTCGCCGAAGTCCTTCTGGAGGCCGTCGGTGATCCGGAAGACACCGCCGAGCTTGCCGACGTCCTCGCCCATGAGCAGGACCTTGGGGTCGTTCTCCATCGCCTTGCGCAGCCCGAGGTTGAGCCCCTTGGCGAGCGTGATCCGTTGTCCTGAGCCTGTCGAAGGGTTCTCGGCCATCAGTGCGCCCCCTCGAACGACTGGAGGTAGGCCGCGAACTCCGCATGCTGCTCGCGCAGCTCGTCGGTCTGCTCGGCATAGACCCGGTCGAAGATGTCGAGCGGCTGCGGATCGGGCAGCGCCTTGACCCCGTCGCGGAGCCGGGCACCGAGGTCGGCGGCCTCGGCGGCGACCTCCTCGAAGAACGCGGCGTCGGCGAGCCCGTTGCGGCGCAGGTAGACCTCGACCCGGGAGATCGGGTCCTTCAGCTTCCACGACTCCACGTCGTCGGAGAGCCGATAGCGGGTCGGGTCGTCGGTCGTGGTGTGGGCACCCATGCGGTAGGTGTAGGCCTCGACCAGGGTCGGCCCCTGACCGTCGCGGGCCCGCTGCAGGGCGGCCTGGGTCACGGCGTACGTCGCGAGCACGTCGTTGCCGTCGACGCGTACGCCGGGGAAGCCGAAGCCCAGCGCGCGCTGGTAGAGCGGGATCCGGGTCTGCCGCTCGATCGGTTCGGAGATGGCCCACTGGTTGTTCTGGCAGAAGAAGACGACCGGGGCGTTGTAGGACGCCGCGAAGATGAACGCCTCGTTGACGTCGCCCTGGCTCGAGGCGCCGTCACCGAAGTGCGCGATGACCGCGCCGTCGCGCTCGGGATCACCGGTGCCGACGGCGCCGTCGCGCTGCATGCCCATGGCGTAGCCGGTGGCGTGCAGGGTCTGGGCGCCGATCACGATGGTGTAGAGGGCGAAGTTGTACTCCTCGGGGTCCCAGTCGCCGTGGTCGACGCCGCGGAAGAGGCCGAGCAGCTTGAGCGGGTCGAGTCCGCGACACCAGGCCACGCCGTGTTCGCGGTAGGTCGGGAAGACGAAGTCCTGCGGGCGCAGCGCGCGGCCGGCACCGACTTGGGCGGCCTCCTGGCCGAGCAGCTGGGCCCAGATGCCGAGCTCACCGTGGCGCTGCAGCGCGGTCGACTCGGTGTCGATCCGGCGGACCAGCACCATGTCGCGGTAGAGGCCGCGGATCACCTCGGCCTCGCTCTGCCCTGCGGCATCGGGCGCGAACCGGAACTCCGGGTGCTCCACCCGCTCACCCTCGGGCGTCAGCAGCTGGACGAGCTCGGGACCGCCGTCTTGTTGAGAGGGGCCGAAGACCTCGGCGAGATCGGGTCCGAATCCAGGGGGTGCGGCTTCCACAGGGCTCTCCTTGTGAGGTCACGGCCGGGTCGGGGTCTCCGTCCACGGTGCGATGGTTCCGGCCACCGCGTCGCGGGGGTGGTGCGGGCTGTGAGCCGGGTCACGATCGTGCGGTGCCAATCTATCGGGGGATGCTCGACCGAGCGAAACGGAGGCCCCCGGGACGCAGCCGGGCGACATGCTCGCGCGCCGAGATCATGCCTGCGCTGCTGAGCGACCATGGCGCCGGGTCACGCACGAGGATGAGCGGGTGTCTCGACGGCTCAGACACGCATATCGGCGGCACGGGACACAAGGGGTCCCGAGATTGCAGTTAAGGCGAATCCTTATGAGACGAATCGTCATCAAGGCCCAGGACTTGGTCAGTGTAAGACTGAGAGATGACCTCTACACCATCGGACAGTTGAGTCGTCCTTGCGCGAGATTCTTCGATATTTCCAGCCCGGATGGTGTTTGGGGGGAGGTCGACCTCAACCAAGTGAGACCCTTGTTCTGCGTTTTCGTGGCAACCGGGCCGCTCAGGAATCTAGTGGTTGAGACCTTGAGGACAGGAGCGGTACAGGCGAGTACCCGGTCGGTCGAATCCAAGTGGATCAAGTCTCACTTGAACTTTGATGGGGGTTTTCCATTTAGGGGCGGCGACCTGATCGATATCGGTACCGAAGGCAAGATCGGGACGACGCTGGCACCAATCCTGAAGGAGGATTTAGCGCTTCCCCAGGACCGAGAGCTGATCGAGACCTACGAGCTCACCCATATGTGGAGCGACGAAGATTTGGGTGACCGCCTGCGCCGCTATTTCGATACGGGCATCAACCGTGACGATCTGAAGTTCGAAGTGTTCCCGGGCCTCTGGGACGACCGCGCAAAGCTTCGCCCCTTGACGCGACGCCTGCCCATTCCGCTCAGATGAGATCGGAGCGCGCTTGCCGAGCTCAGTGGACCTCCCCGAGGTCCTCGTGCTCACGATGGCTGACCGGCTCGACCTGGAACGTCGCGTGGTGCACGTCGAAGTGCTCGGCCACGCACTCGCTGAGCTCGTCGAGCGTGGCGCCGACGCCACGCTCGGCCAGGCAGGCGTCGGTGACGGTGACGTGCGCGGACAGGGACGGGATGCCGCTGGTGATGGTCCAGGCGTGCAGGTCGTGGACATCGGTGACGCCCGGGACCTCGAGCAGATGGTCGCGGACCGCGTCGAGGTCGAGCCCGGCCGGCGCGATCTCGAGCAGCACCACGGTGGCGTCGCGGGCCAGGGAGAAGGCCCGCGGCAGGATCAGTACGGCGATCAGCAGGGTGGCGATCGAGTCGGCCCTGGTGTTGCCGGTCACCCAGATCACCACGCCCGCAGTGACCGCGAGCAGCGAGCCCAGCAGGTCGGCGAAGACCTCGTTGATCGCACCGCGCATGTTGAGCGAGCCGCGCTCGGCCTTGGCCAGCACCGTCATCGAGATGCCGTTGGCGATCAGCCCGACGAGCGCGAAGGCGACCATCGGCCCGGCGTCGACGTCCTCAGGGGTGGAGAGCCGGCTGATGCCGGCGTAGAGCAGGTAGCCGCACACCGCCAGGAGCACGATCGAGTTGACCAGCGCGGCCAGCACCTCGGCCCGGTGCAGGCCGAACGTCGAGCGCGGACCGCCCTTCAGCGTCGCGACGTACGACGCGCCGAGAGCGAGTACGACGGCGGCGGCATCGGTCGCCATGTGCCCGGCGTCGGCGAGCAGCGCCAGCGAGCCGGTGACCAACCAGCCGACCACCTCGAGGGCCAGCACACAGACCGTGACGGCGAGCACCACGCGCAGCCGCCCGCGGTCCTCGGCCCGCGATGCCGCGTGCCCGTGGTCGTGGCCCATGGGCCCAGGCTAGTGACCTCGACGCTAGTGCCCCGCGCCGGAGACCGGCTCTACCTGCTCGTCCAGCGAGTGACGGCACTAAGTCCGCGCAGGCGGGGTGAACCAGCCCCCAATCTCGGGACCTCTGGGCACGATGCCGGTCGGGTTGACGCCGCTGTGCACGACGTAGTAGTGGGTCTTGATCTGGTCGAAGTCGACGGTGTCGCCGAAGCCCGACGTCTGGAACAGGTCGCGCGCATAGCCCCACAGCGCCGGCAGTTCGGTGAGCTTCTGGCGGTTGCACTTGAAGTGGCCGTGGTAGACCGCGTCGAACCGCACCAGCGTGGTGAACAGACGCACGTCCGCCTCGGTGATCGCATCGCCCATCAGGTAGCGGCGCTGCGAGAGCCGCTCCTCGAGCCAGTCGAGCGCGGTCCAGAGCCGCTCGTACGCCGCGTCGTAGGCCTCCTGTGAGCCGGCGAACCCGCAGCGATAGACGCCGTTGTTGACCTCGGTGTAGATGCGCTCCATCACCTCCTCCATCTCGGGCCGCAGCTCCTCGGGCCACAGGTCCGGTGCGTCCGGACGGTGGTAGTCGCGCCACTCGTGGAACAGGTCGTGCGTGATCCAGGGGAAGTCGTTGGTCACCACCTCTCCGGTGGGTACGTCGACGACGGCCGGGACCGTGATGCCCTTCGGATAGTCCGGGAACCGCGCGAAGTAGGCCTGCTGGAGGCGCTCGATGCCGAGCACCGGATCCACGCCGTCAGGGTCGAGGTCGAAGGTCCAGCTGCGCGCATCGTGGGTGGGGCCGCACAGGCCGAGCGAGATCACGTCCTCGAGGCCGAGCAGCCGACGTACGACGATCGCGCGGCTGGCCCATGGACAGGCCCGCGCCGCGACGAGGCGGTACCGCCCGGGCTCGACGGGCCAGAGCGGTACGTCGGCGGGACCGTGGTCGGGCCGGCGCGCTCCGCGCGTGATCCGGTCGGGGATGTAGTCGGTGTCGCGCTCGAATCCTCCGCCGCTCTCCTGGCTCTCGTCGTCGCTCACGGTGGCGCCGGTACCCACCGCTTCACCTACGGCCGCAGGCTGGCGACGAAGTCCAGCTTGTCGAGCACTGGACCGGGGATGACAAAGGGATAGAGGTCGGCCTTGCCCATGCTCCGGTTGATCATGTTCAGTGCGATCGACAGCGGCACCCAGATGCCGCTCACCACGTCGCGGAAGCTGGAGAACGCCGTCACGGGCGCGACCGCGGCGAGGCCGTACTCCGAGGCGGTCTCGACCGTGTCGCTGATGTGCAGGTAGTGCGCCCAGGTCTCGGCGAAGTCCTCGAACGGATGCATGGTCGCGTAGGTGCTGAGGTACGACGACTCCCACCCTTCGGGCGGTCCCTCCCGGTAGTGCCGCTCGATAGCGGACTGGTAGTCGGCGTTCTCGTCGCCGAAGAGCTCGCGGCAGCGCCCGATGAGCTCGGGGCCGCGCACCAGCTGCCATTCGAAGTAGTGGCCGACCTCGTGCCGGAAGTGGCCGAGCATCGTGCGGTACGGCTCGGCGAGCTTTTGCTTGACCTGCTCGCGGTAGGCGTCGTCGCTCTCCGCGAGGTCGATGGTGATCACCCCGTCCTGGTGGCCGATCACGACGTTCTCCGCGACGCTGCTGAGCAGGTCGAAGGCAAGGCCGTTGACCGGGTCGCCACCGGTCGCGGGGTCCTTGCCGGTGACCGGGAAGCCCAAGGTGTCCAGCTCGACGATCAGATGCCGCTTCGCCCGCTCGGCGGCCGGGTAGTTCTCCAGCCCGACCAGATCCGCGTCGCTGGGGCGGGTCCGGGTCAGGTCACAGGAGAAGCACTGGCCGCCCTCGGTCGCGGCCAGCCACGTGCACCCGTGCAGGTTGAGGTTGCGACAGACGTGCCAGACCAGGCCCGCCGCGTCGACGTACCGCCCGTCCTCGCCGACCGGCACGATCGCACGCTCCGAGCGGCTGTAGCCGAGGGCAGTCCCACAGCTGACGCACACGGAGTTCTCGAAGTACAGGGGGTTGTCGCAGACTCGGCATCGGTAGGCCCTCACTCCCCGAGCCTGTCATGCCCTCACAGCGGCGCGACATCGACGCTCACCTGGAGCGTCGACTCGCTCGCCTCGGTGAAGATGACGCCCTTCACCGGGGGGACGTCGGCGTAGTCGCGGCCCCAGGCCACGGTGACGTAGCGGTCACCGGCGCGCTGGTCGTTGGTCGGGTCGACGGACAGCCACTCGCCATCGCTTCCGACCAGGTCTCCGGCCCCGGGCAACCAGACGGCGACCCACGCGTGGGAGGCGTCGGCACCGACCACGCGGTCCTTGCCGGGCGCCGGCTCCGTGGCCAGGTAGCCGCTCACGTACCGCCCGGCCATACCCTGGCTGCGCAGGCAGGCCAGGGCCAGGTGCGCGAAGTCCTGGCAGACCCCCGCGCGGGAGGCGAGCACCTCCGCCACGGTCGAGGTCACGGTGGTGGCGGTCGGGTCGTAGTCGAAGTCCTCGTGGATGCGGTGGACGAGGTCGTGGACCGCCTCGCCGATCGGGCGGCCCACGCGGAACGACGCAGCGGCGTACTCCGCAACCTCGGGCACCTGCTCGACCGAGACCGACGGCAGCGCGAAGTCGGTCGCGCGCCACGCACCGGGGGTGGCCGGGAGGACGAGCGGCCGCGCCAGCTCCCACGGCTGGTCGAGGCTCGCCCCGGCGAGCACGGGCGCCTCGACCGTGACCTCGCTCGTCGCCTCGATGACCAACCGCGTGTGCGCCTCGGTGACCTGGAAGTACGACGCGACGTTGCCGTAGAAGTCGATGTCATGGCTGAGGTCGCTGGTCGCCGGGTCGGTGGCCACGTCATAGGACCCGACCTGCTGCCACGGCAACTCCCTCGGGACCAGGTGGGCGATGCCCAGCGAGTCGGTGACCTCCTCGTCGTAGGAGTAGGTCGTCAGGTGCCGGACCCGGTAGCGCCTCACGTCAGTGCACCTCGGTGAGGGTCATCGCGGCCAGGGGCCGGGGCGCGGGTCCGGCCTCGAAGTGCTGGTCGTGGATCGCCTCGCCGATCCGTCCGAGCGCGAGCCCCGTAGCGGACAGGAAGGCCGCGAGGTTGGGCCGCTCGACGCCTCCGATCGCCACGAGCGTGCCGATGTCGGTGGCGGCGACCTGTTCGGTCAGCTCGCCCACAAGCCGCTCGGGCCGGGTCGACCCGGTGGAGAGCGGCTGCCCGGCCAGGTGATCGCGCAGCTGGTCGAGCGCGAAGACCATGGACCGCGGGTTGTCGACGTCCAGCAACAGCAGTTCGAGCACGCCGTTCGGCCGGACGTAGCCGCGGTAGCGGCGCCGGTGGGTGACCGCGCTCTCGGCGGTCGCGAGGACGCCGTTGAGCACCTCGCGGTCGACGTCGATGCCTCTGCGGACCGTGGTGGTCGCATCCAGCAGGTGACCGAGCTGGACGGCACGCTCGAGGAAGCGGCCGGCGCCGATCATGTGCCAGCCGGCGTCGCGCATCATGCTCGCGGTCACGCCCTGGAGCGCGAGTACGCCGGTGAGCATCCGGCCCGCCGACTCGGCGACCTGGTGGCTGTGGGCCGACGCGACCAGGGCGGCGGTGGCACGGTCGATGGTGCCGAAGCCGCGCCAGGTGTCCGCGGACAGCTGGTCGCGCACACCCTGCAGCGCGTCCCGCAGCTGGACAAGGGCATGGGCCGCGGAGCCCGCCCGCTGCGCGTCGAGCAGCAGGGATCGGAACTCCTCGTCCAGGTCCTCGCTGGCAACTCCGGCCAGCCGCCGGATGGCGCCGAGGAACACCTCGAGGGTGGCGCCGCCGGAGGTCCGCGGTCGGCTGCGGAAGTCCTCGGCGTACGCGTGCGCGGTGAGCACCAACCGGAGCATGGCCTCGGCGCGCTCGGCGTACCGGCCGAGCCAGAACATGTCCTCGAGGATCCGGGGCACCAGCACGCTCACCGAGCGGGCGTGGGTCATCGGCAGCACGTCCGCCAACCCCTGGTCGGCGTCGGTCGGGGACGCCTTGATGACCCAGACGTCCTTGCTCGCGCGCGACGGCTCGCCGGCCTGCGTGTGGTCGAGGACATTGGCCAGCCCGCCGACCAGCGGGCGGTACGCCGACCCGTAGCGCAACGTGAAGGTCCGCAGGGTCACCGGCGCCGGGCTGGCCACCCCCTGGGTACGGCCGGACGGTCCCCAGGTCGGCGCCTGCGAGAGCGGCAGCCGCTCCTGGCCGACCCAACGGTGCGGTGCGGCGAGGATCCGCTGCTGGACCTCACGCCGCCCGAGACTCGTGGGCAGCGGCTTGCCGTCGAGGGTGCGGACCAGCAGCTCGTCGTGGCGGGCCAGCACGTGGTCGAGCGCATCGGGATCGCCGCACCACCAGGTGCGCACCGAGTCGAGCCGCAGCTGCTCGCCGAGCAGCGCCTCGCACACCGCGGGCAGGAACGGCATCAGCCCGGGGTTCTCCAGCACCCCGGCGCCCAGTCCGTTGACGATCCGCACCCGGCCGCGACGCACCGCCTCGACCAGTCCGGCCACCCCGAGCTGGGAGTCACCACGCAGCTCGAGCGGGTCGCTGTACGCCGCGTCGACCCGGCGCAGGATCACGTCGACCCGCTCCAGCCGACCGGCCGCGGCGTGGCCCGGTGCCCGCATCCAGACCCAGCCGTCGCGCACCACGAGGTCGCTCCCCTGCACCAGCGGGAAGCCCAGCGCGCTGGCCACGAAGGCCTGGTCGTAGGCCGTCTCGGAATGCGTGCCGGGCGACAGTACGACCACGCGCGGGTCGGCGAGGTCGCCCTGCGCCGACTGGAGGAGGGCGGAGCGCAACGCCCAGAAATAGGGCTCCATGCGGTGCAGCCCGGCCTCGCGGTAGAGCTCGGGAAGCACCCGCGAGATGACCCGACGGTTCTCCATCGCGTAGCCGATGCCCGAGGGTGCCTGCGCCCGATCGGCCAGCACCCGCCAGCGGCCCTCGGCGTCGCGACCGAGGTCGGTCGCGGTGAGCACCAGCGGCCGCGGGTCGATCGCCGCGGGCCGGGCGACGACCCGGGTGAACCCGGCGTGGGCCAGGACCACCGGGGCCGGCACGATGCCCTCGGCCAGCAGCCGCTGCTCGCCGTACAGGTCGACCAGGATGGCGTTGAGCAGTTCGGCGCGCTGGGCCAGCCCCACCTCCAACGGCGTCCACGACGCGGCGTCGATGAGCAGCGGCACCGGGTCGAGTCGCCACGGTCCCGGGCCCTCGCCCGGGCGCGCGTACGTGACGCCGTCGTCGGCCAGCATCGCGAGGATGTCCCCGTCGGCGCGACGCAGGTCACCGGCCGTGATCCGGGTGACGGACTCCGCGATGCCCTTCCACGCCGGACGCAGCGCGCCGTCCGGCCCGACCACCTCGTCGTAGCGGGCCGCCTCGTCGACCAGGACCGGTTGCGAGAGCGCGCTCGCGTAGTCCCGGAGGACGGTCACACTGCGCCCTTCGGCACTCGTCGCAGGTCGAGCGTGTGGGGGTATTCGGCCGAGGCGGCGCGGCGGCCGGCCTCGTCCATCGCGGCGACGTCGAGCTTCCCGGCGGTGTGGCCGAACGGCTCGAACCGGCGCGCCCGTCGCGCCTCGGCCTCGCTCGCGTTGACCGGCGGGTGGTCGTAGGAGCGGCCGCCCGGATGCACCACGTGGTAGGTCGCACCGCCCAGGCTCACCGCACTGGCCCGGTCCACGACCTCGACACGCAGCGGGGCCTGCACCTCGATCGAGGGGTGCAGCGCCGACCACGGCTGCCAGGCACGGAACCGGACGCCCGCGTAATGCTCGCTAGGCCGGCCGGCCGCGGCCGGGGACGGGGTGAGCGGCACCGGTACACCCTGACACGTCACGAGGTGCCGCTCGGGGTCGAATCCTGACCCGCGGACCGACACCTGGATCCGCTCCACCGACGAGTCGACGTACCGCGCGGTGCCACCCGCGGTGGCCTCCTCGCCGAGGACGTGCCACGGCTCGACCGCCTGGCGCAGCTCGAGCTCGAGGTCGTCGCCGAGCCGGGCCACGCCGATCCGCGGGAACCGGAACTCGGTGAACGGGTCGAGCCACGCGTCCTCGAAGGGGATCCCGAAGGCCCGCAGGTCGGCGCAGACCTCGCCTATGTCGCGGGTCGCGCCGTGCGGCAGCAGGAAGTCCTCGTGCAGTGCGGTCCCCCAGCGCACCAGCGGGGCGCGCAACGGTCGCTCCCAGAACATCGCGACCAGACTGCGCACGAGCAGGGCCTGCAGCAGCGCCATCTGGGGGTGCGGGGGCATCTCGAAGCCGCGGAGCTCGAGCAGGCCGAGCCGGCCTCGCGAGGAGTCCGGGCTGTACAGCTTGTCGATGCAGAACTCGGCGCGGTGGGTGTTGCCGGTCAGGTCGGTCAGCAGGTGGCGCAAGGCGCGGTCGACCAGCCACGGCCGGGGCTCTCCGTGCTCCTTCGACATCCGGGCCACTTCTGCGAACGCGATCTCCATCTCGTACGTCGCCTCGGGTCGACCCTCGTCGAACCGCGGTGCCTGGCTGGTCGGCCCGATGAACCGCCCGGAGAACAGATAGGACAGCGCCGGGTGGCGTTGCCAGTAGGTGAGCAGGCTGACCAGCAGGTCCGGCCGGCGCAACAATGGGCTGTCCACCGGCTGGGGGCCGCCCAGGGTGAGGTGGTTGCCGCCGCCGGTGCCCGTGTGGAGGCCGTCGAGGTCGAACTTCTCGGTGGTCAGCCCGGCCCGGCGGGCCTCGTCGTACAGCGTCGTGGTGAGCTCGCGCTGTTCGGCCCAGCTGCGGGTCGGTTGCACGTTGATCTCGATGACGCCCGGGTCGGGGGTGACCACGAGTTGGGTGAGCCGCGCGTCGGGCGGCGGGCCGTAGCCCTCCAGCACCAGCCGGATGCCGAGCCGACGGGCGGCGACCTCGACCAGCTTGAGCAGGTCGGCGTAGTCCTCGAGCCGGTCGGTCGGCGGCAGGAAGACGTGCACCAGCCCGGACCGGGCCTCGACCGCGAGCGCGGTAGTGGGCGCACCCTCCGGGTCGGCGAGCCGCACGGTCGGAACCTTCGGGTGGAGCGGCGGCCCGACCTCGACGTAGGACGACTCCCCAGCGAACTCCGGGTCCTGCCACGCGATCGAGTCGAGCGGTAGCCGCAGCCCGACCGCGCTGTTCCCACCGGTCAGCACCAGCCGGCCCCGCCGGAACCGCCAGACCGGGCTGGTCCACTCCTCCCCCGTCGTCAGCGGGAGGACCCAGCCGGTGGGCTCGTCCAGGTCTTTGTCGAGTGCGGCGAGGTCCGCGACCGGCCCGTCGGCGGGCTCGCCCTCGGGACGGCGTACCTCCTCGGCAACGGCCGCGAACGGGTCTTCGTACGCAGGTCGTAACTGCTCCGGCGGGAGGCCGAGCACCTCGGTGATACGCCGGGCCAGCGCCTCGGCGTTCGCCTCGGCTTCGGGGTCGCTGGCGGCCTCGTCCCAGGGATCTCCGAAGAGGGTCGGGTCCTGCCAGAGGGGTACGCCGTCGGTGCGCCACTGCAGGGCGATGTTCCAGCGCGGCAGCGGCTCGCCCGGGTACCACTTGCCCTGCCCACGGTGCACGACCCCGCCCGCGGCGTACGTCGTGCGGAGCCGCTCCGCGATCACGCTGGCCAGCGCCCGCTTACCGGGTCCGTCCGCATCGGTGTTCCACTCGGCGCTGGTCATGTCGTCGCGCGAGACGAACGTCGGCTCCCCGCCCATCGTCAGCCGGACGTCTCCCGCGACCAGGCGGGCGTCGACCGCCTCGCCGAGGGCATCGATCCGGGCCCACGCGTCGTCGGTGTACGGGCGGGTCACCCGGGGGTCCTCGTGGATCCGGGTCACCTGGTTGTGGAAGGAGAACGCGACCTCGACCGGATCGGTCGCCCCCTCGATAGGCGCCGCACCGCTCGGGTGGGGCGTGGCGCTGAGCGGGATGTGCCCCTCCCCGGCGAACAGGCTGCTGGTCGGGTCCATGCCCACCCAGCCGGCGCCCGGCACGTAGACCTCGGCCCAGGCGTGCAGGTCCGTGAAGTCCTGGGGCGGCCCGGTCGGACCGTCGAGGTGCTCCACGACGTACGGGTCTGACGACAGTTGGACGAGATAGCCCGAGACGAACCGTGCGGCCAGGCCGTACTGCCGCAGCAGGCTCACGAGCAGCCAGGCGCTGTCGCGGCACGAGCCGATCCGGCGCTGCAGGGTCTCGTCGGGCGTCTGCACCCCGGGCTCCATGCGTACGTCGTAGGCGACGTCGCGGTGGACCGCGGCGTTGAGCCCGGCCAGGAAGTCCACCGTCGGGACACCGTCGTCGGGGAGCGCGGGCAGATGGGCCCGCCAGTTCGACGCCTCGACGCTGTCGGCCACCGGCCGCAGGTACGGCGTGAGGTCGGCGGCCAGCTCCTCGTTGTAGGTGAAGGGGAACCGCTCGGCGTACTCCTCGATGAAGAAGTCGAACGGGTTGATCGTCATCAGGTCGGCGACCAGACCGACGGTGATCTCGAGCCGGTCGGTCTTCTCGGGGAAGACCAACCGGGCCAGCCAGTTGCCGAACGGGTCCTGCTGCCAGTTGAGGAAGTGGTTCTTCGGCGTGATGTCGAGGGAGTAGGCCTCGATCGGCGTGCGGCAGTGGGGCGCCGGTCGGAGCCGCACCACGTGCGGCGCCACCGCGACCGGATGGGCGAACTCATAGGTCGTGCGGTGCTCGAGCGCGACCTTGACCGACATGGGTCACAGCCTGCCCGCCCCGTGTTTCGGGTGGGTAGCCGGACCTCCCCCGACCGGCCCTGTCGATTGCAAAGAGACATTTGCAAAGACTTCTTTGGAGTCGTAGCCTCAGAGCCGTGGACACCAGCTCGATCACGCCGACGCCGACCCAGCTACGCGCCCTCACCCATCCGGTGCGGCTGCGGATCCTCGGGATCCTGCGCACCGAGGGGTCCACCACCGCGACGGCCCTGGCGCAGCGACTGGGGCTCAACACCGGCGCGACGTCGTACCACTTGCGGCAGCTCGCCCAGCACGGCTTCATCGTCGACGACGAGGAGCGCGGCAACGCTCGTGAGCGGTGGTGGCGGGCCGCGCACGCCTCGACCCGCACCGACGTCGAGAAGCTCACCGAGCCCGGCGACCAGGAGGCGCTCGACGCCTACCTGCAGACCGTGGTCGTGATCTACACTCAGATGCTGCAGCAGATGATCGAGGATCGGGCCACACTCTCCGAGGAGTGGCGCAACGCCTCGACCATGTCCGACTGGCGGTGCCGGCTCAACCCCGAGCAGGCCACCCGCCTCATCGAGACCGTCGAGACCCTGATCGAGGAGTTCGAGGCGGCCGAGGAGCTCCCCGAGGACGACCCGGACGGCGTCCCCTACACGATCATGTTCCACGGCTTCCCGCGTCCCGGCGGCCCGACCGGCGGCACGTCGTGAACCGCTCGCTCTACGGCTGGCTCGCCGCCGAGGGTGTCTCCCTGGTCGGCACCCGCGTCTCGATGGTGGCGCTGCCGTTCTACGTGCTCACCACCACCGGGAGCCCCGAGAAGACCGGCCTGGTCGCCCTCGCCGAGATGCTTCCTCTCGTCGTGCTCAAGGTGCTCGGTGGGCCAGTGATCGACCGGGTCGGCACCCGCCGGGTCGCGCTCTTCTGCGACTGGAGCTCCGTCCTCGTGGTCGGCGCGATCCCGCTGCTCTACGAAGCCGACGCGTTGTCGTTCCCGGCGTTCCTCGGCCTGGTCGCGGTGGCGGGTGGGCTGCGAGGTCCGGGCGACGCCGCGAAGCACGCCATGACGCCCACCCTGGCCGCCACCGCCGGGGTCCCGATGGAGCGGGTGACCGGCCTCAGCTCCACCGTCGAGCGGACCGCGTCGATGCTGGGCGCGGCGCTGGCCGGCGGTCTGGTCGCCCTGGTCGGGCCCGCGAACGCCCTGATCGTCGACGCCCTCTCGTTCGGCGTCTCCGCCCTGCTGCTGACCTGGGCGATCCCGGCTCGGACGCGGCCGGTGGTCGCGGAGGACGCCGACCCCACGCCGTACGTCGAGCAGTTGCGGGAGGGCTGGCGGTTCCTGCGCGGCGACCCGGTGCTGGTCGGGATCACCGTGATGGTGGCGCTCACCAACCTCCTCGACCTCGCGTGGGCGGCGGTTCTCGTTCCGGTGTGGGCGATCGAGAGTGGCGGCGGGGCGGCGGCCGTGGGTGCGCTGTTCGCGACCTTCGCGGGGGCCTCGGCGATCGGCTCACTGGTCGCGGCGGGTTACGGCGACCGGCTGCCCCGCTATGCGACGTACCTCGTCTGCTTCCTGATCACGGGGCTGCCGCGGTTCGTCGTGATGGCCTTCGAAGCCACGCCGCTGTGGGTGGTGCTCTCGTTCTGTGTGGTCGGGGGCTTCGCGTCCGGCTTCCTCAACCCGATCCTCGGCGCGGTCATCTACGAGCGGGTCCCCGACCACCTGATGGGCCGGGTCAGCTCGCTCTCGACGGCCTGCTGTTTCGCGCTGATGCCGCTCGGTGGACTGGTGGGCGGGCTGCTGATCGGAAGTTTCGGCCTCACCGTGGCGATGCTGAGCTGCGGGGTCGCCTACTTCGTGGTCACGATGTTCCCGGCTCTCGACCCACGCTGGCGAGAGATCGACCGTCGTCCGGAGTCGACCCCGAAGGCCGCCGCTCCGGTGGGGTGAGCCGCTCGGCGTTCCGCTCGGCCCAGATCGCGAAGCAGAACACCGCGATGCCGCAGCAGATGTCGACCACGACGTGCAGCTGGCGCCACCACACCATGTCGGTGGCTCCGGGCACCGCGTAGTGGGCGAACCCGAGCAGGGCGATCAGGACCTTCGTCGCCCGGTCCCGGTCCACCCTGCAACGCTAATCGGTGTGGAGCACATGCGTGCCGTCGCGGTCGACGAGGCGAAGTAGCCCGTGGGGTGTGCGCCATAGGTAGGTGCCGGGTCCGAGTTGTCGGACTCGATAGCCGAGGTGGGTTTTGGCTCGATGATGTCGCCTGCCGAGGGGTGCGGCGTTGTGGTCGCCGGTCTGGCCGGGTGGTCCGTTGGGTTTGTAGGGGTCGGGGTGGTCGAAGTCCACACTCCGGC
>ERZ761607.1456-NODE-1456-length-29493-cov-6.163938_pt1 | contig 29493 bp, 27 predicted proteins | sample MGYA00511164_ERZ761607 | MGnify/ENA primary metagenome ERZ761607 (study PRJEB28899, sample SAMN02445080) | bioreactor sludge metagenome | biome: EBPR sludge | place: Australia: Brisbane, Thorneside Wastewater Treatment Plant | collected 2011-06-22 ... | reverse complement strand
GGCGGCGACCGTGTTGATGGCGCCGTGGCTGAAGACCATGGCGTCGTGGGCGGCCAGGGCCTCGAACTTGTTGGGGGCGGTCGTGAAGGCCAGGCCCGTGATGCCGGCGATCTTCTCGGCCACCATCTCGGCGAAGCCCACGGGCGCGTTCAGGCCCGTGCCGACGGCGGTGCCGCCCTGGGCCAGCTCCATCAGCGCCGGCAGCGTCATCTCGATGCGCTTGATGCCGTTCTCGACCTGCTGGGCGTAGCCGCCGAACTCCTGGCCCAGCGTCAGCGGGGTGGCGTCCTGGGTGTGGGTGCGGCCGATCTTGATGATGCCCTGCCAGGCGTCGCTCTTGGCCTTCAGCGCCGCGTGCAGGTGCTTCAGCGCCGGCAGCAGGTCGTGGACCACCTGCTCGGCGCAGGCGACGTGCATGGCCGTCGGATAGGTGTCGTTCGACGACTGGCTCATGTTGACGTGGTCGTTGGGGTGGACGGGCTTCTTGGAGCCCATCTCGCCGCCCAGCATCTCGATGGCGCGGTTACTGATCACCTCATTGGCGTTCATGTTCGACTGGGTGCCCGAGCCCGTCTGCCAGACGACCAGCGGAAAGTGGTCGTTCAGCTTGCCCTCGATGACCTCATTGGCGGCGGCGATGATGGTTTCGGCCAGTTTGGGGTCCAGCTTGCCGAGGTCGCGGTTGGTCTCGGCGGCGGCGCGCTTGACGATGCCCAGGGCGCGGACGACGGGCAGCGGCTGCTTCTCCCAGCCGATCTTGAAGTTGCCCAGCGACCGCTGCGACTGCGCCCCCCAATACCGCGAGGCGTCGACCTCGATGGGGCCGAAGGTGTCGGTCTCGATGCGCGTCTTGGTCATGATCTTTCCCGGGCAGAAACTTGCCCGGGTGGTTTAGCCCCAAGGACCGGAACCGCAAGGCCTCAGGCGGCTCAGACCTCGAATTCCAGCGAGAAGGGCAGGGTCCGCACCCGCTTGCCCGTCGCGGCGAACACCGCGTTGGCCAGGGCCGGCGCGACGCCCGGCACCGGCGGCTCGCCGACGCCGCCGACGGCTTCGCCCGGGCTCTCGAACAGGATCACCTCGATCGGCGGGGCCTGGTTGATGCGGATGACACGGTAGCTGTCGAAGTTGCTCTGGTCGGCGCGGCCGCCGGTGACGGTGATTTGCTCGCCGAGTGCGGCGGACAGGCCCATCAGGGTTCCACCCTCGAACTGGGCGCGGACCTGGTCCGGGTTCACCGCCGTGCCGACATCGGCCGCCACGGCGATCCGCTCGACCTTCAGCGCCTTGCCGTCGACGCTGACCTCGACCGCGTGGGCGACGAAGGTGTCCCACTCGTGCAGCAGAGCCAGGCCCCGGCCGTGCCAGCGCTTCACCGGCGTCTTCCAGCCGATGCGGTCGGCGGCGGCGCGCAGCACCCGCAGGGCGCGCTCGGCGCCGGCCAAATGCGCCTCGCGCCAGGCCAGCGGGTCGGCCTTGGCCGCCACCGCGCACTCGTCCAGGAAGCTCTCCTTGGCGAACAGGATCATGCCCGGATCGACCGCCCGCCAGGCGCCGACCGGCACGCCGGCCGGAACGTTCGACAGCGTCGCGGCGTACTTCGGCATGGCATAGGGCGCCGGCCCGCTGCCGCCGGTCAGGTCGTTGGTGGTGGCGGCGAGAACCTCGTAGCCGCTCAGCGTCCCGTCAGCCGCCAGAGGCGCTCGGAAGGTCGCGCGCATGGCCGGGCGGTAGAAGTCGTGGGTGAAATCCTCCTCCCGGGTCCACACCAGCTGGACCGGAACGTCGAAGCCGCGCGCGACCTCGATGGCGTAGCCCATGTAGTCGCCCTTGAGCCGACGGCCGAAGCCGCCGCCGATGAGCTGGGGCACGAAGTCGTACTCGTCCTTCTTCAGGCCGGTGATGGCGGTGATGTCGCGGCGGGCGAAGGTCGGCGACTGGCACGGCGCCCAGACCGTCGGGCGGCCGTTCCTCCAATGAGCCGTGGCGTTCAGGGGCTCCATCGGACAATGGGCGATGTAGGGAATCTCGTAGGTCGCCTCCACCTTTCGGGAAGCGGCGGCGAAGGCCGCGCGTAGCTCGGCGCGGGCCGCGGCGCCCGTCTCACGGGGACTGATCGTGGCGTCGGGCGCATCCTGGCTGGCCGCGAGCTTCGCGTGAATCCCCGGGCTGTCGTTGCGAACCTCTGGCTCGGACCAGACTGGCTCCAGGGCGCGAACGCCCTTGAACGCGGCCCAGGTCGATTGGGCGACGACCGCGACCCCGTCCTTGAGCTTCACCACCTTGATCACGTCGGGCACGGACATCGCGGGCGCTTCGTCCACCGACGCCAGCGTCCCGCCGAAGGTCGGCGACCGTCGCAGCGAGGCGAACAACATGCCCGGCAGGCGAAGGTCGATGCCGTACTTCGCCCGGCCGGTCACCTTGTCGGCGAGGTCCAAGGTCTTCATCGGCTTGCCGATGTAGCGGCGGGCGGCGGGCTCCTTCAGCGGCGGATCGGCCGGCGTGGGAATGGCGGCGGCCTCGGCGGCCAGGGCGCCGTAGGTCAGCGTCCGGCCGCTGGCGGGATGGCGGACGACGCCGTCCTGCGTCACGCAGGCCGAGGCCTCGACGCCCCAGCGCTTCACCGCCGCACCGACCAGCTGGGCTCTCGCTGTCGCCCCGGCCCTCCGCAGCATGTCGAAGCGGGGCTTGATGGTGTCGCTGCCGCCCGAATAGAGCGCGCCGTCGAGGGTGTAGGGTTCGGTCTCCGTCGCCTGGACCGTCGAGATGCTGTCCCAGGCGGCATCCAACTCGTCGGCCAGCAGCTGCACCTGGCCGGTGCGCGAACCCTGGCCCATCTCGAAAGCGGTGACGGTCAGCACCACCCGGCCGTCGGAGTGTATCGCGATCCATGGCGACAGGACGCTGTCCGCCGCCGCGCCAGCGGCGGGCGGCAGGGCGAGCAGGAAGGCGCCGCCCGCGCTCCAGGTCAGGAAACCCCGTCGATTGACGTCCATGGCCCGCTCCCGATCCGATCGACACGAGCCTAGCGGACGGCGGCGAGGGGGTCTGTTACATCGACGTAATGACCGGACCCATCAGTCCTCTTCGTAGAGCCGCGACCGCCCTGGCCGTCGTCCTGGCGACCCTCGTCCTCGCGAGCGGGACGCCGCCCCCGGACCCGATCCCGCTCGTGGTCATCGAGACCGGACTGGGCGACATCACCGTCGGGCTCAGGATTCACGAAGCGCCGGGGACGGTCTGCAATTTCCTGCGCTATGTGGAGACCCACGCCTACGACGGCGGCCAGTTCTTCCGCGCGGTGGTCGCCGAGACCAATGACAATCCCAATCCGATCGATGTCATCCAGGCGGCCACGCCGAACGGCGACGACGACCCCGGGCTCGGCCCGATTTCGCTGGAACCCACGCGGGACACCGGCCTGAAGCACGTCGCCGGGACGATCTCGATGGCGCGGGACGGGCCGGACACGGCGACCTCGAGTTTCTTCCTCGTCGTCAAGGACGCCCCCGCCCTCGACTACGGCGGCCTGCGCAATCCGGATGGCCAGGGCTTCGCGGCCTTCGGCGGCGTGGCGGGCGGCATGGACGTGGTCCGCGCCATCCAGGCGCTGCCCGCCAGGGACGAGCAGATCTTGGAGCCCGTTCGCATTCGGTCGATCAGGCTGATGACCGAGGCGCCGCGCGAGTGCCGACGGTGAGCGACGACGGCTGGACCTCTCACGGCAAGGTGCGGGCCCGCGAGACCGGCGGCGTGTTCGAGATCGTCGTCGATGGCCTGACCACCCAGGCCAAGTACTACAAACCGCTGATCTACGAGTTCTTCCGCAAGGAATGGCGCGGTTCGCGGCCGGCCTGGGGCGACTACGGCGTCGAGATTTTCATGGACTACGAGGGCGATCCGCCCTGGCTCGATCTCGACAACCTGGCCAAGGCGATCCTCGACGCGATCAAGGGTTACGCCTTTCACGACGATGCCCAGGTCGCCCGGCTGTTGGTCGAGCGGCGGCCGGGCGAGCGGGAACGCATCACCGTGCGTGTGACGCCCTTGTCTTCGAGCGGCGTTCGAAGGCCGTGACGCCGACCGTGACGTAACCGACCAGCATGAAGGCGCCGTAGCGGCCGATGGTCACCGGGTCGAGGTCGGGCAGCAGGTCGGTGAGCTTCAGGGCGGTTAGGCAGCCCAGCGTCAGGCCGGGCAGGATGTACAACGCCGCAGCCAGGGGACGCCGGCGGCGGGTGAGGCGGGTGAGGCGGGCGGCGCCGTGAAAGACCAGGGTCGTGGCCACCGCCGCCAGGAAGGCGTTGGCGGCATAGAACCAGAAGGCGCTTTCGAGCAACTGGGGACCGAAGGCGACGTAGAAGGCGGTGCTCGCCGCCCATGACATCAGGCCCGCCAATCCGAAGGTCAAACCGTCCTGTTTTGACACGACACGCACCCCACGCAGCCAGTTTGATCGTGACTGTGCGAGGGCCGTGCCGTCATCCGGTCATTTTGTCGCCGCGCGCGATTCCTGTGGATGAGGGACCCGCTCAGCTGGCCCAGGGGTAGATTGCCCCCCAGGTCGCCAGCACGGCCGAGAAGCCGATGAAGATCAGGGTGGTGGCTGTGAACCGCAGCTTGCGGCCCAATGTCCAGCTGTCCACCCGTCGCCCGCCGCGCCAGACGAAAGGCAAGAGCGCGAGGTTGGCGACCGACAGCAGGGCGGCCACCAGCGCGCAGGACGAGGCCGTCAGCATCAGGCCGCCGGGCCAGTCAAAGAAGATCGCGGCGATGTCGCCTGTCTTGCTCAGCCAGAGGCCCGCGGTGAAGGCGGTCAGGACCCAGAGCACGGATTGCGTGGTCTGGATGAGGCTGACGCGGCGCTGCATCGGCGTTTCGCGATAGTCGCGCAGCCGCGTTCGCAGAATGACGCCGGCGATGGTGGCGAGCGAGGCGATCAGCGTCAGCAGACCGAGATTGACGAACCAGCCGTCGCCGCCGAACAGGCCGAGCCGCTTGTAGGAGTTGACCCCGCCGCCTGGCAGGTAGCCGATCGCGCGACCGTCCTTCATCTCGAACGCCAGGGTTCGCCAGCCATCGACCTGGCGGAACTGACCCTGCGTGCCGACCGGAAGCCAGCGCGAGGTGAAGCCGAAGCCCTGCACCAACAGGACCCCGCCGTCGGTCACCCGGACCGTCGCCCGGCTGTTGATCAGACCGACCAGCTTCTCCAGGCCGTGAAAGGCGCGGCGGTTGGCCACGTACTCGCCCTCGAACGCGGCGGCGTTGGCTTTGAGCCACGCTGAGCCTGGCGCGGGTAGGGTCGGCGGCGGCCCATAGAAGCGCTCGACGATGCGGGGCGCCAGGTCCCGGGTGAGGCGCTCGCCGGTCTCGCCGTTGGCGGCGACGAACACGCCCAGGCCCAGGTCAGGCGCGACGATCATCGACGAGCGGAACGACAGCAGCACGCCGTCGTGGCCCCAGCCCGTGCGACCGCCGGGCAGGGCGAAGGGCAGGAAGCCGTGGGCCGTCCCCGGGACGTCCGGATGGGGCCGCCACTGCGGTGTCCGGAAGCCCCGGGCTGTGCCCGCGTTGTAGATCGTCGCTCCCTCCAGGGAGCCGCCGTTGAGGATCATCGTCATGTAGCGGGCCATGTCGGCGGCGGTGGTCGAGGCGCCGCCCGCCGGCGCGCCCTGCGAGGTGTATTCGTAGGGACGCTCGCGCCAGCCCGACCCCGTCCAGAAGAAGCCGTCGGCGACGTCCGCCGCGAGGGCGGGCGGCATCGGCGCCGGCAGGTCGGGGCGCGCCGGGTAGGGATCCCGGAAGGTCGTGCGGCTCATGCCCAGAGGGCCGGTGATGTCCTGCTCGATCACTCGCTCGAACGGACGCTGGTTGACCCAGGCGACCGCCGCGCCGGCGAGGTTCACGCCGTAGTTGGAATAGGCCGGGGTCGATCCGGGTTCGAACTCGCGACGCGGCCGCTCCTGACGCAGGTAGACGAGCTGCGGACGGACTCGGGCGGGGTCGCGTTCGAACAGCTGACCCAGGGCGCGGTCCTCGAACCCGGGCGTGTGGCTCATCAGGTCGCGGACTCGCACGGGCGTGGTGAAGCCCTGGTCGCGAACGCGGACCTGCTCGGGCAGATAGAGGTTGATCGGGGCGTCGAGCCGCATGCGGCCGGCCTCGACCTCGCGCATCACGGCGATCCAGGTGAAGGTCTTGGAGATCGAGGCGATGCGGAACAGCGTGCGGTCGGGATCGACGGGCCGGGGCGTCGGTTCCAGCCTGGCGAAGCCATAGCCCTTCTTGAGGACGACCTGGCCGTTCTGCACGATCGAGACGGTGACGCCGGGAATGTGGTCAGCGGCCATCGCGTCGCGGACAACGCCGTCGACGAAGGCTTCGAGTTCGGCCGGCGGCAGCGTCGCGACCGGTGCGACAACGGTTCCGACGGCGGGAGGAACGGCCGCGGGAGCCGGCGTGCTCGCGGCGACCGCGGGGGCGGGCGGCCTGGCCGGAACCTGCGCCAGGCCAAGCGTCGATTGGCCGAGGAGGCAGACACACGCGGTCGCGGCGGCGGCTCTTCTAAGCAAGCGCACAGAACGTTTCCTCAAGGTCGGATTTTGAGACTCCGTCTTAGGACGGATCGCCGCGCGGTTCAAAGGCCAAGCCGCGAAAGCACGCTTGCGTCAGGGCGATCGCGCGCCCTTCGCCTTCGCTGGGAACGGCATCATCGACAAGGTCATGCGCAACTCCGCTCCGATCGAGACTTGCGGTTCGGACGGCGGGCCGAGGCCCAGGTCCGCCTCCTTGCGCGCGACGCAGGCCTGGATGGCCGGCGTGAGGGCCGGGAAGTTGCGCGCCGCGCCCACCGACTGCAGGAAACAGTCGTCAAAGAACGGGTACCTGGCGTCCGGGCTGCATCCGAACGAGCTGCGGTCGCTGCGCGCGGCCGTGACGACCATGCGTTGCTCGCCCTGCAGGTAGGGTACGAAGACGCCGGAATAGCAGGCGGAGATGAACACGATCGCCGGTCGGCCCGGACAGGCTTCATCGAGCATCACGGCCATCTCGGACGGCGAGAAGCCGTACATCCGCCCGTGGACGTCGAGCACCACGCCCGCCGTGTTGCCGTGCGAGGTGTAGTAGACCAGGCAGCCGCCCTTCGTGCGCGTCGCGGAGGTCTTCAGCGCGTCGATCATCGACTGCGCCGTCAGCCGTTGCGGCCGCGTGTCTTCGTAGCGGTCGGGCCGGGTGGAGAACTGCGTCAGGTTCTCCGGCTTCACGCCCAGGCCGACCAGGGTGGCGGCCACGTCGCGGCGGGCGTTGTCGAACGCCTCGGTCGGGTTGCCGTCGTTGGCGCGCCAGTCGCCGGCCACGACGATCGCGGACCAGTCATTGAAGGGGCTCTTCGGGGGTGTCGCAGGCGTCTGGGCGATGGCGGCGGGAGCGAGAAGCGCCGCGATCAGTCCCAAAATGACGCCCAGCCCGCGCCCCATCGCCTGTTCCCGCTATTTGTACCGCGCGAAGGGCGTCGGCATCGCCGTGCCGGTGGCCTTGGCCAGAACCCGACCCTCGGCGTCGTAGAGCTCGCCCTCGGTGAAGGCGATGGTCTTACCCCAGCGGGCGACGCGACCGACGCCGCGGATCGTTCCCGGCATGGCCGGCCGGTAGAAGCTGGTCTTCATCTCGACCGTCGGCGCGACGGCGGTCATGCCCGAGGCGACCATGCAGGCCACGCTCATGCATTCATCCAGCATGGCGCACAGATAGCCGCCCTGAATCTGTTTCATCGGGTTGGTCAGCTGCTCGGAAGCCTCGAAGGCGACCTCGACCTCGCGGTCGGCCTGGCTGACGCGCACCATGCGGAAGCCGAGCAACTCCGATCCCGGCGGCCGGCGCTTCGTGCCGGTGAACCGCGCCAGCAACGCCTCGTCCGTCCAGGTGTTCGATTCGTCCGTCCCCGCCTCGCTCAAGCCGCCCTCACTTCTTCCGGAACTGGTCCAGGGACACGACCTTGGGACCGTCGCCCGGCGGCGGCGTGTCGTCGTCCTCGGGCGCCGCCTCGACCACGGCCGGTTCGGCCTCGGCCGGGGCCTCGAACTGCAGCCCGAACTGGACATAGGGGTCGAAGAACCGGGTCACCGCGGCATAGGGCACCGACAGTCGCTTGGGCGAGCCGCCGAATTTCAGCGTCACCGTGAAGAAGGTCTCGCCCGGCGCCAGGTCCCAGTACTGGTGCTGCAGCACGATGGTCATCTCATCCGGATATTTGGACAGCACCTCGGGCGGGCCAGAGACCCCGGGGGCCTTGGTTCGGAACGTGATGTAGAAATGGTGGTCGCCCGGAATCCCGCCCGGCGCGGCGGCGACCTTCAGCGCGGACTTGACCACGCCCCGCAAGGCGTCCTGGGCCATGGCCTCGTAGTTCATCTGGTCGGTGGGAGGCTTCTTGTCGGCCATGGGTCACTTGATGCGGATACAGTGGCGGCAAGGTAGCGTGTCGGCGTCCTCGCGCAATGGCGCAGTCAGGCGTCGGCGAGGCGGATGCGACAAAATGCGGAAGGTGGGGGATTCTGTTGGCAGGCTCCCCCGGGCCCCGCCTGAGGATCTGAACCCCCAGGAGTTTAGGTCGAGTTCGCTAGAACCGCATTACGCGGCGATCGCGTACTCTTCAGCGAAGTTATCGTTCGCAGTTAGTTTAATGGCCCGAAACGGTGAGCCACGCCGGGACAAAGAAACGTCTTTACACGTCTGTCGATGCTGATCGGCCCCGCACTCTTCGCGATAACTCGAAGGAGATTGGTGGAGCCGCCGGGAATCGCACCCGGGTCCAGTCCGCTTATTACACGCCCGTTTATGTCCATAGTCCGGGCAAGCCCGAACGGGTCTGAATATAGGGACGATCGGTCGCCAAAGGAAGAACGGGCGCGCGGAATTCAATCCGATGGGGCCGTCCGGATCGTGATCAAGGCCTGGCCGCTGGCGGGGTCGCGACTGGGTCGCTCTCGCCGATGTCGATCAGGCCTTTCCACTGGCCCTTGGCGTCCTTGCGCCACACGGTGACATAGCGGCCGGTGCGCACGGGCGGTCCGGCCACGATCGGGGTGCGCGTGTAGGTTCCGACGGTAACGCCCAGGTCGCCGCCCTTGCTGCCCCAGGCCTTGGTCGGCGCCCATTCGACCTTCATCCGCTCCGGCGCGTCGCCGCCCAGCGCCTCAAACGCCGCGCGGGCGCCGACCGTGGGCGGGCCTTCGACGCCGTAGAGGAGGCCTTCCTCCTCGTCCATGAACTCCAGGAAGGCGCGGGCGAAGCCGGCTTCTCCCGCCCGTTTGGCGAAGGCCAGGTCGGCCTGCCTGACGGCCTCGGCGGTGGCGGCGCTCAGGTCCTCGGCCGCCAGCACGGGAGTGGTGAGCAGGGCGACGGCGCTGAAGGCCGCGGTGATGAAGAGCTTCATGGCTGATCCTCCCAACGGCACTCTGACCCGTCGCGGGAGGTTCGTCGACCGCCGGTCATTCGGCAGGCCGCGATTTGCCGTTGGCGGTCGGGCGGAGGCGCCCGCCGCGCGCGATCAGGTCGTCGTAGCGCCGCCGCGCTTCGGAGAAGTCCGCGCCGCGCGGGAAGATCACGTCGAAGCGGGGCTCCAGCCCAAGCGCCGCGCCGAGCGTCGCCGACAGGGCCGGCGCGACCGAGCCGGTCTCCTCGTCGAGGCAGGCGCGGCGCAGATGGCGGCTGTGGCCCGCCGTCGCCAGGGTCAGATCCCAGGATACGCCGTCGACACAGACCGAGGCCGCGGAACCGTCCGCCTCCTCGATCTCGACGAAGCGCGGGCTGTCCCACAGCGCATCCTCGACGATGGCGCGGACGGCGTCGGCCTTCGCGGACGAAAGCTCGGCGTCGAAGGCGATGCGGCGCGCGATCCGGGGCTCGCAGCAGCCCAGGCCCGCACGGGCCTGGACGAAGGCCTTGCCGTCGCGGCGCAGCGTGACGCGGATCACGGCCTGCCGCACGCCCTGGGCGGGTCGCGCCCAGACTTCGACCACCGCCTCGCCCGGGCGGAGCAACTGGGTCTGCAGGGGTTGCAGGTCCCAGAGGCGGTACATCAGGGGATCGACGCCGTTGTCGACAGGCAGGGGGCGCTCGTCGCGGCCGGCGCGGCGGCCGCCCAGCGGGTCTGCGGCCTCCTGCGCGGCCGGCCATCTGCCCTCCCACCAGGCCTTCGGGTCGGGTTCGGGCAGGGTCGCGGGCGGCGGCGGGGTCGCCAGCAACGTCAGGGTCAGGAGCAGGGCGGCCGGCAGGTTGGGGTCTCCCCTACATGCCCTCGGCGCCCCGTTCGATGGAGAGGACGCCGGTGCGGGACAGTTCCACAAGGCCGAGCGGACGCATCAGTTCCACGAAACTGTCGATCTTGCCGGGCGCGCCGGTGATTTCGAAGACGAAGCTCTCGGACGTCGTATCGATCACCTTGGCCCGGAAGATGTCCGAGACGCGCAGGGCCTCGACCCGATCGCCGCCCGTGCCGCGCACCTTCACCAGGGCCAGCTCGCGCTCGATGCCGTTGGGGTCGCGGGTGACATCGTGCACGCGGCGGACGCTGACGACCTTCGACAACTGGGCCTCGATCTGCTCCAGGACGTGCGGCGCGCCGCGGGTGACGATGGTGATGCGGCTGGTGTGGGCTCGGTGGTCGGTCTCTGCGACCGTGAGGCTCTCGATGTTGTAGCCCCGCGCCGCGAACAGTCCGACCACCCGGTGCAGCACCCCGGCCTCGTTGTCGACGAGCAGGGCGAAGGTGGCCAGGTTCTCAACCTCGTCCTTGTGGGACAGGTCGTAGGCGGAGGCGGGGTTGGTCGCGGTGTCGGTGCTCATGAGTCGTCTTTAGACCAGCTTCCGCCCCGCCTCGTCGATGACCGAGCCGATATCCTCGTCACCTTCCGGCAGGATCATCTCGTTGTGCGCCTTGCCGGACGGGATCATCGGCAGGCAGTTCTCCAGCTTCTCGACCCGGCAGTCGAAGATCACCGGATGGGGACTGTCGATCATCTCCTGGATCTTCGCGTCCAGCTCGGCCGGGTCCGCGCAGCGGATGCCGACGGCGCCGTAGGCCTCGGCCAGCTTGACGAAGTCGGGCAGGCTCTCGCTGTAGGATTGGCTGTAGCGCTCGCCGTGCAGCAGCTGCTGCCATTGGCGGACCATGCCCATCCACTCGTTGTTCAGGATGAAGATCTTGATCGGCAGGCGGTACTGAACCGCCGTCGAAATCTCCTGCATGCACATCTGGATCGAGGCTTCGCCGGCGATGTCGATGACCAGGCTGCCGGGGTGGGCCAGCTGCACGCCGACGGCGGCGGGCAGGCCGTAGCCCATCGTGCCCAGGCCGCCGGAGGTCATCCAGCGGTTCGGCTCCTGGAAGCGGTAGAACTGAGCGGCCCACATCTGGTGCTGGCCGACCTCGGTGGTGATGTAGGCGTCGCGATCCTTGGTCAGGGCGTACAGCCGCTCGATCGCCTGCTGCGGCTTGATGGCCGTGGTCGAGGGCGTGTAGCGCAGGCACTGGCGCGCGCGCCATCCGTCGATCTGCCGCCACCAGTCGTCGAGGGCTCCGCGATTGGCCTCAAGACCCTCGACCCGCCAGGCGGCGATCAGGTCATCGAGCACGCTGCCGGCGTCGCCGACGATGCCGATGTCGACCCGGACGTTCTTGTTGATCGAACTGGGGTCGATATCGATGTGGATCTTCTTGCTGCCCGGCGCGAAGGCGTCTAGCCGGCCGGTCACGCGGTCGTCGAAGCGCGCGCCGACGCAGATCATGACGTCGCAATCGTGCATGGCGTTGTTGGCCTCGAACGTGCCGTGCATGCCGACCATGCCCAGCCAGGCCGGATCCGCGGCCGGGAAGGCGCCCAGGCCCATCAGGGTCGAGGTGACCGGCGCGCCGGTCAGGGCCGCGAAGGTTCGCAGCTTCTCGCTGGCGGACGGGCCTGCATTGATGACGCCGCCGCCGGTGTAGAACAGCGGCCGTCGGGCCTTGGCGATCAGCCGCGCCGCCTCGGTGATCTTGCCGGGATCGCCCTTGGTGCGCGGCGCGTAGCCGTGGCTGAAACTGACTTCGTCCGGCGACTGGTAGAGCGCCTTGCTGAACTGGACGTCCTTGGGGATGTCGATCAGCACTGGGCCCGGCCGGCCGGTGGTGGCGATGTGAAACGCCTCGTGGATAATCCGCGGCAGGTCGGCGGCGTCCTTCACCAGGTAGTTGTGCTTGGTGCAGGCGCGGGTGATGCCGACCGTGTCGGCCTCCTGGAAGGCGTCCGTGCCGATCAGGTGCGTCGGCACCTGACCGGTGAAGACGACCATCGGGATCGAATCCATCAGCGCGTCGACGATGCCGGTGATGGCGTTGGTCGCGCCCGGGCCGCTGGTGACCAGGACCACGCCCGGCCTGCCGGTCGAACGGGCGTAGCCCTCGGCGGCGTGGGCGGCGCCCTGCTCATGGCGGACCAGGATGTGCTGCAGGCGGGGGCCGTGCGTCTCGTTGTCCTGGAACAGCGCGTCGTAGATCGGCAGAACCGCCCCTCCAGGGTAGCCGAAGAGGGTGTCGACGCCCTGGTCGATCAGCGCCCGGACGACGATTTCGGCGCCGGTCATCTCGCGGGAAGCGGCGGTGGCGAAGGCCTGGGCGGTCGTGGGGGCGGTCATGTCGGCGTCTCGGGATCGGAAAAGAGCAATAAAAAAGGCCCGCTGGAGGGGCCTGGGCATGCGCGACCGGCGACAGCGTGACGGGCAGGTCACGCCGTGTCGGCCGCTAGGTAAGTACGATAGTCGTCTTGGGGGTCGCGCTGCGCACGATGATTGCTCCAAATCGTCTTTGGAGCAGATGCCACGCTAGAGAGGGTCGGTCAAGGCCGGGTTGAGCGCAAAGAATTGCCCCCAGGCAGCGTCCGCCTCGACTTCCGTGATCCTCGGCCAATCGCGCGTCTGGTTGCGCAGCCAGGTCAGCTGGCGCTTTGCGTAGCGGCGCGTCTCCTGGCGGGCGAGGGCGGCGGCGGCGTCGAGGGTCGTCTCGCCGCGCAGATGGGCGGCCAATTCTCGGACGCCGACGGCCTTCATGACGGGCAGATTGGCGTCGAGACCCCGCGCGACCAGGGCGCGCACTTCGTCCAGCGCGCCGTCGGCCAGCATGGCGTCAAAGCGCGCGTCGCAACGCGCATAGAGCAGGCCGCGCTCCGGTTCGATGGCGACTGCCGACCAGCTATCCGTCGCAAGGGCCGGTCCGGTTTCGGATTGCCAGTCGGTCAGGGCGCGTCCGGTGGCTTCGAAGACCTCCATCGCCCGGGTCAGCCGCATCCGGTCGCCCGACGCGATGCGAGCCGCCGCCTTGGCGTCGATGGTCGCCAGAAGCTCGCGGAACCGCGCCTCGCCGAGCGTGGCGAATAGGTCCTCGGTCGCTCGGCGGACAGCGGCGGGGGTCGGCGTGATCTCGGCCAGGCCTTCGGTCAGGGCCTTGAAATAGAGGCCGGTCCCGCCGACCACGATGGCGGCGCGGCCACGGCCGGTGATGTCGTCCACCAGCGCGGTCGCCGCGCGCGCCCAGCGGCCGACCGACCAGCCGTCGGCGCCGTCGGCCACGCCGAACAGGTGATGGGGAACGCCCGCCATCTCGGCCGGCGTCGGCCGCGCGCTGAGCGAGCGCAGGTCGGCATAGAGCTGCAACGCGTCGGCGTTGACGATCTCGCCGTCAAAAACCCGCGCCGCGCGCAGGGCCAGAGCGGACTTGCCGCTTGCGGTCGGGCCGGCGATGAGCAGGATGGACCCAGTCATTCCGGGGGCCTTAATCCATGCGTTTCTTCTCCGCCACCGTCGCCTTGGTCGCGGCGGCCGCCATCGCCGTTCCAGCCCTGGCCGCGCCCGGCGCCGCCACGCCCGCGGCGCCCGCCGCACCGCCGCCGCTGCCCGTCCCACCGGCGCCGTCGAAGGCCGCGGCGCCGCTGACCATGGAGGGCAAGGCCGGTTGCGGCGTCGCCCTGGTCGCCATCGAGCAGATCGCCGTGAAGTTCCCGGCGATGTTCGGCAACGTGCGCGAGGAAGACAGGAAGATGACCCTGTTCATGATGCAGGTCATGGGGCGACAAGGGCAGGTCTACCTCGACGAGGCCTTCGCCGAGGGCGCTCGCCGCGACATGACGCCGGCTCAGGTCTACACGGCCGGGATCGCCGACATGATGAGCAACTTCCCGACCGACTTCGAGGACAAGTCGGCCGGCGAGGAGTTCGCCGCCAAGTTCATGGCCCGTTGCCTGATGCCGTCGGGGATGCCGTCGTAGGGCGCTTCGGCTCCGTCCCGGGTTCCCCTTGTCGCGAAAGCAGGGTAGGCGGCCCGCCATGTCTCTCGCCGTCACCCTCGTCGCGGCCGACGCCGCCCGTCTGCCCGCCGTCATCGAAGTGGCGGCGATCGAGCTCGATCGCATGGGCGTCAAGACCTCGGCGCCGGACCTGCTGGGACCGGTCGCCGCTGACCTGATGGTGGCGGGGGACCTGCGCGACCTGGTCCGCGAGCGACTTGAGCTGGTGCTGACGGGCAAGGGCGCGGACGTCTGCGTGCAGCCGGTGGACGGCCGCCGCAAGCGTCTGCTGGTGGCCGACATGGACAGCACCATCATCGGCTGCGAGTGCATCGACGAGCTGGCCGACTTCGCCGGCGTGAAGGCCCAGGTGGCCGAGATCACCGAACGCGCCATGCGCGGCGAGCTCGCCTTCGAAGGGGCCCTCCGCGAGCGGGTGGCGATGCTCAAGGGCCTTGGCCTCGACAAGCTACAAGCCTGTTTCGACGAGCGGGTTCGGCTCAATCCCGGCGCCGAGACCCTGGTGAAGACCATGGCCGCCCACGGCGCGCGCTGCGTGCTGGTCAGCGGCGGCTTCACCTTCTTCACCAGCCGGGTGACGGCGGCCGCCGGTTTCCACGCCAACCGCGCCAACACCCTGATCGACGACGGCGCGGCGCTGACCGGCGCGGTCGGCGAGCCGATCCTTGGACGAGAGGCCAAGCTGGCGGCGCTGCGGGAGGAGGGGGGCGCCCTGGGCCTGACCGCCAGCGAAACCCTGGCCATCGGCGACGGCGCCAACGACCTGGCGATGATCGAGGCGGCCGGCCTCGGCGTGGCCTACCGCGCCAAGCCCGTGGTGGCCGAAAAGGCCCACGCCAGGGTCGACCACGCCGACCTCACGGCGGTGCTCTACTTCCAGGGCTATCGGCTGGAAGAGTTCCGGGGGACTGCTTCCGTCGATAGACGGTAGCGACCCCCCGATTACTGCCCGCCGGGTCCGCGCTGGAAGTAGCGGAAGAAGGCGCTGTCGGGCGAAAGCACCAGGGTCGTGTTCTGGTCCAGCGACGCCTCGTAGGCCTGCAGCGAGCGGTAGTAGGCCGCGAAGGACGGGTCCTTGCCGAAGCTCGAGGCGAAGATCCGGGCGCGCTCGGCGTCGGCCTCACCGCGGATGGTTGCGCCTTCCTGGGTCGCCGTGGCGACGATCTCCCGCTGGCGCTGGGCGCCCTCGGCGCGGATACGCGCCGCTTCCTGCTGGCGGGCGGTCTTCATGCGGTCGAAGACGGCGTCCTGGTTGGCTTCCGGCAAGTCGGCGCTGCGGAGGCGAACGTCGATGACGCGCAGGCCCAGCCGTGAGCGGTTCGCCCGGGTCGCGAGGTCGTCGCGAACCTGACGAGTCAGCTGGTCCCGGCGCGCCGAGATGATGTCCTCTGAACTAGCTGAGCCGAGGACCTGGCGCAGCGAGGCGTTGACCACCGAATTCAGTCGATCCTTGGCGGCGCGATCGTCGCCGAGGCCGGTGTAGAACCGCTGCGGGTCATTGATCCTGTAGCGGACGAAGGCCTCGACCATCAGCCGCTCCTGGTTGGCGGTCAGGATTTCCTGGCGCGCCCCCTGCAGAGCCTGGTTGCGCTTGTCGAACAACAGTCGGGTCTCCAGGAAGGGGACCTTCATCTTCAGGCCGGGACCGTCGTCGGCGTCGACGTTGACCGTCCGCACCACCTCGCCGAGGCGGATGACGAGGGCCTGCTTCGTCTGGTCGACGACGTAGAAGGTCTGGCCGAGGACGACCAGGGCGATGGCGGCGACAATGCCGTAGAGGGTGAGGCGTTGGTTGGTCACTGGACGCCTCCCTGGGCGCGGGCCGTCGGCTGGGCGGGCGCGACGATCGTCGGCGACGCGGTCCTCGGCCGGAAGACGTCGGGCGGCAGGATCAGGGGCGCGCTGGCGCCCTTGCTGTCGACGATCACCTTGTTGGTCTTGGACAGCACCCGTTCCATGGTCTCGATGTACAGGCGGTCACGGGTGACGCCGGGGGCCAACCGGTACTGCTCATAGACCTGGTTGAAGCGGGCGGCTTCACCGGCGGCCTCGCGCACGACCTGGGCCTTGTAGCCGAGCGCTTCCTGGCGGACCTGAGCGGCCCGGCCGCGGGCCTGGTTGGCCAGAGATTCGGCGTACTGGCTGGCGTTGTTCACGTCCCGGAAGGCGTCGACGACCTCCTTGGGCGGGTTGGCCTCGCTGATCTGAACGCCGTCGATGATGATCCCCGCGCCATAGCTGTCGAGGATGCGTTGCATCAGGGTCGCCGTCTCGATCTGAATCTGGCCCCGGCCGCGACTGATGATCGGCTCAAGGGCGCTGCGCCCGATGACCTCGCGCATGGCGCTCTCCGCCACGGCCTTCAGCGTCTCGTTCGGCTCGGCGACATTGAACAGATAGCGACCAGGGTTCGAAACGCGCCAGGTCACCGAAAAACTCAGGTCGACGATGTTCTCATCGCCGGTCAGCATCAGGGTGTCGCCATCGCCCGTGCCGCCGCCCACGCTAGTGGTCTGCAGGCTTGTGACGTCGACCTTCGTGTAGCCTTCAACCAGCGGCAGGTGATAGCCGATGCCGGGGCCGTAGCTGCGGGTCCAGGCGCCGAACGTGGTCACCACGGCCTCCTCCCGCGGGCTCACCACGATGAGCCCGGCCAGGGCGTAGAGCACGACGACCACGCCGCCGACCAGCGGCGCGAGCTTGCGCACCGGCATCGGGCCGTTGGGGCCTCCGCCGGTCAGACCGCCGAGGAAGGCTTCGAGTCGGCGCTGCAGCTCGCCGAGATCCGGCGGCGTGCCGCCCGGGCCGCGGCCCGGACCGGAGGGGCGTCGCGGCCCTCGCCCGCCGCCTTCCCGGCGTTCGGGTTCGTCCTTGCCGCCGGGCGGCGGGGGCGAGCCCCAGGGACCGGGGTTGGCGTTGTCATTCCATGGCATCAGGTGCGTCGCTTTTCCGTCGTGTCGTCGGCGGGCTTGCAAGCCGGCGCGGTCATGCGGATATGTGACGCCCCGCCGTCCAAGGCAAGCCGATCCCGACATGACTTCGTTCCAGACTTCCGCCGACCGTGCCGCCGCGCTCCGCGCGCTGGACGCGGTGACTGATCCGCGTTCCGGCCAGGGCCTTGCCACGGCCGGCCTGGTGCAGGGCCTGGTCATCCGTGAGGGCCGCGCCGGCTTCATGCTGGAGGTCCCCGCCGACGCCGTTGCGCTCTACGCGCCGGTGCGCGAGGCGGCCGAGAAGGCGCTGGCCGCGCTGCCCGGCGTTGAACGGGCCCAGGTGGTGCTGACGGCCTCGCAGGCGCCATCCGCCAGGCCCGCGCGCGGCGGTCAGCTGAACCGCGATCCCAAGGCGGAAGTCGGTCCCGGCCAGGCGCTGGAACGTCCGCCCCATGTGAAGCGGGTCATCGCCGTGGCCAGCGGCAAGGGCGGGGTGGGCAAGTCCACCGTCGCCGTGAACCTGGCCTGCGCCCTGGCGGAGCAAGGCCTGAGCGTCGGGCTCGCCGACGCCGATATCTATGGCCCCTCGGCCCCGACCATGCTGGGCGTCTCGGGCAAGCCGACCTTCGATGGCGAGAAGCTGGAGCCCTTCGTCGCCCACGGGGTGAAGGTGATGTCGATCGGATTCGTGGCCGACAACGACCAGCCGATGATCTTCCGCGGCCCGCGGGCCTCCGGCGCCGTGAAGCAAATGACCCTGGGCGTGAACTGGGCGACCGCCGCCGCGCCGCTCGACGTTCTGGTCATCGACCTGCCGCCCGGCACCGGCGACATCCACCTGACCATCCTGCAGAGCGTGCAGCTGGACGGCGTGGTGCTGGTCTCGACGCCGCAGGAGGTGGCGCTGGTCGACGCCCGCCGTGCGGCGACGATGTTCCAGAAGGTCGGCGCGCCGATCCTGGGCTTGATCGAGAACATGGCCTTCTTCGCCGATCCCGCGACCGGCGCCCCGATCCCGATCTTCGGAACCGGCGGCGGCAAGGCCGAGGCGGCACGGCTGGGCGTGCCGCTGCTCGCGGAGATCCCCATTGAGGTCGCCTTGCGCGAAGGCGGCGACGCCGGAACGCCGCTGGTCGCCTCAGGCGTCGATAGCGCGGCGGCGAGGGCCTTCCGGGCCGCGGCCCGGGCCTTGCTCTAGCCTGCGGTCGTGCCCTGCGCGGCCATGACCTCGGCGTCGTGGCCGACCAGGCCGTCCCGGATCGCCAGCTGGGCCCGGATCTCCTCGTGCCGCTCGCGGCCGAGCGCGTAGCCGCGCACCGCCAGACTCGCCAGCAGGACCATCAGCACCGGCGGAACGGTGTAGATCAGCAGCAGGCCGTTGAGCGCCTCGGGGCTGTTGGTCGCGCCTGGCGAAGGGTCGAATCCGAGCGCCGCCAGCAGCGGCAGGGCGATGGCGACCGCCGAGGCGGTGCCGATCTTCGCTGTGCTGGTCACCAGCGAATAGAGCACGCCCGTTCGGTCCTTGCCGGTCTCCAGCCGGACCTGGTCGGCGACGTCGGCGACCATGGCCCGGACCAGGAACGCGAACGCCGAGGCGATGCCGCCGGCGATGAACATCCCCGGGGCCAGCAGCAGGAACGACCGCGACGGCAGCATCGGCAGCACGCCCTGGCAGATCGCGTAGAGGATGGCGGCCAGGATCAGCGACCGGTGCTTGCCCATCTTCATCGCGCTGACCGCCCAGAGCGGCGCGCCGATCAGGCCGGCGACCGAATAGAGGATCAGCATGACGAAGGCCTCAGCTTCCGTGTAGCCGCGCGCCTGCTGCATGAAGAACAGGTAGAGCGGCGAGGTGATCGCCGGTCCGAGCGTCATCAGCAGGTCGGCGAGCAGCAGCCGCCGCATGGCCGGATGGGCGATGAGGGCCGGGAAGTCGCGCAGCGAGGCGCGGTCTTCCGGGTTGATCTTCGGCATCGGCTCCGGCGTCAGGGCGGTGACGATCAGCGTCGTCAGCGGCACCGTCACCAGGACGATCATCCCCATCAGTTTGACGCCCTCGGCGCCCTCCTTGTGCATCAGGATGGGGACCAGCAGCGCGGCCACGCCGCCCAGCACGCCCATGACCGAGCCCACGGCATAGACCTTGGACCGTTCGTCGTAGTCAGTGGCGAGCACCGCGCCCCAGGCGACCTGGGACAGCACCAGGATCGAAAAGCCCAGGTACATCACGACCAGCCAGAGGAAGAGGTAGGCCTCGCTGACCCCCGGCCCGGCGAAGAACAGCATCCAGGTCCCGACCATCAGCAGCGGCGCGGAAATGATCAGCCACAGGCGGTAGCGGCCGAGCTTCGTCCGGGTGCGGTCCATCATCATGCCGACCGCCGGGTCGAAGAAGATATCGAGGAACTTCACGGCGCCGAAGATCAGGCCCACCGCCGTCAGCGAAAGCCCGAGCAGGCCAGCGTAGTGCTTGGGAAGATTGACCAGCAGCGGCGTGGTCAGCGCGCCCACCGGAACCGTGGCCAGGGAGAAGGCCAAAATGGTGTGCATCGGTATCCGGCGCCTGGGCGCAGCGTCGTTCATCGGCGATTCCCCCTTCGTCTCTGACGGACGTGAGGGGAGCATCCGCGCGTGCCGCTGGGGAAGCGCAAATGAAAAAGGGGACACGCACGGTCGTGCGCGTCCCCTTCTCAAGATGGGCGGGACACGCACTGAAGTGCATGTCCCGGATCGATCAGCCGCCAGCCATCTTGCGGAAGAACTTCTGGCCCTGCTCGCCGCCGGCGAAATAGGCCTTGGCGCCCGTGTCGTCGGCGATCTTCGCCCAGTTGTCGCGCACCTCTTCCACCGACAGGCCGCCTTCGCCGAGGTAGACGCCCTCGGTCTCGACGATCTTCGACAGGGCGAAGGCGCCGGCGCCGGCGGTCAGAATGGCGCCCGTCGGGGCTTCGTCGCTGGCTAGGAAAACCACGCCCGGCGTCACGTACTCGGGCTTCAGCTTCTCCAGCACCTCCGGCGGCATCAGGCCCTCGGTCATCCGCGTGGCGGCGACCGGGCTGATGGCGTTGATGTGGATGTTGTTCTTCTGGCCCTCGAGCTTGATGGTGTTCATGAAGCCGATGATGCCGAGCTTGGCCGCGCCATAGTTGCTCTGGCCGAAGTTGCCGTACAGGCCCGACGAGGAGGTCGTGACGACGATCCGGCCGTAGTTCTGGGCCTTCATGATCTCCCAGACCGCCTTGGTCGGCTTCATGGTGCCCATCAGGTGCACGTTCAGCACCAGCTCGAAGTCGGCGATCTCCATCTTGGAGAAGCTCTTGTCGCGCAGGATGCCGGCGTTGGCGATCAGGATGTCGATGCGGCCCCAGGCGTCCATCGCGTCCTTGACCATCTTGGCCACACCGGCGTCGTCGGTGACCGAGCTGCCGTTGGCGATGGCCTCGCCGCCCATGGCCTTGATCTCAGCGACGACGGCTTCGGCCGCGGCCGAATTGCCGCCTGTGCCGTCCATCGAGCCGCCCAGGTCATTGACCAGGACCTTGGCGCCGCGGCGGGCGAGTTCCAGGGCGTGCTGCTTGCCCAGGCCGCCGCCGGCGCCCGTGACGATCGCGACTTTCCCGTCGAAGCGGATGTCGGCCATATGCGTGTTCCCCTTGCGCTGAACGCTCGTTTGACTGTCGCGCGCGTTTTGCGGCGCAGCAGGGGAAGCGTCAAGCGCGACGCTGCGGCAGCGCCGGTCCGCTACTTCTTCTGCGGTTGCGGACCGGCCGGCGCCGGGCGGACGGCGCCGGCCTTGAAGCCGGATTTCATGAACTTCACCAGCACCCGCTGGCCGATCAGCAGGGGCGCGTCGGTCGCCGACACCACGACTTCCACCACCCGCTCGTCGCTGCGCTGGGTCGGATCGTCCGAGGCCAGTTTGCGCGCGCCGAACACGGCGGCGCGGCGCAGCACGCGACCGACGTAGGTCTTGCCCGGATCGGACTCCGGCTGGATCTCGACCTCCTGGCCGTCGCGCACGTTCGGAATGTCGGCCTCGACGATCTCGGCGCGGACAATACGGGCGGTGTTCGGCTCGAGGTCGAACATGGTCGAGACGTTCAGCGTCGAGGCGCCGGCGCCGGGGTTGGCGTAGCGGCGCGCGACGCGGCCGTCGGTGGGCGCGCGGATCACCGTCAGCTCCTGGGCGTACTCCGCCTCGCGCAGCGCCGCCTGGTAGGTGGCGATGGTCGCCCGCTGGGCGGCGATCTGAGCCTCCCAGTCGCGGATCTGGTCGCGCTGCTGGTCGAGGCGCTGGCGGGCGACGAAGTTGTTGTCGATCAGGCCCTCAAGGCGGCTGTACTCCCGCCGGGCGGCGTCGAGCTTGACCTGCATGACGGTCACCTGGGCCTGGGCCTGGCCGACGGTGGCGCGGGCGCGCTGCACGGCGAGGCGGGCTTCGTCGTCCTCCTGGCGGGCGAGGATCTGGCCGGCGGTCACCTGGTCCCCTTCCTGCACATAGACGGCGCGCACCACGCCGCCGCGCCGGGCCGCGACCTGGATCATGCCGCCCTCGACATCGGCCTTGCCGTTGGCGATCGCGGCGTAGGGGCTGGGCGCCTGCTGGGCGGCGGCGGCCTCAACCTTCTTCTTCTTCGTCTCGGCCTGGCCCTTCATGAACAGACCGCCGCCGACGATGACGACGGCGAGAACGGCGATGATCCAGAACCAGCGGCTGCGCAGAAAGCCGAACATTTGGGTTTCCCTCAGAAAATCAGTGCGTGAGCGGGGCCGGATTCGCGTCCGGCGTGCGCCGCTCGTCGCTCAGGATGCGGCCGTCCTCGATCTTGATGACGCGGTCGGCGTAGGCTTCCAGGCGGGGGTCATGGGTCACGCAGATCACGGCCGCGCCATGTTCGGTGGCGGCCCTGCGCAAGAGGCGAATGACGACCTGGCCGTTTTCGCCGTCGAGGGCCGAAGTCGGCTCGTCGGCGAAGATCAGATCGGGGTTCTTGGCCAGGGCGCGGGCGATCGCCACGCGCTGCTTCTCGCCGCCCGACAGCTCGGAGGGCCGCTGGTTCATTTTCGGCGTCAGGCCGACCTCCTCCAGCGCCGTTCGGGCGCGGCGGTCCGCCTCGACCTTGGCGACGCCCTGGTAGTGGAGGGCGGTCATCACCTGCTGCTTGGCCGTCAGAGCCGGGAACAGGTTGAAGCCCTGGAAGATGAATCCGCAGTGGTCGAGCCGGAACCGGTCGATCCGGCCCGGCGACCACTTCCAGAGATCCTTGGCCTCCAGCGCCTGGACCGTGCCCTCCTCGGGCTTCAGCAGGCCCGAGAGCGCGGCGACCAGGGTCGACTTGCCCGAGCCGGAGGGGCCCATGACCATGGTCACGTCGCCGTGACGGGCGTCGAAATCGATTCCCTTGAGCACCTCGACGAAGGTGCGGCCGGTCTTGAACCGCTTGACCAGGCCCTTCGCCGTGATGGCGGTGGCGCCGAGGGTATGTCCGTTCTTCGTGCTCATCGCAGCAGGTCCGCGGGTTGGCTCTTCTTGAGCACGCCCAGCGACAGCAGGCCGGACAGCATGGCGATCGCGAGCAGGAAGATGCTGATGGTGATGATCACCGGGGCCGGGAAGGCCATCGGCAGCCCCCCCATGCCGGCCAGCATGCTGACGACCCACGTCAACACCCCGGCGAAGATCACGCCGGCGACGCCGACCCAGAAGCTCAGTTCCATAACGATCATCCGCAGGCTGGCCATCGAGACGCCGAGGGCGCGCAGCGACGCGAACTCCTTGATGTTGGCCATGATCGCGCCGCGGAGGGTCTGCCAGGTGATCGCCACGCCGATGACGGCCCCCATGATCATCGCGAAGATCAGGATGATGCTGATGAATTGCTCCTTGAACATCGCGCTCTGGTTGGCGTCGGCCAGCTGCTGGCGGGTCCAGGCCTTGAAGGCGCCCTTGCCGGCAGCGTTCAGCTGGGCGGCCACCACCTCGGCGCGCGACGGGTCGGCGAGCTTGACCATCAGCGGTCCGACGCGCTGACCGGTGTCCGCTTCGCCCAACATGCGCAGAGTGTCGCGCGACATGACCAGGGTCGCCTGCATCATGTTCGGATAGCCCTTGGTCACCGCCGCGATGGTGATGGTCTTGCCGTTGTAAACCGCCCTGTCGCCGACCTTGACGCCGAGGCGGGGGAGGGCGGTCTCGTCCACGGCGACGGCGTAGGGCTGGCGCAGGGTCTCGATCAGCTGGTCGGAATAGTCGGTCGGGACCGTGACGTAGCCGGGGATCGGGTCGATCACCGTGACGTTCACGAACTCCATCTTCCGGTCCTTGGGCGCCTTCGTCGGGTCGGCGGGGCCGTTGCCTTCAGGCTGGGCCATGTTCTGGAAGCGGCCGCCAGAGCCGTCCAGCGGCGCGACCTGCACCACTTCCGGATGGCGGTAGACCGTGCCGATCAGGCGACGCGGCAGGCCCGAGGGGCCGCCATTGAACAGCGCCGTGGCGCCCGGACCCAGCACCATGACGTCGGCGCGGGCGCGGTCGATCTGGGCGGTGAACGCCTTGCCAATGCCCATGAACATGCCCACGAAAGCCAGGACCAGCAGCCCCGAGAACGCGAGCGCGACCACCGCCGCCATGTAGCGGCGCCATTCGTAGATCAGCGTGGCCAAGGCCAGCGACATGCGGCGAACTCTCCCCCCGAAACAACCGGATAACTTCGGTCCGGTTCTGGACGGCGGCGGCCTGCGGTCCAAGTTAAATCGGGGTAAGGCCGCCCCCTAGACACTGGTCAACTCGACCATCTGCGCGCTAAGGCCCCGGGAAGTCAGGTGCGATTGTTCCGGATTTCAAGGATTTTCAATGAAACGCGTTCCTCTGGCGGGCGTTGTCGCCGGCCTCTCCGCGCTTTGCCTCTCGACCGCCGCCCGCGCGGACGAGGGCATGTGGACCTTCGAGACCTTCCCCGCCGCCCGGGTTAAGCAGGCCTACGGCGTCGATATTGACGCCGCCTGGCTGGATCGCATGCGCGCCGCCTCCGTGCGCATCCCGGGATGCTCGGCCTCGTTCGTCTCGGCCGGCGGTCTGGTGCTGACCAACAATCACTGTGTCACCGACTGTCTCGTCGAGCTGTCGGCCGCCGACAAGGATCACCTTAAGGACGGCTTCCTGACCGCGACCCGCGAGGAAGAGCGCACCTGCCCGGGCATGTGGGCCGAGGTCTTGCTGTCGGCCACCGACGTCACCGACCAGGTCCGCGCCGCCGTGGCCGGAAAGACCGGCGCCGAGTTCGCCGCCGCGCGTGGCGCCGCCGTCGCCGCCGCCGAGAGCGCCGCCTGCAAGGACGCCAGCAGGGTCCGCTGCCAGGTCACCAGCCTGTATCGCGGCGGCAAGTACGTCCTCTACCGCTACCAGCGCTATACCGATGTGCGGCTCGTCTTCGCGCCCGAGTTCGCGACGGCCTTCTTCGGCGGTGATCCGGACAATTTCAACTTCCCCCGCTACGACATGGATTCGGCGTTCCTGCGCGCCTACGAGGGCGGCAAGCCGGCGAAAACGCCGAACTTCCTGAAATGGAACGCCGCCGCGCCGCAGGCCGGCGAGCCGACCTTCGTGTCCGGCAACCCCGGCTCGACGGAACGGCTGCTGACGGTCTCGCAGCTCGAGACCTACCGCGATCTGAGCCTGCCGGTCGGTCAACTGCAGCGCTCGGAGCTCCGCGGCCGGCTGATCGAGTATGGCCGCCGCGACGCCGCCGCAAAGCGGCTGGTGGCCGATCCGATCTTCCACCTGGAGAACAGCTTCAAGGTCTTCTTCGGCCGCCAGTTCGCGCTCAACGACAAGGCCTTCGTGGACGTCAAGCGCACCGAGGAGGCGGAACTGCGCGCCAAGGTCGCCGCCGACCCCGCCCTCGCCGCCGAGATCGGCGACCCTTGGGGCGAAATCGCCGTGGCTCAGAAGGCCTACGCCGCCAACTATCTGCGCTATCGCCAGCTGGAGGCCGAGGCCGGCCGCGGGTCGCTGCTGTTCAGTTGGGCCCGCACCCTGGTTCGCGCCGCCGCCGAGCGCGAGAAGCCGAGCGCCGAGCGCCTGCCCGAGTTCTCCGACGCCCGCCTGCCGATCGTCCTGCGCGGACTTACAGCGGCTCGCGTCGTTGAGGCGCCGCTCGAGCAGTTCTACCTCGAGCATTGGCTGCTCAAGAGCCGCGAGTACCTGGCGCCCTATCCGAAGGACCAGAGCGCCGTGCTGGGCCGCGAAAGCCCCGAGGGCCTGTCGGCGCGGATGGTCGCGGGCAGCAAGCTCGCCGACCCGGCCGTGCGCAAGGCGCTGTGGGACGGCGGCATGGCCGCGATCGAGGCGTCCGACGACCCGATGATCCGCTACGTGCTTCAGATGGACGATGAGGCCCGTGCGGTCCGCACGACCTGGGAGGCCGAGGTTGGCGGCCCCACCGAGCGCGCCGCCGAACGCATCGCCCGCGCCCGTTTCGCGGTCTACGGCGACAGCGTCTACCCGGACGCCACCTTCACCCTGCGCCTCAGCTACGGCAAGGTCGCGGGCTGGACGTGGCAGGGCGCCGAGATCGCGCCGTTCACGACCATCGGCGGCGCGTTTGAACGCGCCACGGGCGAGGCGCCCTACGCCCAAGCTCCGAGCTGGATCGCCGCCAAGGACCGTCTGAACAAGGACACCGTCTTCGATTTCACCACCACCAACGACATCATCGGCGGCAACTCCGGGTCGCCGGTGGTGAACGCGAAGGGCGAGGTGATCGGCGCGGCCTTCGACGGCAACATCCACAGCCTGGGCGGCGCCTACGGCTACGACGGCGCGATCAACCGCACCGTGGTGGTTTCCACCGCCGCCATCACCGAGGCGCTGAAGGTCGTCTACGGCCGGGACGCGCTGGTGAAGGAGCTGATGAGGGGGAAATAGCGATCCATTGTTTCCTCGCGGAAACAGGGAACGTCTCTCGCACCGCTGACGCCGCGCCGGACCTCCGGCGCGGCGTTTCGGCATTCAGGGCCGAAACGTCTCCCCCTAACGGAGACGAGCATGAACATATCCAGTGTGGGCAACACCGCACTGCTGCAGGAGATGCGGCAGGCGATGTTCTCCAGGGCCGACGTCGACGGCGATGGCCAGCTGTCGAGCGAGGAATTCCTGTCCATCGGGCAGGATGTGCAGGGCGGCGGCAAATCCGGACCATCGCGGACGATGCGCGGCGAGGGCGGCCTCGCCGCGAATTTCGGCTCTGCAATGATGGGATCGCTCCTGTCGATGCAGGAGGCGCCGCCCAGCGCCGAGGACATCTTCACCGGCGCGGACGCGGATGCCGACGGCAAGCTGACGGCCGATGAACTGGCCGCCGACATGGCCGCCCACGCCCCGCGGGGTATGGAGAGCGTCGACCATGCCGAGATGGCCGCCAACCTGCTGGCGGACGCCGACGCCGACGGCGACGGCGCGCTGACGCTCGAGGAGTTCGAGGCGGCCCGTCCGTCCGGCCCGCCGCCCGGCGGCCCGCGGATGACCCTCTCGTTCGAGAGCAGCTCGACGGAAGGCTCGTCGGAGACGGCCGAGGAGGAGCAGACCTACGACGCGGCGGATGCGAACCAGGACGGCGTCATCTCGATGTCGGAACTGCTGACGTCGCTGCAGTCGTCGGAGAGCAAGGCCTCGGGCTTCTCGACCGAGGTGTCGGACCTGCTCCAGCAGCTGCTCGACAAGCTGACCTCGGAGACGTCTTCGACCGCCGAAACGGCGGCCTGATCCCGAGGCGTGGTCGGGCAGAACGCCCGGCCCTTGCGCCGCCCCGCCGGAATGTAGTCAATCGGCCGCTGGGCGTGGGCGGGGACTCGGCGCCGCGGGGGTATGGATGTTCCGGCTTGAAAACGCGCAGAGTTTGGTTGGCATCGCCCTGACCCTCGTCGTCTGCTGGGCGCTGTCGGAGAACAGGAAGCGCTTTCCGTGGCGCCTGGCGATCGGATCGCTCGTGGTGCAGGTCGGCCTGATCCTGCTGCTGTTCGGGCTTGAGCCGGCGCAGGCGGTGGTCAAGGGCATCAGCAGCGTCATCGACAGCTTGTCCCTGGCCACCGAGTCCGGCACCCAGTTCGTGTTCGGCTACCTTGGCGGCGGGCCGCAACCCTATGTGCAGGAGCCTAACGCCAACCTCTTCGTGTTCGCGTTCAAGGTCCTGCCGCTGATCCTGGTGATCTCGGCCCTGTCGGCCCTGCTCTGGCACTGGGGCGTGCTGAAGCTGATCATCCGCGGTTTCGGCTTCCTGTTCGAGAAGACCATGGGCATGGGCGGCGCGTCGGCCACCGCCACAGCGGCCAACATCTTCGTCGGCATGGTCGAGACGCCGATCATCATCCGCGCCTACCTCGACAAGCTGACCCGGTCGGAACTGTTCCTGATGATGGTCGTGGGCCTGGCCACGGTGGCCGGCTCGACCATGGTCGCCTATGCCCTGATGCTGAAGGCCGTTTTGCCGAATGCGGGCGCTCACGTCCTCGTGGCGTCGGTCGTTTCCGCGCCCGCCGGCGTCCTGCTGGCCCGACTGATCGTTCCGGAGAAGCCGGGCGAGGGCGGCGTCAACGTCGACTACACCTCGCTGCTGAAATACGAGAGCTCGATCGACGCCATTTCCAAGGGCACGTCGGACGGCTTGATGGTGGTGTTGAACATCTCGGCCATCCTGATCGTCTTCGTGGCCCTGGTGGCGATCGGCAACAGCCTGCTCGGCCTGGCGCCCGAGGTCTGGGGCGCGCCGCTGACCATCGAGCGCATCCTCGGCGTGATCTTCGCGCCGCTGGCCTGGAGCCTGGGCATCGACTGGTCGGAGGCCGGAAAGGCCGGCTACCTGCTCGGCGTGAAGCTGATGCTGACCGAGTTCATCGCCTTCATCCAGTTGGGACAGGTTCCGGCCGAGGAGATGAGCGAGCGCACGCGGATGATCATGACCTACGCTCTGTGCGGCTTCGCCAATATCGGCTCGGTCGGCATCACCGTTTCCGGCATGGGCATCCTGATGCCCGAGCGGCGGAACGAGATCATCGGCATGGTCTGGAAGGCGCTGGTCGCCGGCTTCCTGGCCACCTGCATGACCGCCGCCGTCGTCGGCGCCATGCCGCGCGAGCTGTTCGGCATCGCCGGATAGAACATTGGCAAGCACGAGGGGAAACGCCATGAAACTCTACGACAGCCTGAGGGCGCCCAATCCCCGCCGCGTTCGCTGGTTCCTGGCCGAGAAGGGCGCCGAGGACCAGGTCGAGATCATCGACGTCAGCATCTTCGGCGGCGAGCATCGACAGCCCGAGTACCTGGCCAAGGCGGGCTTGGCCAACGTGCCGATGCTGGAGATGGACGACGGCACGGCGATCACCGAGTCGGTGGCCATCTGCCGCTATCTGGAGAGCGTCTTCCCCGAGCCCAACATGTTCGGCCGCGACCCGCGCGAGACGGCGATCATCGAGATGTGGGCCCGTCGCGCCGAAATGATGCTGGCCACGCCGCTGATGATGACGGTGCGCCACAGCCACCCGGCGCTGGCGGCGCTGGAAAAGCAGATCCCGGAGATCGCCGAGAGCAACCGCGCCGGCGCCGCCCGGTCGCTGAAGGTCTTCGACCGCCGGCTGGGCGAGAGCGAGTTCATCGCCGCCGACCGGATCACCATCGCCGACATCCTCGCCGCCTGCTCGATCGACTTTTCGCGCATGGCGAAGTTCGCGGTGCCGGACGAGATGGCCAATGTGAAGCGCTGGTACGCGGCCATGATGGCGCGGCCGGCGGCGCTCGCCGGGACCGTCGCGGCGGCCTGAGGCGTCCTCAGTCGAAGCGGTGTTCCCCCCGCTCGTGGATGATGTTGGCGCGGCCGACGATCAGATCGTCGACACTGCCGATCCGCGCCGGATCCTTGCCCTTGTAGGGCAGTGACCGCAGCACATAGCGCATGGCGTTCAGGCGGGCCCGCTTCTTGTCGTCCGACTTGATCACTGTCCAGGGCGAGTCCGCCGTGTCCGTGTGGAAGAACATCGCCTCCTTGGCGCGGGTGTAGTCGTCCCACTTGTCGAGCGACGCCAGATCGACGGGCGAGAGCTTCCATTGCTTGAGCGGGTGGACCTTGCGCTCCTTGAAGCGGCGGCGCTGTTCCTCGCGACTGACCGAGAACCAGAACTTGATCAGGTGAATGCCGCTGCGGGTCAGGTTGCGCTCGAACTCC
>ERZ761607.1455-NODE-1455-length-29501-cov-17.192590_pt1 | contig 29501 bp, 14 predicted proteins | sample MGYA00511164_ERZ761607 | MGnify/ENA primary metagenome ERZ761607 (study PRJEB28899, sample SAMN02445080) | bioreactor sludge metagenome | biome: EBPR sludge | place: Australia: Brisbane, Thorneside Wastewater Treatment Plant | collected 2011-06-22 ... | reverse complement strand
ACGTTATGTGTATGATGCACTTGGCAATCGTATTATCCCTCCGGGTTCACAGGATACCTATAACTTCTATCGTGAAGACAATATGCCGGGCACAACCTATGGTGGTGCTCGTCCCAAAATAGGGAATGGCAACACATCCTCTATCGACCCGACACCTGATAATTATGGTCATCAGTTTATTGCCAATGGTAATACAATGACACCAACGGGTGGTATTCGTAATCCAACAAACACTCAATTACATGTTCTGCCTGCTGACCTTCAATGGTCACCGATTATTGCTCCATTGTGGAATGATATGCAGGCATCACAAAGCACAAAGCGTTTAGATAGTGAGCGTGGTCAAGTGTGGTACAAACGCACCAATAATCCCAACGGTACGCGCCGTTTGATTATCTATTTCAAAAGTTTCAACTTACGTAATGCTCAAGCATATCGCCACGGTAGCGTAAACTTCCCTGCTGATGATAATCGTATTCGTTTGAGTTTCCAAGTAACTTTAGATGAATCAGACAGTTCCGTTTATGTCTATTTCGAAGATTTAGCAGGTATCGTACCGCAGGGCAATTATATTATTACTGCTGCTGAATTTGCTCGGATGAACTCTACGATTGGTGTGAGCGGTATGGCACGTCATTATGCTTTCCGCAGCCCGAACTGCTTAACCAATACAAATCCAATGGAATATGCACTTGCCTATCCTCAATCAACACAATATCTTGCTGATGGTACATGGAATGGTTCTAATGTGAATGTGCGTGATCAGAATGGCGGGTCGGGCGGTACTGCCCCTTCAAGCGGTCTTGCTATTCGTTTCAAACAATGGCGTAATGTGTTGCGCGTGGTACCGACATCAGTATCGTATCGCGGTAGAGCATTAGACCCTAATGCCGTATTGACGGAGTATCCTCGTTTAATCTCGGGAGATTTCGTTGAATTATTAGCAGGTCACCCTCAATTAGGAGCTATACGTCCGCAGGCAACATTTCAGAACATGACCAATGATATCCAAGGACCGGGTAATGCTAATCCACCACGTCCGGCAGGTGTCAATTATACACGACAAGATTTAAATTTCCGTACACGTTTCCATATTCGTAATCAAGTAACGGATCAAACAGCATATTCAGAGTCAGTACCTGTCAGCAGAAGTTGCTTGCGAGGCAATTGTGCGGGGAATATTGTTCAAAATGGTACCTTGAATGCAGCGGGAACAGTGTTCACTCCTTATGTCGGTACACGATTATTCCCGGGCACAGGTCCATGCCCATTGAATGGTATTCCACCTTATGGCTTGGTACAAGTACTTTTCCCTGCCTTCCAGCCGAATGAATTGATTGACTTCAATATCGGTCGCTTGAGAGCATTCGTTATTGCAGAACCACTTGATACCTTATTCCGTCCCTTAGGTGAACAATGGCCCTTTGATGATACAGTGAAAGTTGACCTTTTCGTTATGCGTCGTTTGTCTTTCTTGACAACAGACGGTTTTAATGATGATGCGAATCAATATCACATCATCGGTGGTAATCCGATGCCATCGGTATTGAAATGGGTTAATATTGACGCAGAAGTAGTTGATGGTGAAAAAAATACCTATAATCCGGTGCCACCTCGTGGTCAAGTAGCTGCCGCCAATCGTCCTACATTCAGAGTAAATTCACCGACAATCAGAATGAATCGTCGGACAATATTTGATGCAGAGCCGGTAATGACAAACGGTCGCGGTGGCGATCAGCTTCGTTCATTCCCAATTGATGTGCGTAACTTACCCAGCCGTCCGACTGTGGGAAGTATGCTTTCTGTTTCTATTCAACGTACAGGCATTCCTGATGGTCCTCTTGATCGTGGTTGGGCGGATAATACACTTCTCGGACCGGAGCCGCGTGTAATCTATAATGGTGTGGCAACAGCACTGTTTAATGGTTCCGGTAATGCAGTTAATCCTCTTGATGAGTTCTATCTTGAATATGCTCGTCCAAGTACAAATGAAATCGAAAATATCGCACGTCAATCACCTACCGACATTCAATGGAATGTTCATCCGCGCCGTGGTGCTTCTACAGTTACTAATAATCCTGTCTTCACTTTATACGGAGCCGGTGGTTTAACACGTGGTTATTTAGAATCAGATGCTGATTCAGCATTAACTGCGATGCAAGGACTTCGTTCAGCAACTGCTGATGATGGTCGTGATAAAGAGTTCTACAAATTTGCATTCCAATTGCCTAAATCTGTGGTAAATGCTCCAAAAAATGGTGCTAAAAACTTCCGTTTCCGTTTACGTGTAAATTGTAAATTCAATGGTGGTGGACCTAATCAGCCGATTGATGATAAAGATGATTTTTATGTGGATAATGTACGTTTGCTCTTCCCGAGAGAAACACCGGATCTTGAAATGTCTGTCGCTGAAGTTAACTGGCCCTATACCATTACACCTGCATCACAAATGCGGCAAGTTCCTATCCGTGTAAAAGTTGTGAATAATACAAGTTTGCAAACAGGTGGTGCTAAAGTGCGTGTTGAAATCATGCCAATAAGTGACACAAATATTTGGGTTTACTGCCGCAGCCAAACGGTACCTCTCATCAAAGAAGGTCAAGAAATATCAATCAATATGGCTGCGTGGGATGCAAGTAGAACTGCTCCTCCGGGGCGCTACATCATTCGTGGTATTGTACGTTTGCAAGGTGGTATTGGCGATTTCCAAACCAATAATGACACAACATACAGTATATATGATCTTCCCTATGGTGATGTCTTTGCTTATGATTCGGCTAATTCAAAAAATGATGTGCCGGATTTTTCAGCCCAATCAGGAGAAGTTTTCCCCGGTCGAGGTCTTGGTTTAGCAGGTGCAAATACTTGGCTCAATACTGCTCAATTTGGACCTCTCAATGGTGGCAGTACCGGTGAAATTGCCATGAAATTTACTATGCAATTACAAGACTCAGTCAAAGGTTTTTCTGCATATTTCGGTAGCTTGAACAATGCGGCTGATCGTATTGAGTTTAATGTTTACAGAGATGCCAATGGATTGCCGGGTGCGGCAATTTCCGCAGGCAGATTAGTCGGCATAGATCGTGGTTTACCAAGAGGTGCAAAAACAACACGTTTTGATGAGTATGTAACATATACTCTCGAGCGACCTTTGGTATTGCTACCGGGAACATATTGGATTTCTGTTGCCCAGCTTTCCATTGATAACTTCAATTTGGGTGCTTCAAAAAGCCGTGCAGGTCAAATTGTGACGAACTATTCCGATACACCTGCCCGCACCTTTGGTCAAGGTAGAGGTCACTTGAACCTTGATAGAGCATTCCGTGTAGATCGTGACAAAATTTCACCATTCTTCAGAACCTTAGGTAATGATGGTAAAGCACTTAATGATAATGTTTTTGCGTACAAAAACTCCATCAATGGTTCTTGGGGTGCATTTACTCCGGGATCAGGTAATCCTGCTTATGGTCACTTAGCATATCCGAACGGTTCGCCAATCGGTGGCTATGGAACATTCTCACGCGGTTTCTGGATTCCTATGTTACGTCCTTTCTTCGGTGCTAAACCAACAGTATCGCAAACAAGAATGGCAGTAGAGTGTATCTTTATTCCTGTAGAACTTACCTTCTTTGATGGTCAAGCACGTGCTAACAGCGTTGATTTGTTCTGGCAAACAGCTTCCGAAGAGCGCAATGCGGGCTTCCAAGTTGAGCGTCGTTTGAAATTACATGATGGCTCGGTTGTTCAGTGGGAAAAACTTGCATTCATTCCGGGTGCGGGTAATTCTTCCACAGTACGCGACTATAATTTTACAGATGCTGATGTTGTTGCAGGTGCGACATATCAGTATCGCCTAATGCAATATGACATTGATGGCGGTGAAGATTGTAAACAAGTTGCGGACATCCTTGAATTCCCGATAGGTGCTAATGAATTGATAGTAAATGCTTCTAATGTTCCGAATCCGGTCATTGACAAAACAACAATCCAATTTAATCTTACCGAGAATGCTAATGTCAAAGTAACAGTTCAAGATATTCAAGGTAATGTCATTGCAACATTAATGAATAATCAGGAGTTAAATGCCGGCTTCCATACATTATCATGGTCAGCAGGTAATGAAATAGCAAGTGGAATATATATTTATCGTATTGAAGCTAATGGTACAGTCGTGACAGGTACTATATCTGTTGTTCATTAATATAGCTACATCATATTGATAGAGAATTTTCCTTCTCATCAAAGCCCTTTTCATAGTTATGCGGAGGGCTTATTCTTTTTTGCATATCGGGCATAGCCGAAGTAATATTAATGTACTGCCTACTATTGATGATGACTCACATCTTGTAGGGTTTATTCGGCTCCACGATATTTTGTCCTATTAATACACTTACTTCACTATCTCGACTCGATGGGATAATGATTTGGACGAGGTGGACAATATAATAAAGTATGCACCGGAGGGCAGATGATTGGTTTCATAGCGAAGAGTAGATTCTCCCGCAGGCATCTCGGCTTTTTGAATGATTGCGCTTTGTTTACCATCTTGGCTTATGAGTTCAATTGAGCAAAATGTAGATTTGGGTAAAGAATATGAGATTGTGATAAAATCGGATGCCGGATTAGGTATGACTTGAATACTGTACATATCAGCAATTCCAATATCGCTTTTTCCTTTTTTTGCCATTGGAGATTTTGTATCCGATTGTACATCCCATACAGTGATTGTTCCATCAAGCGCCGTCGCCGCCATCACAGTGCCGTCTCCATTAAATGAATGTGATAAAAAATAATGGCTGTCTTTAATGCGCTCATTAAGGGATAAATAGTCAGTATTCCAAAAAGACAATGAATTATCTGCACTTGCGGATGTCAAGCGTGTGCCGTCTTTACTAAATTCCACTGATGTGGCATAATTACTATGGGCTTTAAGTGTTTGAACAGCCACACCATGTTTTGTCCATACATATACCGGATTCATATTACCTGCCGCCGAAGCTGCTATATATTCACCATCAGGCGAAAAGCATACGCGAGTGATAAACCAATGGAGATTTTTTTCACCCTGTAAAGTATTGAGGCATTGTCCCGTTTGTGCATCCCATATTTTTACTGTGCCATCACCGCTTGAGCTTGCTATCAATGTGCCGTCAGGGGAAAAGCAAGCGGACGATACATATCCTGTATGCCCTTGCAAAGTATGGATAATTTCCCCGGTGTGGACATGACGGACAATGGCTGTATTATCCCAACTTGCGGTGATGAGTTGCGAGCCGTCGGGGCTGAACCCTATATCATAAGCCGGAGAAGCATGCGCGGGTATGGTTTGTAATAATGCGCCTGTTGTCGGATTCCATAGGCAAATTGCTCCGTCCCATCCCGTAGAAGCCAAGACCGAACCATCAGGGCTAAAAGCCACAGCATAGACATAACCCTTGTGACCGCGTAAAGTTTGTTGTATTTCGCCTGTGCGATAATCCCAAAGAATAATAACCGAATCACCTCCGGCACTTGCCATTGTCGTTCCCGAAAAACTTATATCATTGACAAATGACCTATGTCCTCGCAATATATGGGTTGGCAATGCTGAAGTGATGCTTACCGAACGACGCTGAACAAGAGGCGATTTGGTGGCAGGTGACACTAAACGTTCACTTACCGTATGGGCACCGATTGCAGCATTGGAGCCGACAACAAGAACCGATAAGAATAAGAGTATGGAGCGTGAATACATAGTAATTCTGAGTGATGATAAAATTCGATTGCACATAATGCAAATTACAGAATCAAATCGAAGTGTATAAGTCCTGTTTCTACGTAGTACTACCCAAAATATGGACTTCATAAACATACCAATGTTAAAGTAAACGGCACAAAAGCGACTTTCTCAGTGAATAACCCCAAAAACGGGGTATTTCGGACTTTTGACTCCGAAAAGTAGGCAAAAAAGTAGTATTAAAGTAGTAATGGATGAAAGAAATCTTCGCTTAATTTTGAAAAAGACAGAAATCGCCATGATTTTCCGGTGATTTTTAGACGATGTGACCGAAAAAGTTAAGGATATTCTTCTACGCATAGCCCTAAATAATGGTTCTGTACGCTGCTGAAAAGGGATGCAGAACCAAGTTTAGGATAGGTGAGCGAGGACAGATAAACGCGAATAATGATGAAATCCAATTAAGGGGGATTTGCATATCAAGCGTTCTGTAATTGATGGCTCTGCTCAAGCATTTGGGCAGAGTCCTCAATACGGTTTTTTCTTTACCTTTTGCGCAAAAAGCGAAGCGTTGTGTTTGGTGTACGCAGGGCAATCACTCCATACCATTGAACTCAACCGCATAAATAAGCCAATCATACACTCATATACAGTGGGTGATGAAAAATGTATGTAATTGTCAGTACTTATTTCTTCCGAATAATTCCCATTTACACCAATATTGTGAGGATACACGATGAAATTGCAACTACTACTCCCCGCCTTGATTGTATTGTTCTGTACTTTGCCACTCTATGGGCAAGCCCCAAAACCCACCATATCCTATCAGGGGGTGATGACCGCTGATGGCACGAAAGCCGACGGCACTTATACGATGGTATTTACGCTCTATCCTGCATTAGCCGAAGATTCAGTGATATGGCGCGAATATCATACGGTCATTGTGCGTGACGGATTATTTCATGTCGAACTCGGCTCGCTCATCAATTTACCCGAGGCATGGACGGGCAAGGAATATCTTGGCATTGCACTTCATGGGCAAAGTGAATTTACTCGTACAAAAATAAGCGCACAGGGATATGCACTATCGGCGCGCCATGCTCAAACGGCAAATGAGTTAACACAAGGGACTGTCGTATCACTCAATGGAAAACAAGGGCATCTGACATTGACTTCCGGCAATGGCATACACATCACCGAAAACAATAATGGATGGATTATTGCCTCCGAAAATTCAAAAAATAATGATAATTCGCCATTGAATCAAGGAACGGAATGGTTGCTCAATGGCAATACAAATATCAGTGCGAACAGTTGGCTCGGCACTGCAAATAATTTTCCATTGATTATCAGGACAAATAATACAGAAAAAATGCGTGTGCAAACCACAGGCAATGTGGGTATAGGCATACAAAACCCATCACATAGATTAAGTGTGGCTAAAGAAATATTTATAAGCAATAGCGGCGGCACACCCGAATTACGCATTGCAGAAGCAACGGGGCATAATTTTACGCGATTTATTACCACAACACAAAGCCAAGATATTACCTATACACTGCCAAGCGATGATGGTGACAATGGCGATATATTAATGACAAATGGCAGCGGTGTTTTATCATGGCAAAGTAATAATACATGGAATATTGACGGAAATACTAATGTAAATGCGAATCACTTTATCGGAACAAAAAATCAGCAACCATTAATTCTGCGCACCAACAATTATGAACGTTTGCGGATTACAGCTTTGGGAAATATTGGCATTAATGAAGATGAACCATCGCAAAAATTAGAAGTCGGCGGAAATATTCTCATTAAGCAAAGCGGCACGAATACTGGTGAATTACGCTTGCATGAAACAGGTTTTGGGAATCATTATACAGGATTCAGAGCCGGAAATATGCCCCAAAATATTGTCTATACTTTACCGACGACTTTACCGCAAAATAATCAAATATTACAAGCCAATGCAGCAGGACAATTATCATGGGTGAGTATATCTGCCGGAGCATCAGGCAATGCCGGCGGCGATTTAATAGGTGATTATCCCAATCCGAGTATTGCAAACGGAGTTGTGCATAATAACCATATTTCTCCAAGTGCAGGAATTGCATATAGCAAAATTAATTTATCGAATAGCATAGTGAATAGTGATATATCCTCAAGTGCGGGAATTGCATATAGCAAAATTAATTTGTTGAATAGCATAGTAAATAATGATATTTCTGCAAGTGCAGGAATCGCATATAGCAAATTAAGTTTAACAAATAGCATAGTCAGTGGTGATTTGACATCGGGTTCGGTGACGGGACCAAAAATAGAATCGAATGCCGTGACGACAGGAAAAATAGCCGACAATACCATACAGAGCAATGATATAAGAGATGGAGATATACAAACAATTGACTTGGCGAATAATGCAGTAACGACAGCTAAAATATCATCCACCGGAGCAAATAGCGGCGATGTGCTTAGTTTTAATGGCTCGGCTATTGTATGGACACCGCAATCACTTTCTACAATCCCTGATGGAATTATTGTTGATGCAGATATATCCTCAGGTGCGGGAATTGCATACAGCAAAATTAATTTGTCGAATAGCATAGTAAATGGTGATATATCCTCAAGTGCGGGAATTGCATACAGCAAACTTAATTTATCGAATAGCATAGTGAATGGTGATATATCCTCCAGTGCGGGCATCGCATACAGTAAAGTTAATTTGTCAAACAGCATAGTAAATAGTGATATATCCTCAAGTGCGGGAATTGCATACAGCAAATTAAATTTAACAAACAGTATAGTAAATAGTGATATATCCTCAAGTGCAGGCATCGCATATAGCAAATTAAATTTAACAAATAGCATAGTCAGTGGTGATTTGACATCGGGTTCGGTGACGGGACCAAAAATAGAATCGAATGCCGTGACGACAGGAAAAATAGCCGACAATACCATACAGAGCAATGATATAAGAGATGGAGATATACAAACAATTGACTTGGCGAATAATGCAGTAACGACAGCTAAAATATCATCCACGGGAGCAAATAGCGGCGATGTTCTTAGTTTTAATGGCTCGGCTGTGGCATGGTCTGCATCACCCAAATATGCTTATCTCTATGACAGCAAAACAAGCGGCACTGCGGGTGGCGCATATCCTAATGCCGATACATGGGTGGTGCGCACAATAAATACCGAAGATGATCCCGATAATATTGTCACATTGAATGCAAATCAATTTACTCTCACAGCAGGAACATATCATATTCGTGCTGAAATGCCTGCACTCAGCGTCAATGAATTTGTTGCCGCAATCTATAATGTGACAGACAATCAATATGCACTCATCGGACAGACGGCATGGAATACAGCCGGAGAATTATATCAAACACACTCTGTCATTACTGGAAGAATAACAATCAATGCAACAAAAACGTTTGAATTGCGCATGAGAGGTAAAATTGCCAATAATAGTCAATATGCGCTGGGGAGTCCCGTGATATTTACAGGAGTGCCCGAAATATATTCGCAAATTACCATCATAAAAACACAATAATTTTTCACAGCTTTTTATTCTGCATCGAGTGATGCACAAATTACAATAATATTCACAGAACAATAAGTCAAATTAATAATGTCAGAAAAAAAAACACATTCGATTTTAACTATAACTATGCACGATTATTTTTTTACTCAGTTAACGTATGTCGGCTATGATTCTGCCGGCTACACTTTTTTTCTTACTTATATGGAGATACTCCATGAAAACTCTCAGGAGGAATGACCGCGGGAATGATGTCAAAAAATGGCAATTATTTCTCATAGGTCAAGGACATTTGCGCGGTGAAGCCGACGGCATATTCGGCGAAGCAACAGAAAAAGCCTCAAAAGCTTTTCAAAAAAAACATCAATTATTTGCTGATGGCATTGTTGGCAATAAAACGCTTGGCATTGCTATGTCACTCGGTTTCGAGGTGATTACATATCCCCCCGATGATCCCATATTATCCCCTAATTTTCCTCCCCGCCCTGATTTTAAGGCATTAACCGATGCTCAACGCCATGCACTGTTCGGGAAAATCGAATATCGTGCTGCGCCCACAAAACAAAACCCCGAAGCAATAATCATTACCAATCAATGGGACAAACAGAATATTGTCCGCGTGACAGTGCCACAACTTGTAAAAATCGAAGGATTTCATAAAAATGGAGAAATACGCTTCCATCGTGAGGGGATAGATCAATTGCTTGGTTTATGGGCAGCATGGGAAAAAGCGGGATTATTGCCCTTGATAAAAACTTATGGCGGTTCATGGGTGCCGCGATTTAAGCGGGGCAGCACAACATCGCTCAGTGCGCATGCATGGGGCACTGCATTTGATATTAATGTGGCATGGAATGGACTCGGCATTATCCCGCCATTTATTGGAAAACCCGGCAGCGTCCGCGCATTAGTACCCTTAGCGCATGAGTATGGATTTTATTGGGGCGGACATTTTAAAAGCAGACCCGACGGCATGCATTTCGAAATTGCGAGGATTTTATAATTTATTTTTTTATTTTTTTTGGAGATTATGATATGAATAAAGTTACTATTTTATCGAATGTAATAATGTACTGTTTTTTGTTTTTCTTTATTGCTATTCCAAGTCAATCTCAAATTGATAAGTTGTCAACCTCTGACCCAAATATTCAGGGGTTACAAGCGTATAAAGAAAATAGATTTGTTGTCTTTTCATCAGGATCTTTAGAAACAGCTTTCAGTAAAGAGCTTGCTGCCGGCGTTGGAAGTATTGGTGTCTTTACAAAAATTGACCGTTTCAAATCAAGTGCATATATTTCGATTGGTACAGGCAAAGACAGTATTTTTAGTGATTATGCAAAAACACTTGTAAGACCGGGGTTAAGATCCGGTTTTGGTATTGACCTGAGATATGTATTGCATGAATATGAACCATTCAAAAATGGGTGGATTGAATTTGGATTAACAGGGTATTATAGAGTTACAGTAAATGATATATGGGTAATAGATAGTTTTATTTCACCAAATAATACGAAACGTTTGACCGCAAATGCTAATGTTTCGGCTGCTTCTTTAGGGGGGTATGTAAGAGTTTTATCTGAAATGCCAAATAAAAAAATCGCCTCAATTACTGTTGATTTTATGCCAATTACAGCTCGTTTTCTAAATAATGATATTGTGTTTGATGAAGGTAAACAAAAGTATATGAGACAAACGGCTCTCAATCAAAAAAATGATTGGGTGTACTGGGGAGCATTTATGTGGGGAACTGAAACAGGAAATTATCTGCCAAGATTTGACTTCGTATGTACATTGCAATATGATAATCTTAGTGTCTTTTTTCAAGGGCTACATTTGACAGGTGGGGTTCTTGGGTTAACTGGTGGACAGGGTGCTGTTGGCATAAATTACAATGTTGTTCTTTTCTAAATCCTCCTTCACTTTTTCAAAACAATACTATGATACAAAATCAAACAATCGTACAACATATAAAAAGTCAAAATCCATCATTACATTTAACTCCTCATGAAGATGGTAAACATTGGCTATTGCTGAATAACTTTTCTTATGAATTATATTCTCGTGGCAGCGGAGCAAAAATATGCGTTCCCAGAGATTATGTCACGGATTTGGCTTCCACACCAAGACTTATTTGGTCTGTGTTTCCGCCTTGGGGACGCTATGGAAAAGCCGCCATTATTCACGATTATCTCTATTACACTGGGATGTGTTCTCGTAAACATGCTGATATGATTATGCGTGAGATTATGATTAATTCTAATGTGGATATTGTTTCACGTACTCTTATCTATATGGCTCTTCGTTTATGTGGATGGATGTTCTATAAAAAATCAACCACAATTTCTTTACAATATGATACTACAAAATTTACTAAGCCTACAGATGATCCTTTACTAAGCGACAACAAGGGCGAAATGATCAGAACTATACGCCGCATTGTGTTCTTCCTTGCGGGATGGGGGTCTTTTTTCTGTGTCATTTGGCGATGGATATGCCATTAAAGAAGTAGCAGTAAAACCAAACATTGCACATTGTCAGCATACGGTTTTCAGGATTGAAGGATGGGCAGGATAGTATAGTTCTTGTCCATACTCATTCAACAATACAAACGCATTATAGATTCCTTTCCATCATAGAATCCATCATACTATGACCTCACTATTACCATACTCCGCCGAAGCAATCGGCACTGTTCCACCATTAACACGGAGGCATTATGGCTTTCTTTATACGACGGCTTCGCGCACCGCCCGAAGCTCTGCCATAACTATGAACCACGCTCAAGCGATGACTGTCAGCACATGATGGAAAAGATGAATGGATAGACATGACAGCAATTCATCCTGTCCATCTTGAAATCCATACCATTCTGTTCTGACATCGTGCTGCGAAACGTGTCAATCGGTTGCACCGGAAAGCGGATCGGTTGTACTGAAAAGCGGATCGGTTGTGCTAGAAAGCGGATCGGTTGTACTAGAAAGCGGATCGGTTGTACTAGAAAGCGGATCGGTTGTACTGAAAAGTGGATCGGTTGTACTGAAAAGCGGATCGGTTGCGCCGGAAAGCGGATCGGTTGTACTGAAAAGCGGATCGGTTGTGCTAGAAAGCCGACTTTTTACCTCAACTTTTTCACTTTTGGACGCTTTTCAGCCGATTTTGGCACTTTTTGGCTCAAAATCCATCATTTTTCATTCAAAATGCTAGGGGTTCCATCCCCTTCCTTTTACCCATAATTTAATTTTTATCACATTTTAGAAGGAAAAAGCTATGATACGAAGCAATGATTTTGCTAATGATTCACTTACTACCAGAGCCGAACGGCTTGACCTTATTCAACAAGTTTTCGGCAACTATGCGGCGGAGCTTATCGGCTTGCCCGCTGCCGTGGCTACATGGGCGAATGGCTCGCCTTACACTGATTATACCACAGCCAGAACACAAAGAGCAATGGAAGAAGGGCAAAGCGAAGATGCCACAGCTTTGTTCTTGCAAAAATTAGATATTCTCCGCAAAGAGTATCAAATGGCAAGGACCATTGCCCTTGATTTGTTCCAAATGGATGAGCGTTTTAATGCTTTTGGTTTTCATTTGCCCTATCCCGAACGACAAGAAGATCAACTTCATCGTGTGGAATTGGTGCTATCCGAAAACACAAAACGAGTAACCGCAAACGAAACGCCCGTCTTGCCTCCGGCTATGATTACCCGATTGCAAAATGCTCTTGCCGAAGCGACCACAACCGACGATGCACGTGACGAAGAAGAGCGCGATGCCATCAATGCAAGGCGGCATTTTATTACCCGTTGGAATGAAGACACCAAAAATTTGCGAACTCTGTACCGTTGGTGTATTATGACATGGGGTGATGATGATGTCAAACTCAATTTTCTTGGTTTTGTTCGCTCTTCGCAACAAGGTCAAGGTGGCGGCACCACACCGCCCGAACCAGTCACGAATCTTGTCTTGCTCAATGGCATTTTGTCATGGGCGGCGGTGGACAATGCCACAAGCTATCGCGTGGCTATAACTCCCGATGCCGACCAAGCAAATTGGACGGAAATATATTCGGGCAGCGATACCCAAGTGCCTGTGCCGGAACCCCTGACGGGCGGCATTCATTGTCGGGTGGAAGCTCGCAATGCGGGCGGTTATAGCCAACCGACCATCATAACCAAGGTATTTGCATTGGACACTCCGCAAGATTTCAATTTTATCAGTGGCAATTTTGTTTGCTCTTCGGTGAATTGGGCAAATGGCTATCATTTGGAAGAATCGGACAATCAAACGGAGTGGAATTTAATTTGGAATCAGAACACAACGAGCATACCGCATACCGTAAAAAGCGGCGTGTGGCATTATCGTTTGCGTGCGGGTTATGGGTCGGTTTATTCGGCATATACGCCCACGCTGACATTGGACAGTAATAATTTCGGCGGATAAAAAAATCCCCCTTACTCTCTGCGCGGCATGGTGGCTTAATGGTTGCCATGCCGTGTTGGGGGGAATTGTCAGCACATGATAGAAAAGATGAAAGGATAGACATGACAGCAAATCATCCTGTCCATCCTGCAATCCATCAAATCCTGTTCTGACAAGGAGGGTAGAGAAGTAAATATTTGGATGTTACCTTAAAAACGGTTAGTTTTGTAAAAGAAAGTTGAATAAAGAAAAACTTATTATATATTGGTGTAAAAATACAATATCAAGTTTAACACTTCGTTACCATAACAATCTTTAACTAAACCGGAGTTTTTACTATGGCACATCAAGCCGAAATCAGATTGCTCAACCCGCAGACAAGAAGGTGGATTCACTGCCTACTGTGGAACGGGACACATAACATTGCAAGAACTTTGCGCAAGTTTATGGCTATTGCAAAATTCGTATGGCGTATTGCCAATGGATTACGACATTGGGAAGAATTGTTTCTCACTTATGCACCTTAATCAAACTTGCACAAAGGAATTGAAATATATAAAATAATTTTTTAAGAAATTGTTTTTTTTAATCAAACCCGTAAGGGAAGTTAATCATTAATAATTACAGGAGAATGCTTTATGCGTTTATCATTAACATTATCAGGCGGGCAGCCCAATATACCATTTTCATATCAGCATGAGTTAATTCGTGCATTTCACCGACACCTCCCCGACAATACTGTCCATGATGATATATCATTATATTCTTTGGGGTGGTTGCGTGGTGGCACTATGCGCAATGATAGTCTAATTTTTCCGCGAGGGGCATTGTGGGATGTGACATTTTATGATGATCATTTGGCAAAGCAATTTCTTGTGGGAATATTGAAGGATAAAAATATTGCCTTTGGTATGAAAGTCACGGATGTGCAGATTGTGGAGCCGCCCGAATTTGGCGAAAAGACCAAATTTATTTTGCAAAGCCCTATCTTACTCAAAGAATACGATGCCATAGAAAAAAAAGGTCGCCTTGTTATATACTCCGAGCCGCAAGCGAATATGGTGATGACAGGAACAATGAAAAGTAAATTGAAAAAAGCGAATTTGCCGGATGATATTCGTTTAAGTTTTGATAAGGATTATTTCCCGAAGGCAAAAACAAAACTCGTTGAAATTAAAGGTATTAAGAATAAAGCAAGTTTTTGTCCCGTGATTGCCGAAGGTACGCCCGAGCAATTACAATTCGCTTGGTCAGTGGGCTTGGGCAATAGCACAGGCAGTGGTTTTGGTGCGGTTTGTTAATATTATTTTGAAGGAGAAAGTATGACATTATATATCGTAAAATATAAAGGTGCTTTTGGTTTTATAAAACCATGGACAGCAGTACGTGATGCGGAAACATTTACACAACAATTTCTGACACCTTCGATTATAGAAGGAATTGAAAAAAAACTCTTTCCTGAATTAATAGAAAATGTGGGTCTATCCGGTGCAATAGTTGCACACAGATTGACATATTCTGGAATTGATAGACAGCAAGAACAAACGCAGCCGCGCTCAATAAAAATGCAGAGTCGTGCACAAGTAGTCAAAATTGAAAGACCACGTGCAATTTTGGTGAGAGGTGTTATGATTGATCCCGTTGTATTTTTAGCATTCAGCACTAAAGAATATGCAGAGAGAGCAATGGTACAACATATATGTTTGTGTAGAAATGAGGATGTATTATTGCCTATCGGTGATATTCGTGAATGTAGTCAAGAAGAATTTGATACAGAAGATAATGGGTTTAATGGTTTTGAGTTACGATTTACGCAAGGCGATAATTCATTTTTGGTTGGTTACAATCGCTTTGAAAATATTGATAATAAACCCGCTCCTATGTATGGGGAACTTCATATAGTTGGTAAACCAATATACCATTCTTTGGAACACTATAATGAATAGACCAATTTTAGCAAAAAGCGTAGAGTATGGTGGAACTTTACTCTTAGATCATTTGCAGCATGTTGCCATAGCATGTGAAACAATAGCTCAAGCCATAGGTTGTGATAGTCATGAAATAAGTCTTGCAAAAAAAGCAGGATACTTGCACGATATTGGGAAAGTTCATCCGCATTTTCAAGGACGGTTGTATGGAAATAATCTTAGTGATTCATATATTCCATTACGTCATGAAATTAGTTCATTGCTTTTTCTCTCCGTTTTTCCAGCAGAAGAACATGAAGCACTAATTGAATATGTTGTTGCGCATCATAAGTCAATAGGTGTTCAGGACAATAATAGCTACGGAGATAAAGGAATAGTATATCTGTCTCATTCTTTGCAAAGTGCTAAGGTATTTAAACGCCATAGTGATATGTGGTCAGAATGGATGCCATTAGCTATTGATATTTTGCAACAATGCGGGATTGAATGCAGTGCTATTTCATTAGATGAAGCACGCAGAAATTTTGATAAAGCATTAGAGTATTGTGAAACTATCATAATAAGTCAGAATAGGCAGTGGTCTAAGCGCAAAGGAATTATGGTCGCAGGTGATCATCTTGCATCTGCAATTCAAGGAAAAACATTTGATATATGTACAAAATTATTTCAACTACCTAATTTGAAAGCTTTTAGACGAGAGCATGAATTGTATCCACTTTCGATGAAAAAATGTAAAGAGGATAAAAAACATACATTGGTAAAAGCACCAACAGGGGCAGGAAAAACTGATTTTCTTATGCGTCGTTGCAAAGCCAGAATATTTTATACTTTACCTTTCCAAGCAAGTATCAATGCCATGTATGATCGTTTTAAGAATGCAATGCCGGATTTACCAAATGAGAGCATTCAAATTCTTCATGCAACATCTGTATTCAAAGTGAAAACGCAAGAAGAAAAAGCATTGCAAAGTAAAGCAGGTGCGAGCGTGAAAATATTGACTCCACATCAGTTATTATCAATAATAACAGGGGGAAGAGGCTTTGAAGCAATATCTATTGATCTCATGGGTAATGATATTATCTTAGACGAAGTGCATTGTTATAATCCTGAAACACAGTCATTGATAATGGAGCTATTGCGTGTACTTGTAAGATTAGATTGTCGAATACATATTGGTACAGCAACGTTACCTCGTTCTTTGGAAGATAAGATTATTGATATACTTGGTGAAGAAAACATATATCAGGAGTCGCTTACTTTTGATGAAATGAAAAATTTTAACAGACATATTGTCTATAAAAAAAATAGTTTGGAAGAATGTTTGGTTGAATTTGAAAAATACAAAGAAGGTCAAAAATCAGTAAAATGTTTGATTGTATGTAATCGAGTTGATAGAGCGCAAAAAGTTTATCAAGATATTCAAGACAAATATGCCGGAATTCCAACGCTTCTTTTACATAGCCGCTTTAAAAGACAGGATCGAGCAAAAAAAGAAAGGGAACTGCATGAGCTGTTTAATAGCAATCAGAGTTGTATTGTAGTTTCGACCCAAGTTGTTGAGGTTTCTTTAGATATTAGTGCCGATATTATGATTACTGAATGTGCGCCACTTGATGCACTTGTTCAACGATTTGGCAGAGTACACAGAAAACGTACAAACGAGACCATAGGAACATATAAGCCGGTATATGTGATTGCTCCGCCGGAATCTGCAAGTAAGTGTAAGCCATATCAAAAAGAAATTCTGGAAAAAAGCTTTGAGATTTTAGATGATGGCATTGTATTGGAAGAAAACACTATACAAGAGAAGTTGAATTTTGTCTATCCTACAATAGTGCATCCTGCAAAAGATGTCTATTTTGTTTGGAAAAATGATATGTTTGAATTATTCATGTTATGCCATTATTCACATGATTGTTTGTCTGAATTACTATCAATAGAATCAAGAACTGTTGTGTTGAATAATGATACACAGACGTACAAAGAAGGGAACGGTGAAATAAGAACAGCACTCGAAATACCAGTACCCGCGACGATTAAATATAAAAAAATTACTGAGTTTGGAACATTAGAGTATGGTTCGTTTCCATTAGTGGTTTCCGATGAACTCTATACGTATGAGTATGGTTTGCGTATTACACAAATTGATAATTTACTATAAAGGATTACATTATATGTACACATCGTATATTGGCAAGCGATTTGTTGAGATATACAATCGTAAAATGAATACTCATCATACGCCCGAATCATTTTTTGATACGGTCTATTATGAATTATTCTATGATAGTGATAAATTTTTGTTCAGCCCGGCAAATACACCGATTTTTCAGCTTATGGCTTCAAAAAAAAGCCATATTTCCGAAGAAAGAATTGCGGCACGAAACAAAATCAAGGAAAAGGCGGAAACTTACACAAATTCCCATGCCTTACAGCCGGATATGAGTTTTGCTATTGGTTATGGTTCATCTGATGATTTGGGAACAACATCAGGACAAATTACAAGTATTAAAATGTCTTTGCATGCGGATGATGTATATGCTTCGTGGATAGGTGCAGGTCTTGGAATAGGTATTGGTGGCGGTCAGAATCTTCTGATTGATCATGAAGAGATTTTGTGGGCTATTTATGAAGGTTGGACTATATATCGAAAGTTTGTTAATCAGACTGACGGTATTAATAATAAGATTGAAACATGGAATGGTGTCTGGTTAAAAAACCGATTTTCGATTGCGTATAATCCACAATTTCCTGATTCTTTTAGGCCTGTGAGTGTCAGCAAAAAGGGTGAAATGCAAATGGAAAGACCGACATGGATAGAAATCTTTTCAATGCTTTCATTTCGATTTGGCGGTTCTAATCTTACCGCTTATGTATATCAGTTCAGTAAAATGAATACGACAATCGGATTTATACAGATAAATTTACCGGAAATAAAACGATTGTATGAGATATATCCTGTTTTATTTCCTGACAGTATAATTGAGCCGGAAGAGTTGATGAAAAATTTTGAAACTGCCTATGGATTTTTAAGAGTATGTCAAAATGGTGTTATAGGGCTAAGACAATTAGAGCCAAAGGATGTTTTTTCTACTGTCAGCGAAATATTTTTATTATATAATATCCCTAAAATTAAAGGAAAAAAAGCAGAAAAATTAAGATTTTTTTTTACTCATAAATATTCTATTTACAAATCATGGGTTATTGCTATGTTAAACAATCTTCAACTAAGTGAATTGTCAGAAGAAGTGACTACCGTCTTTATTGACTTCTATCAAACAAATTCGACATCTACCAGGAATAAGCGATTTCAACTGGTAAAAACAATTCTTGAATCTAAATCAAGAACTGCATTTATTAAGGGTCTTAGCGAACTACTAACAAAAGATCTGAGCAATGAACAAGTAATTGTTCTGAAAGACTTAAAAAATCAAGTAGTTAAGAACATACCTTCTGACAATCTTGCTTTCTTTATTGCTTTACTAACATTTGATTTCTATTATAAAAAAATTTCTCATACTTAATTTATTAGGAGTAACAATGAAAAACTTTCTCTATTTCCGTGCTTTACGTCATGTAGATCACACTGTCTTTTGTGTTGAAAATGGACAGAAAACTTATTATGATAAACAATTCAATTCACATGTCGCATACTCTAGTGGGCAGCAGGTAAAGCGTTCAATTATTGATGCTGTAATGCAATCACTTAATGTAACAATCTCACCAACAGAATTTATATATGTTGTAGAAAGTAAAGATATAAAACCTAAACAACCTCTTTCCATTTGTGATCCAACTTACCCTGACCAGTTGTTAGGTGGATGGATGCTTGCAAAATCTAAGGAGGATTCTAAGAAAAAGAAAGGGAAAGGAAAAAAGACACAAGACGAGGACGAAATTGGCGAGGATGAGACAGATGATGGAACGGGAGATTCTAAGTCAGAAACGATTAAAAGAAGAAGTCCTTTATCAATTTCTGCAATGCGACCACTACATCCTTTGTTAGGATATGTGACAGAAGAAAATATATCATATGATAGGAGCTCAAGCTCAGAAATTCATAAGATAACTGTTAGAGATAAACAAGGCAAAGTACTGACTGATGATGAAATTGAGAAGTTTATCGATTTGAACGGTCCTAGTGATTTACGTACTAGGTTTTGGGTACCAGATAAAGATGGGTCGAATGCAAGAACGAGCGGTTTATTTGTCTATGATATTGCAATTGATATGCGTACTTTATTTTCGGTTTCATTAAATCAACATGAGCCGGAAATTAATAAAGATACTATAGACAAATTGGTATCTCTTGGTTGGAAAGAAACAAAAAATGATTTTGGTTCTTGTCTTGTAGCTCCCAAAGAAGAGCGTGACAAGATTATTCCTGCATTGGCTCATGGGCTTATTAATTGGCGCATCACGAGTAATCAGGCGCGAACATTTTCATTGATGGAAACATTGGCGGTCGCGATAAGCGATAATGCGAATAAGTTGGCAGGTTCTATACGTGCTAAATTATCCGAAGATACAGAAAAACAAAGAGCTATCCCATTGCTTGACGATACAGCAGGGGCTAATATCTATATTGCCTTGCCATGTGATGGGTATATTGTGGGGGCATCAGGTACGGCAAACGCTTTGGAAGATGCTGAAAAATATATCATTGAGCAATTACAATCTTATGATTATGAAAATCAGAAGTAAATAATAATTGATACGTTCAAGGCAACTATAAAATTGTAGTTGCCTTTTTTTGTTCTTTGACAATTTGGATTAATCTAACCAAAGTGGAATTGCATTCAAGCGCAGCGCAGAATCTTTGTAGCGTAGCGGAAAACAATACGAGGAGAAAGTTGTTAAATCCGTAAAATGTAATCAAACCTTAATGGAATTGAAATATCCTTATCAGACCAGAATTTACTGACAGAATATCACTTTTAATCTAACCAAAGTGGAATTGAAATGATTCTCTCAAAACAATTATTGTTCAACGAGATTCTCTTTTAATCTAACCAAAGTGGAATTGAAATTGTTGTAGGAACATTTATCAATGGAACAAAGCATTGCTTTTAATCTAACCAAAGTGGAATTGAAATATCTTCATATTTACCTTTCCCCGCCATTAAGATAACTTTTAATCTAACCAAAGTGGAATTGAAATCACGGAAACGAGCCGCTATCTTGCCTCCGCCAGCACTTTTAATCTAACCAAAGTGGAATTGAAATATAATAATACTTATCTTTATTTGTCCAATTATTCTCCTTTTAATCTAACCAAAGTGGAATTGAAATAAATAAATATCAGGAATATTCAACTTCGATTTTAAGCTTTTAATCTAACCAAAGTGGAATTGAAATGAAGGCATAAGTGATTTTACGCCTGTCAAAGCATTAGCTTTTAATCTAACCAAAGTGGAATTGAAATTAAAGATGCCAACACAAGCGGCTTACTCATTGCGGCCTTTTAATCTAACCAAAGTGGAATTGAAATTATCAAAAATTGATTGATGTTCAAAAAGGACTGATCTTTTAATCTAACCAAAGTGGAATTGAAATTTGTGTTTCTTAAATTGCAAATCCTTAAAAGTTTTCCTTTTAATCTAACCAAAGTGGAATTGAAATGTATGGGTTTCTGCATACCTTATTTGGTCATGATTGTCTTTTAATCTAACCAAAGTGGAATTGAAATTTTGGACAGTTTTCATTTTCATATTTCACTTTTTCGCTTTTAATCTAACCAAAGTGGAATTGAAATAAGATAGAACAAAGATTATAGACAAATAACAGTTTGCTTTTAATCTAACCAAAGTGGAATTGAAATCTCTTATTGATTGTTTACTTTCTACAATCTCAATATCTTTTAATCTAACCAAAGTGGAATTGAAATTGCAAAAAGGGAAAGAAACAATTACAGAAAATCCGGCTTTTAATCTAACCAAAGTGGAATTGAAATTTTGAAAAAGCATTAGCAGTAACAATGCCGCAAAAGCTTTTAATCTAACCAAAGTGGAATTGAAATTAGTATTATCCAAAACAATATCGCCCTCATTTGTGTCTTTTAATCTAACCAAAGTGGAATTGAAATCAGGACGTGGGCTTTATACGATGGCGGACTATCGCCCTTTTAATCTAACCAAAGTGGAATTGAAATATACTTTTGGGTTCGACAGATAAACGTTTTGAGCAGCTTTTAATCTAACCAAAGTGGAATTGAAATCAGGCATTATTGGATGATACAACGGCTTCATCTAATCTTTTAATCTAACCAAAGTGGAATTGAAATTTTCGTTTGTCATTTGAGTTCTCCTAATCTGTTAAACTTTTAATCTAACCAAAGTGGAATTGAAATTAAAATCAAATTGCGGGGCTTTATATAGGTGAACACTTTTAATCTAACCAAAGTGGAATTGAAATAAGAGTGGATTGCAAGAATGGGTGAACATATATTCACTTTTAATCTAACCAAAGTGGAATTGAAATCCCGCCAACGGCTTCAAGTTCTTCACCTGTTTCCATCTTTTAATCTAACCAAAGTGGAATTGAAATTTCGTTATTGTTTCTGCCATTAATACCCCCTTGTTTCTTTTAATCTAACCAAAGTGGAATTGAAATAATTGTGCAAAACTATCATTCAAAAATGAAACATAACTTTTAATCTAACCAAAGTGGAATTGAAATTAACAGCCGTAGTAAATGACCCCGAAGGGAATACTGCTTTTAATCTAACCAAAGTGGAATTGAAATACCTTTGACAAAAGAGAGCGGCTCATGAAAGCGGTGCTTTTAATCTAACCAAAGTGGAATTGAAATTCTAAAGTATCAAGAAAATATTTGCCCCGTGTTATCTTTTAATCTAACCAAAGTGGAATTGAAATTTTCGTCCGTGAATGTTGAATCAGCTAACCACGGGACTTTTAATCTAACCAAAGTGGAATTGAAATCTGGTAATGAACTTGTGACGACGGCGCGAGTAGTCTCTTTTAATCTAACCAAAGTGGAATTGAAATACAAAAAACAGGTTGCGCTTGATTGATGCTGCAACTCTTTTAATCTAACCAAAGTGGAATTGAAATTCCCTTGCTCAATAGTAAGGAGTCCAGAAACATTTTCTTTTAATCTAACCAAAGTGGAATTGAAATCAAGCATAATCACTCTGCAGCCGTTCGGACATGGCGCTTTTAATCTAACCAAAGTGGAATTGAAATAGTGGTGCGAGCGGAAGATTAAATATTTGTAGCTCACTTTTAATCTAACCAAAGTGGAATTGAAATAACAGCTCAATGGCAGACGATTTACCACCATCGCAACTTTTAATCTAACCAAAGTGGAATTGAAATATGAACTTCTTTTGCATGCTGACTGCCGTATCTGTCTTTTAATCTAACCAAAGTGGAATTGAAATATTTATGGATAATTTGTTACTGCTATATTCAACTTTCTTTTAATCTAACCAAAGTGGAATTGAAATTCAATAGGCACGAAAGACCTTGTAAAATCCATTTCACTTTTAATCTAACCAAAGTGGAATTGAAATTAGTATTCAGATAATAACCACGAACACCGAGCAATAACTTTTAATCTAACCAAAGTGGAATTGAAATGTTTACGCGCCTTGTGTTGCTCTTTACGTGTCATTGCTTTTAATCTAACCAAAGTGGAATTGAAATTGTCACCAAATATTTTAGAAATAGAAGAAAATACAGCTTTTAATCTAACCAAAGTGGAATTGAAATAAGAAACTTATATGTACAAAATTGAGGATTGATTACTTTTAATCTAACCAAAGTGGAATTGAAATAATGACCGAAGCGTTTGCATCGCTTGCGCTGTGTCACTTTTAATCTAACCAAAGTGGAATTGAAATAAAGAAACAAAGCGCAAGAAACGCATCCACGCGATACTTTTAATCTAACCAAAGTGGAATTGAAATAACGGCACGCTGATGATGGCTACCATGAGCGAAGCCGCTTTTAATCTAACCAAAGTGGAATTGAAATCCTTGTTCAAGTATATTAGTTTTGGCAGGGTCAAGCCTTTTAATCTAACCAAAGTGGAATTGAAATATTTTAGCGAAAATGTTGAATGTTCCGCAATCTACGCTTTTAATCTAACCAAAGTGGAATTGAAATGTCGCAGTATATGTTCGCAGGCGCACTTGTTGCTGCTTTTAATCTAACCAAAGTGGAATTGAAATGCTCGAACACTGATGACGACGTGAACACATAGAGCACTTTTAATCTAACCAAAGTGGAATTGAAATTAGAGATTGCGACAAACAAGAAAGACATTGAGGGTCTTTTAATCTAACCAAAGTGGAATTGAAATATAAATTTATGCCAAAGAAATTTGGTGTAGGTGTAACTTTTAATCTAACCAAAGTGGAATTGAAATGCGGACCTTATCCGACAGAAGCCGAACTTAAAGAAGCTTTTAATCTAACCAAAGTGGAATTGAAATCAGCCACAGACAGAAGAGTCCGAGTTTTTGGAAACGGCTTTTAATCTAACCAAAGTGGAATTGAAATTGTACTTATAGCCCGCTTCCAATCTTTCATTTTTGCTTTTAATCTAACCAAAGTGGAATTGAAATCTGGCACAAATTCGGTCGCGTTAGGTGCTGGAAATGCTTTTAATCTAACCATAATGGAATTGCATTCAAGCGCAGCGCAGAATCTTTGTAGCGTAGCGGAAAACAATACGAGGAGAAAGTTGTTAAATCCGTAAAATGTATCCTACCATAATGGAATTGCATTCAAGCGCAGCGCAGAATCTTTGTAGCGTAGCGGAAAACAATATGAGGAGAAAGTTGTTAAACCCGTAAGATGTTATCTAACGAATGTGGATTAAAAATACAAAAGTATCATTTTCCTGATGTCAGGAAAACGATACTTTTCATCTAACCAAAATGGAATTGCATTCAAGCGCAGCGCAGAATCTTTGGAGCATAGTGAGAAACAATGCTATGAAGTGAAAGTTGGTGGTCATCTATGCTAAAGGCGATTATCGGCATGGACGGAAGCCGAGCTTCGTAATCGCGGAATGAATCTTAGTGCTGCCATCTTTCTGTGATGAATCTCATGGTGAGATAATCCATTCCCATTATCAGCATGATCGTAGAGTGACATCCTTTGCCATAAGAGCATCGCAGCTTTTGTCTCATTGTTGTTTATGCTATTGCTTTAGGGCGCAGATGTCTATGAAATAATCCGTATGATTTTTTGCTGTAAAGTGGTGTTCGGTAAAGCTTGTTGCAATGTTTTATCTTCCTTATATACATGATATATAGTGCATATTGTGCTGATTCTGCGTATATTGCCATATTATACATGATGTCTATTTTGTGGTAAATCTACTCCTTCAAAGCATATTTAATAATGGTATGATTTGTGCATATTGTTGTGATTAGATAAGATTGTTTAGAGTGTTGTGTTCTTAAGCTAATATTTATCAAAGAATTAAATCTATTTGTAGTTTCATTTACTTCATGAGGTCATATATGTCCTTACGTACTCATTTGATGTCGTTTGTTGTGGCAAGCGGCTTAATGTTCTGTTCGATGAGTGAAAGCATTGCCCAGCAAGTGCTCACTCCTCGTCAGATTAGTTTTCAAGGTGTGATCAGCGAGGGCGATAAAGTTCCCGCCGATGGTGCACAGTTGATGACATTCAGTTTATATCCATCGCAATTTTCTACTCAAGCACTCTGGACAGAAGAGCAGCGCGTGACCATACGCGGCGGTTTGTTCAATGTGTATTTGGGTGAGAAGAACCCATTACCGGAGAATTTTTCTCGTGAGTATTGGGTTGGTATCTCCATCAAAGGCGGCGCAGAGTTTTCACGTGTGAAGATGACGAGCGTTCCTTATGCTTTCCAAGCAGAGAAAGCCCAAAAAGCCGATGAATTGAGCGGTGGTTTGGTCACACGTGTTAATGGGATGCAAGGCGATATTGAATTACGCGGTGGCGATGGCCTTGAAGTACGCACAAGCGAAGCAGGCGGCTTGGTTGTAGGTTTAAGCGAAGAAGCCAAAAATGAAGGTTTGCTCAATCAGGGCACAGAATGGTTATTGGCAGGTAATCCAAATGCTACTGCAGCAAGTTGGTTGGGTACAGCGAATAATAATCCTTTGGTGATGCGGACGAATAATACCGAGCGTATGCGCATATTATCCACGGGTAATATCGGTATCGGTGAAACGAATCCGGCAGTACGCTTGACGGTAGCTCGTCAGATGATGATTACGAACACGGGTGGTACACCTGAGTTACGCATAGCTGCATCGTCGGGTGCTAATTATACGGCATTCCGCACAACAAACCAAAGCGCAACAATAACTTATACTCTTCCGGCTGCGGGTGGTACCGCAGGAAGTGCTCTTGTGACAGATAATAATGACAATTTAACTTGGACAGATCTAAAAGAATGGAAGACCACGGGCAATAGCAATTTGACGGGAACATCGTTTATTGGTAGCACGAATAGTCAGCCATTTATAGTCAGAACCAATAATACAGAACGATTAAGAATTACTCCCACAGGTGCATTAGGTATCAATGAAGATACGCCTGTAGAGAAACTCGAAGTAGCAGGTAATATTGTTGTTAAGCCAACAAGTTCAACCACCGGCGAATTGCGCATTGTGGAAGAGTTTGGAGCAAGTGGTAATAACTATACCGCTATCAGATCTCGTCCCCAATCATCAAATATTACTCTTAAACTTCCTCAAACACAAGGTGCTGCGGGTCAAGTTTTGACCAATAATGGCACGGGTGAACTTTATTGGGCACCTGCGGGTTTGAGTGCTTTGAGTGGCTGGAGTCTTGATGGTAATGCCGCAGCGGGTGGTGACTTTTTGGGCACAACCAATACATCGCCGCTTGATGTTCGTGTGAATAATACTACACGTTTATATCTCGTGAGTGGTGGTGCTTTGCAGCGCAATTCGGGTGGTAATATCCGCGGTACTGAAGCCGTTGACTTACAAACAAGTCGCTCCGCTCCGGGTCAAGTAGCAAGCGGTAATTACAGCATAATCAGTGGTGGTCGTTTTAATCAAGCCTCGGGTTTATCGAGTGTTGTCAGTGGCGGTGAAAGCAATCTTGCCTCAGGGACAGGTTCGGTAGTCGGCGGCGGTACGAATAATGATGCATCTAATACCGGTGCTACTGTCGGAGGCGGTAATCAAAATACAGCAAGTGGTATTCGCAGCGGAGTGTTTAGTGGTAATGCCAATACTGCTTCTGCTCAAACCTCTTTGGTTGTGGGCGGTAGCAGCAATGTTGCCAATAATACAAGTGCAGTGGTGACTGCGGGCGATAATAATACAGCAAGCGGCGCACAAAGTTTTGTGGGTGCGGGTACTAATAATACTGCAAGTGGCAGCAGAGCACTTGTTGTTGGTGGTAATACCAATACAGCATCAGGTCAAACTTCAGCTATCGGTGGCGGTTTTAATAATGAAGCAACCGGTTTAAGTTCTGCTATCGTTGGTGGTGAAAATAATAGAGCCATCAATACACGTGCATTTATAGGTACGGGTAATAGCAATACATCATCGGGTCAAAATTCGGCAGTGGTAGCCGGTGTGACTAATGCCGCATCGGGTCAAAATTCGTTTATCGGCGCAGGTATAGATAATCAAGCAATGGGAGAAAATTCCTTTATTGGTACAGGTAGAGAAAATCAGGTGAACAGTGCGGGTCTTAATAGCGGTATAGTATCCGGTTTCTCTAATTTAATTACAAGCAATCATGTTCTCATTGGCGGTGGTTTTGACAATACTGCCGGTGCAGAAAAATCTTTCATTGGTGGCGGTCAATTCAATGTTGTTGATCAAGGCGGTACAGGCGGTCGTGTTTCTTTCATCGGTGGCGGTCATCGCAATCAGATGTTCGGTGATACCAGCTTTATCGGCGGCGGCTCACGCAATGTGGTGAACTTAACATCCTTCTATAACTTCATCGGTGGCGGTATGCTCAATAGCATATTGAACAATGACAGTTCAACCATCGGCGGCGGTGCTAGCAATACAATTTCTGTTGAATCCGATGGTTCCTTCATCGGTGGCGGCATCAATAACCTCATTACAGACAATTCCCGCATAGGAACAATTACGGGTGGTCGAGCCAATACTATCACGACAACAAGTATCTATGGTTTTATTGGTGCAGGTCATCTCAATACACAGAATAATGTGGACAGCTCGGTTATCGGCGGTGGTGCAAGCAATCTTATCAATGATAATTCAGATGCTTCGATAATTGCCGGCGGTATGAATAATACCATCCAAACAACCTCATTAGTTGGTGTTATCGGCGGTGGTCGCGGTAATACAGTCACCAATACCGACAGTGCAACTATCGGTGGCGGTGCATTTAACCTTATCACAACCAATGCTGATGCTTCGACCATCGGTGGTGGTATGGATAATACAGTGAGTTCACGTTCACGTGCTTCGACCATCGGTGGCGGTCGTGCTAATAAAGTAATAGATAGTGCCAACTATGGCGGTATTGCAAGCGGTCATGGCAATACTATTCAAACCAATGCGGATTATAACTTCATCGGTGGCGGTAATACCAATACAATCACTAATACCGACAGTTCAACGATTGGCGGCGGTGCGGTTAATCTTATCACAACCGATGCCGATGCTTCGACCATTGGCGGTGGTATGAACAATACTATTCAAACCAATGCATTAGTTGGTTTTATCGGTGGTGGTCGTGCTAATACAGTAACTAATACCGACAGCGCAACTATCGGTGGCGGTGCAAGTAATCTTATCGATGATGAGTCAGATGCTTCGACGATTGCCGGTGGTATGAATAATATCATTCAAACGACCTCATTAGTTGGTGTTATCGGCGGTGGTCGCAGTAATACAGTAACCAATACCGACAGCGCAACGATTGGCGGTGGAGCGATGAACCTTGTTGATGCTGATGCCGATGCTTCGACCATCGGTGGTGGTATGGACAATACCGTAACAACAAACTCCCGTGCTTCCACGATTGGTGGCGGTCGTTCCAACATGATTACCACGAATGCGAATTATGGTGGTATTGCAAGTGGTTTTACCAATACCATCCAAACCGATGCGGATTATAACTTCATCGGTGGTGGTAATACGAATACTGTCACAAGTTCCGACAGCGCAACGATTGGCGGCGGTGCGGTTAATCTTGTTGATGCTGATGCCGATGCTTCGACCATCGGTGGTGGTATGGACAATACCGTAACAACAAACTCCCGTGCTTCCACGATTGGTGGCGGTCGTTCCAACATGATTACCACGAATGCGAATTATGGTGGTATTGCAAGTGGTTTTACCAATACGATTCAAACCGATGCTGACTATAACGTTATCGGTGGCGGTAGTACTAATACAGTCACAAGTTCCGACAGTTCGGTCATTGGCGGTGGTGCAATGAACCTTATCACGACGGATGCTGATGCTTCTGTTATTGGTGGCGGTATAAGCAATACCATTGAAACGACATCCTTAGCAGGTGTTATTGGTGGTGGTCATGGCAATATCATGACAAACACGGACAGTTCCACGATTGGTGGCGGTGCCGTTAATCGTATTCTTGAAAATTCTGATGCTTCGACCATCGGCGGTGGTATGAATAATACCGTAACGACAAGCTCCCGTGCTTCCACGATTGGTGGCGGTCGTTCCAACATGATTACCACGAATGCGAATTATGGCGGCATTGCAAGTGGTAATACCAATACGATTCAAACCGACGCTGACTATAACTTTATCGGTGGCGGTAGTACTAATACAGTCACAAGTTCCGACAGTTCGGTCATCGGTGGTGGTGCTAGAAACCTTATCACGACGGATGCTGATGCTTCTGTTATTGGTGGCGGTATAAGCAATA
>ERZ761607.1453-NODE-1453-length-29573-cov-5.158344_pt1 | contig 29573 bp, 33 predicted proteins | sample MGYA00511164_ERZ761607 | MGnify/ENA primary metagenome ERZ761607 (study PRJEB28899, sample SAMN02445080) | bioreactor sludge metagenome | biome: EBPR sludge | place: Australia: Brisbane, Thorneside Wastewater Treatment Plant | collected 2011-06-22 ... | reverse complement strand
CTTCGTGACGGTGAAGATGGCCACGTCGCTCGACGGCTCCTGGGCTTCGGCCCGCGGCGAAAGCCGTTGGATCACCGAGGAAGAGGCCCGCAACCGGGGCGGCGAGCTGCGCGGACGCGTGGACGCGCTCGTGACGAGTTTCCGCACGATCGAAGTCGACGATCCGCTGCTCACCGCGCGCGACGGCGACAAGCTGCGCCCGCACCAGCCCCGCGTCTTCGTGATTTCCCAACGCGCGAAACCCGACCTCTCGGCCTACAAGGTCGCCCGCCACCCGGGCTGGGCCGAAGCCGTGAAGGTCGATCGCCTCGTCGACTTTGCCCGCCATCTCTACGGACTGGATCTGCACGACGTCATGGTCGAGGCCGGCCCGCGTCTCACGACGGCTTGGCTCGACGCGGGGCTCGTGAACGAGGTTTGGCTCTTCGTGAACACCCGTTTTCTGGGGGGCGGTCCGCGCCTCGAGGCCTTGGCTTCGGGCGATCTCAAGGGATTGCCGGGAAAGCTCAGCTACCTCGAGCAGGTCGGGCCCTCGGACCTTTTCTTGAAGCTCCGGCTCTAAAAAGCCCTCCTTGTTATCCCTCACGTGATACGGGCTTGAGTCGGCGCCCGGCCTCGGCGAGGGTGGGGGTATGGCAAGCCCCCAAGATTTCTCGGTTGAACTGGAATTCACCCCGAACCCGAACACGCTCAAGTACCTGACGAACGTCGCGTTCCTTCTGGCGGGTGCGTTTAACTTCTCGGATCTCGAGTCGACCCGCGGCAAATCGCCGCTCGCCGAAAAGCTCTTCGGCTTGCCTGGCATCTCGGGCGTCATGGTCGGCAAGAACTTCGTCACGGTGACACTCGCGAACCAGGACTCGCTCACCGAGCTGAACGAGCAGATCATCACGACGATCCGCAATTTTCTCGCGAGCGGCGAGAAGGCCGTCTCGGCCGAGCTGCTCACGCAGTCCGAGTCGACGAACGTCGAAGGGCGCACGGATATCGAGATCAAGATCATCGAGCTCCTGGACCGCGAGATCCGCCCGGCCGTCGCGATGGACGGCGGCGACATTTCTTTCGAGAAGTACCAAGACGGCATCGTCTTCTTGCACATGAAGGGGTCCTGCGCGGGCTGTCCGTCGTCGACGGCGACGCTCAAGCTCGGCATCGAGAACCGCCTCAAGGACATCATCCCCGAAATCGTCGAGGTCGTGGCCGTCTAGGCCCGCGCGCGGTGTTCACTGGACTCGTCCTCGAATGCGGCGTCTGCGTCTCGGCCACGCTGACCGGCGCGTCGGGCCGCCGCTTGCGATTGCGCGCCACGCACGAGCGTTTTCGCTCGGTCCGTTTGGGCGACTCGATCGCGGTGAATGGCGCCTGCCTGACCGTCGTGGGGATCGAAGCCCACGGATCGGGATTTGACCTGGATTTCGACGTTTCCGAGGAGACTCTGGCCCGGACGAACCTGGCCGAGATCTCGGGGCCCGGCGCCCGGGTCCACCTCGAGGCTTCGCTCCGTCTCGGGGACGAGATGGGCGGTCACGTCGTGACCGGGCACGTGGATGCCCGCGGCCGTATCGGCCAGAGCCGTCCCCAGGGCGATTACGTCCTGTGGGAAGTCGTGCTCGAGGGCGAGGCGCGTCGACGCGTGGCTCCCTATCTCGTCGAGAAGGGGTCCTGGGCGGTCGACGGCGTGAGTCTCACCGTGAACGAAGTCCTGGACGAGCCCGATCGCACGATCGTCCGCATGACCCTCATCCCGCACACCCTCGTCGTGACGCGCTTCGGTGGCCTTGCGCCCGGCGCCCTGGTCAACGTCGAGGCGGATCTCCTTGCCAAGTACGCGACGCGGGCTCTACGTTTCAAGCCGTGAACTCCCCGGATTCCCATTCCGAAGCCTCGCTCGAACGGAGCCTGCAGGCCGTCGAAGTCGCGCTCGATCGTATTCGCTCGGGCCGGATGATCATCCTCGTCGACGACGAAGACCGCGAGAACGAGGGAGACTTCGTCTTCGCGGCGCAGTTCGCGACGCCCGAGCTCGTGAATTTCATGGCGAAGGAAGGCCGGGGGCTCATCTGTCTCGCGATGGACGGACCGATGCTCGATCGTCTGGACCTTCCCATGATGACGGACCGGAACGAGGCTCCCTACCAAACGGCCTTCACCGTTTCGATCGAAGCCAAGCGCGGCGTCACCACGGGTATCTCGGCCCACGATCGCGCGCACACGATCCAAACCGCCATTCGCGACGACGTCTCGCGTGACGACATCGTCGTGCCGGGACACATCTTTCCGCTGCGGGCGAAGCGCGGCGGCGTGCTCGTGCGCGCGGGCCAGACCGAAGGTTCGGTGGATCTCGCGCGGCTCGCCGGGCTCAAGCCCGCCGGCGTCATCTGCGAAGTCCTCAAGGACGACGGGTCGATGGCCCGCCGTCCGGACCTCGAGCTCATCGCGGCGCGCTTCGACATTCCGATCGTTTCGGTCGCTGATCTGATTCTCTATCGTTTGCACCGCGACTCGAGTCTCGTGCGCGAAGCCGCCCGTTCCAAGTTGCCGACTCGCTTTGGTCAGGATTTCGAGATTCGCGTTTTCGAGAACGAGATCGACGGCCGCGAGCACGTCGCCGTGATCGCGGGTAACCCGGCCGATTTCGAGCGCGAACCCGTGCTCGTGCGCGTGCACTCGGAGTGCCTCACGGGCGACGTCTTCGGCAGCCTCCGTTGCGACTGCGGCAGTCAGCTCGATGCGGCGCTCGAGGCCATCGGGCGCGAAGGGCGCGGCGTGCTCGTGTACCTGCGCCAAGAGGGCCGCGGGATCGGCCTGCTCAACAAGATCCGGGCCTACGAGCTTCAGGACGGCGGTCTCGATACGGTCGAGGCCAACGAGAAACTCGGCTTCGCGCCCGATCTCCGCCAGTACGGCGTGGGCGCGCAGATCCTGCGTTCCATCGGCGTCCGCGAGATGCGTCTCATGTCGAACAACCCGCGCAAGCTCGTCGGTTTGCAGGGTTTCGGTCTCACCGTGAAAGAACGCGTGCCGCTCGTCGTGGGCCGCGACGCCGCCAACCAAAAGTATCTCGAGACGAAGCGGTCCAAGCTGGGCCACATGATCGAGGAGTAATCGCGTGTCGTTATCCGAAGCCGCCCAAGTCGCCGATCGCTTGCCCGCGCCGTGGACGCTCGAGGAAGCGCGCGCCGTGGGCGGCCGCGTTCGGCGCGTCGTTCTGCTCAAGACGCTCTGGTACCCCGAAGTCTTGGACGGCCTCGAAGCGTCGGCCCGCGCTTACCTCGAACGCATGGGGCTCGGCGCGGAAGTGGTCGAGACGCGCATCGTGCCGGGTGCCTTCGAGCTACCGCTCGCGGCGAGCTGGGCCGTCCAAGGGGACGAAGCTGCCGACTTCGTCGTGGCCTTGGGATGCATCGTCAAGGGCTCGACCCCGCACTTCGATTTCGTGGCGCGCGCGGCCGTGGAGGGTCTCTTGCGCGTCAGCCTCGATTCCGGTCGTCCGGTGGCGCTCGGCGTCCTGACCGTCGACGACCTGCCCCAAGCGCTCGAGCGCAAAGACAAAGGCTTGGAAGCCGCCCAGGCGGCGTTCTTCATGCATTTGGGTCGTCTTCGACGCCCCGAAGCGAAAATTCTCAACGCGGCTTCGCGTCCGAGCCAAATCTAGGTCAAAATAGGGAGTTCGATGGGATCTCGTCACCGTAGTCGCGAGTTAGCGGTTCAGCTCTGTTACCAATGGACTTTGAACCCGGTCAGTTTGGAAGACCCCAAGGTCATCGATCGCTTTTGGCGCGAGAGTGCTTTGGCCGAGTTCGAGAACCGGGTGTTCTTCGAGATGATCGTGCGCGGCGTGGCCGAATGGCTCCCCAAAATCGATGCCGAGATCGAGTCCGGGCTCGAAAATTGGAAGATGTCGCGTCTCGAGAAGGTCGATCTCGCGGTTTTGCGCGTGGCCGTGTGGGAACTCATGTTCTGCACGGACGATCAGCGCCCCGACGACCGCGTCATTCTGAACGAGGCCATCGAGATCGCCAAAAAATTCGGAGGCCCCGAGTCGCCTCCCTTCGTGAATGGTGTGTTGGATGCCCTTCTCCGCAAGCGACAAGCGAGTTCTGGTCAGCCGAGCTGAGGGACTCGAGCAAGGGGGGGCGCTGGACCACCTTTGCAACGGGCTTCTCTCCCGCTGGGGCCACGCCCGTAGCGGAGCCCTCCAAACGCGCGAAGGCTTTGTTTGGATCCTGCCGGTCTATACCGAGATCGGCCAAGCGTTCATTTGGACCGAGAAGGGCGAGATCCCGTGGGAGCGCCTCGCGGGTTGGCTGCCGGCCGACGCCGAGCTTTTCGTGCTCGGCCCCGTTTCCGACGCCGAACTCAAGGCCGGTCGCCGGAGTTTTCCCGGTCTCGCGCCCTGGAAGGACGGAGCGGCTTCGTGAGCCGCCCCAAGCTTCTGAAGGGCGAAGCTCTGCGGGCGGCCGCCCGCAAGCGGCTCGAGGAAGCGAGCGGTCGCGAAGAAGTTCGCCGTAGCTATCGTCTGCCGACGAGCCTTCTCGATTTCGACGCCGAGGAGAGCCCGGGGGACGACGGCCGCGACGAAGACGGCGCGTTCGAGACCGGGGCCGAAGGCTTCGATTGGGGGACGCGCGAAGCCAAGGTCTCCGAGCGCGTCATCGCCGTCGTGGATTCCGAAGACCTCGACGACGGCGAAGAAATCAAGTTGCTTTGCCGCACCCTCGGCCTCGAGTGCGTCGAGGTCGTGAGTTTACCTCGCACCCATCGGATCGAGGCCGCGACCTATCTGGCGCCCGGCATGTTGGGCAAGCTCGCCGAACGGCTGCGAGGTCGCCAGGCGACCGCCGTCGTCGTCGACGCCGACATCTCGCCGGCCCAGGCGCGCAACATCGAAGACGCCGTGAAGGCGCCCGTGCTCGACCGCGAAGGCGTCATCCTCTCGATTTTTTCGCTCCACGCGCGCTCGAAGCTCGCCAAACTCCAGGTCGAACTCGCGCATCTCAAGTACCTGCAGCCCCGTTTGGCCGGTCAATGGATGGGCTTGTCTCGTCAGCGCGGCGCGCGCGGCGGTCTCGGCGGACGGGGGGTGGGGGAGACCCGCCTCGAGCTCGATCGTCGGGTCGTGAAGGAGCGCATCTCGGTGCTCACGCGCAAGCTCAAGGAAGCCGAGAAATCGCTCCGCACCCAGTCGCGCCGGCGCCGCGATCTGCGCCGGGTCGCGCTCGTGGGCTACACGAACGCGGGCAAGTCCACGCTCATGCGACGCCTTTCGGGTTCGGACGTCCTCGTCGAGAACAAACTTTTCTCGACGCTCGATACGACGGTGCGCGGCCTCGTGCCGCCGACGCGCCCCGAGATCCTCGTGAGCGATACGGTCGGCTTCGTGCGCAAACTTCCGCCGGGGCTCGTGGCCTCGTTCAAGAGCACCCTCGAGGAGGCCGTCACGAGCGGGCTCATCCTGCACGTGCTCGACATCTCGCGTCCGCAGTGGCGCGATCACTTCGAGGCGACCGAGCTCGTGCTCGAGGAGATCGGTTGCGCGGGCATTCCCCGGCTGCTCGTGTTGAACAAAGTGGATCAGCTCGATTTCCCGCTCAAGGTCCGGAGCGGGCAAGTCGCGCGCTTCGTGAAGGCCTACCCCGATTACCGGGCGACGGTCGCCGTGAGCGCGCTCGAGGGCGACGGCGTCGCCGAACTCCGGACCGCGATCATGGAAGCATTGGGGGCCGAGGAGCCGGAATGGCGTCGGTCCTTCGAGGGAGAGGTCGAAGATGACGGAACGTGAACTGCAAATTTTTCTCGTGAGCGACGGAACGGGCGAAACGGTCGAACGCGTCCTGCGCGCGACCCTCACGCAGTTCCGCAACCGCAGCCCGGCCGAGCTCAACGTGAGCCGCTACAAATCGATCCGCACGCGCGACCAAGTCGAGGCGATCCTCGAGGAAGCCGCGCGCATCAAGGCCGTCGTCGTTTACACGGCCGTCAGCCAAGAGGTTCGCGAGTCGATCCGCGAGGGGCTCAAGCGTTTCCCCGTGCTGTCGGTGGACGTGCTGGGGCCGCTCACCGACGTCTTATCGCAGTACCTCGAGTCGGCGCCGGCGTCGGTGCCGGGTCTCCTACACGAGGTGAACGAGCAGTACTTCCAGCGCATCGAGGCCATGGAGTTCGCCGTGAAGAACGACGACGGGGCGCACCCCGAGAACCTCGAGCGCGCCGATATCGTCCTCACGGGCGTGTCGCGCACGTCGAAGACCCCGCTCTCGATTTTCCTCTCCCACCGCGGTTGGAAAGTCGCGAACGTGCCCCTCGTGAAGGGCATCCAGCCGCCCAAGTCGCTCTTCGACATCGACCAGAGCAAGGTCGTGGGCCTCATCATCGATCCCGAGTCCTTGGCGCGCATCCGGCGCGAGCGCCTGATCCGCATGGGCCGCGACCCGGCGGGCGAGTACGCGAGCCTCACGAATATCCGCGAAGAGATCGAATGGTCGCGCGAGATCTTTGCGCGCCACCGCCGCTGGCCCGTCTTCGACGTCACGAACAAGGCGCTCGAGGAGACCGCCGGCGAGATCGAAAGGGTCGTGCGCCGTCGCAAGCCTTCGGCGACCTGGTAGGCCGCGGCGTCAAAGCGCCGTCGCGGGAAGGGCTTCGGAGCCTTGCGCGAGGCTAGTTTTCGTCGCGAAGCTTGTTAAACTAATCTCATGCGTCGCGGCTTGGTTTGGGCAATTGCGGTTACGGGCCTCGGGGCGGAAGCCGCCGAAAAGCCGCCGGCCTCCTACGTCGAAAGCTACCGCGTCGAGGCCAACTACGGTCCCGAAGACCCCGTCCTCAATCCCATCTTCAAGCACGAAGGCCGTTTGGAAGCGCAGCTCATCGGCGGCTACTCGCCGACCTCTTCGGTCGAGAACCACTATTCGGCCGGCGGCTCGCTCGCTTTCCACATCAACCGCCGCCACGCCATCGAGCCCGTCTGGTACAACAAGGTTTGGGGCAAGGTCACGGACTTCGTGAAGACGGAAGTCGGCGACAAGGTCTCGGACAAGTTCCCCGCTTCGGCCGCCGAGATCCGCGCGAACGCGGGCGTCGAAATTCCCCAGCAGATCTTCGCGGCCTCGTACCTGTTCTCGCCTTATTACGCCAAGATGTCGCTCACCGAGCGCACGGTCGCCCACTTCGACGTTTTCTTCGCCTTCGGCGTGGCGGCCCTGCAGGGCCAGGAGACTTTCCTCGACGGGACGACGGGCGCGAAGAACTGGCGCGTCGGCGGCAACCTGGGCGCGGGCCTCCGTTTCACCTTTCCGGAGCGCTTCGCGATCCGCCTCGAGCTACGGGATTTCGTCCACCAGGCGCGTCATTTCGAGACGCTCGCGCTTCAGAACACCTTCCAGCTCAACGCCGGCCTGAGCCTCTTCCTTTTCTAGCCCTTTAGGTCCGGGGCGAATCCTGCTAAATCCGTCTCCCTATGTTCGAGAATCTTCAGAAACGCCTCGGAACGGCCCTCGCTAAAGTCCGCGGCAAGTCGCGCGTTTCGGAAGCCGAAATCGACGCCGTCCTGGGCGAAGTCCGGACGGGCTTGCTCGAGGCCGACGTGCACTTTCGCGTCGCCAAGGATTTCCTCGCGCGCGTGAAGGAACGCTGCCTTCGCGAAGAAGTCATCCAGAGCCTTTCGCCCGAGCAGCAAATCCTGCGCGTGCTCTCCGAAGAATTGACCCAGATTCTGGGCGGGCAGGGGCGCGAACTCCAGTTGAACTCCGCGCCGCCCGCGGTCGTCCTGCTTTGCGGCCTTCAAGGCTCGGGTAAAACGACGAGCTGCGTGAAGCTCGCGAGCCTGCTCAAGGAAAAGGGCAAGCGACCGGCCGTCGTCAGCGTCGACGTGCAGCGACCGGCCGCGATCGAACAGCTCGCGAGCCTCGCCAAGAAGGCCGACGTTACGGTCATCGCCTCGAACGCTACGCAATCGCCGGTCGACATCGCCCGGCGCGCCGTCTCGGAAGCGGCCTCGCTGAACGCCGACGTTCTGCTCGTGGACACGGCGGGCCGCCTGCAGGTCGACGAAGCCCTCATGGGCGAGCTCACGGAGATCCGCGCGCTCGTGAAGCCGGTCGAAACCTTGCTCGTCGTGGACGCCATGATGGGGCAGCAAGCCGTGCAGGTCGCCGAAGGTTTCGACCGCGCCGTGAGTCTGAGCGGCACGATCCTCACCAAGCTCGACGGCGACGCCCGCGGCGGTGCCGCGCTTTCGCTCGTGGCCGTCACGGGCAAACCGATCAAGTTCATCGGCACGGGCGAGCGTCCTTCCGACTTCGAAGCCTTCCATCCCGATCGGATGGCCTCGCGTTTGCTCGACATGGGCGACGTGCTGACGCTGCTCGAGAAGGCCCAGCGCGTGATCGACGAAGGCGAAGCCATGGAGCAAGCCGAGAAGATCAAGCGCATGGACAACATGACGCTCGAGGATTTCCGCGATCAGCTCAAGATGCTCGGTCGTCTGGGCCCGATCTCGGGCCTGCTCAAGATGCTGCCCGGCATGGGGCAGATCCGCGACCAGCTCGACCAAGTCGACACGGAGAAAGAGCTCAAGCGCGTGAACGCGATCCTGAACTCCATGACTCCGCAAGAGCGCAAACAGCCCGACATCCTGAACGGTTCGCGCCGCGCGCGCATCGCGAAGGGGGCCGGCACGGACGTCGCCGAGGTGAACAACCTCGTGAAGCGCTTCCTCGACATGCGCAAGGTCATGAAACAGTTCGGCAAGATGGGTGACATGATGAAGATGCTCGGCGGAGCCGGCGGCGGTATGCCCCCCGGCATGCCGGGTAACTTTCCGGGTGGTGCCTCTCCTTTCCGCAAGGGTGGTAAGGGCTTTGGTCGAAAGTTCTAGGATCGCCGATGAAATCCCGCCGTCTGCAGCGTCGCTCGCGCCTTGCCGCCGGCAGGATTTGATCGACGATTGGAATTTTCGCTTGCGAGCCTTAAGCTTCGGGTCTAAGGCACGTAGGTCATTGTTTTTGGAGGTTTAGTTCATGGTCGTTATCCGTCTCGCTCGTTATGGCAAAAAAGGCGCCCCGGTCTATGCGCTCATGGTCGCCGATAAAGATGCTCGCCTCACGGGCCGCTTCATCGAGAAGCTGGGGACCTACACCCCCGGCTCGAAGGCTCCCCTTCAGTTCAAGCAAGATCGCTACGATCACTGGGTGAAGCTCGGTGCGCAGCCTTCGGATCGCTTGAAGAAGGTCATCTCCCAACAGGCCCCCAAGGCCTAACGGAGAGCCGCATTCTTATGCGGCAGCACGTTCTGATGGGCCGCGTAGCGCGGCCCCATGGCATTCCCCGTGGGGGGCGCCAAAAATTCAAAGTCGATCTCATGAGTCGCGGCGGCTTGGGTCTCAAGGACCAAGTCGCCGTTCTCGTTTCGCGCGATCCGGGGTCGGAGACTTCGGCTTTTCGTGAGCTCACGCTCGCCTCCGCGCCCAAACCCTTGGGCGGCGCCTGGGGCCACGCCACGGGACTCATCCTCGAAGTCAACGAAGGCGAGCTCGATCGCGGCGATTGGATCGGCGTGCGGCGAGAAGTCCTTCCGCCGCTGCCTTCCGGAGAATTTTATCTCAGTGATTTTCTCGGCAAACGCGTCTTCGACGCGGAGTCGGGACTGAGCGCACGCATCGTCGGCTTCGACGACTTCGCCGAGACGCTCGGCGGCAGCCCGAACCTGCGTCTGCGCACGGAACGTCGCGAGGAGTTCTCGGTCCCCTGGGGATGCTTTCCGCGCCTCGAGATCGAAGCGGCGTTGGCCGGCGCGGACCTCAAGATGGAAGGCCTCGAGACCTGGCTGCGGATCGATCGCGTCGATCCGAACGAAGAGAAGGACTTCGACTGATGGCCGAGCTTTCCGGTCGCGTTATCGACATCGTGAGCGTCCTGCCGGATCCGGTCGAGATCCTGCTCAATTCCTCGATGCTGCGCAAAGCGCAGATGAACGGCGTCGTCGAGCTCAAGGCGACGGATCTGCGCGACTATTCCGACGACAAATATCGTTCGGTCGACGACACGCCCTTCGGCGGCCGTCAGGGGATGCTCTTCACGGCGCCCGTCCTCGAGCGGGCCATGCTTTCGCAGCTCGACGCCGTGGGCGGCGACCGTTCCCGTCTCAAGATTCTCTCGACGAGCCCGCGCGGCGTGCGCCTCGAGCAGCCCGTCCTGCAGGCGCTCGCGGATTGGATCGGCGAGGACGCGGGCCGCCGACTTTGCATCGTCTGCGGACGCTACGAGGGGGTCGACGAGCGTTTTAACGAGCGCTGGGTCGACTTGGAGCTTAGCCTGGGGGACTTCGTCCTGACGGGCGGCGAGCTCCCCGCCCTCGTGCTCGTAGACGGTCTCGTGCGTCTCCTGCCGGGCGTGCTCGGAGACGAACGATCCGCCCGCGAAGACAGCTTTTCGAACGGCCTTCTGGAGTACCCCCAATTCACGAAACCCCGCGACTTCGAAGGGCGGGGCGTTCCCTCGGAGCTCGTGTCGGGTAACCATCGGCAATCCGATGAGTGGAAGCTTCGGCAATCCTTGTTGTTGACCGCCGCATTCCGGCCGGATTTGATTCGGGCCCATTCGGGATCGGGGCTTCCGGCCTGGGCCCGCGAACTTCTCGAAAGACTTCGTGATCGTTTAGATCTCCGCACTTGACCCCCGCACTATGGCGAGTTAGTGACTTGCCCCTATGGCAAAAGCTGCGTCCGTCAAAATGACGAAGACCAAGACCTCCAAGGCTCACGTTCGTCTCGCTCACGACACCTTGGAGAACCTCAAGGCCGTCAAACTCCGCGAAGATATCCCGCACTTCCAAGCCGGTGACCGGCTCGTGGTGAAGTCGAAGATCAAGGAAGGCGACAAGTACCGCCTTCAGGCTTTCGAAGGCATCGTGATCGCTCGTAACGGTCGCGGTATCCGCGAAACCTTCACGCTGCGCAAGGTCTCGGGTGGCGTCGGCGTCGAGCGCGTCTATCCCCTCCACTCGCCGGCCGTCGCGTCGATCGAAGTGAAGGTCGAAGGCTTCGTTCGCCGCGGCAAGCTCTACTACCTCCGCAAGCTCTCGGGCCGCTCGGCTCGTATCCGCGACAAGAACCTGAAGCTTCTCGAAGCTCAAGGTGGCGGCGCGGGCGAAGAAGCTGCGAAGGCTTAATCGAAGGCGATGGCTGGAACTCGTTCCGGCGCCGCTTCGAAGAGTCGTCTGAATCCAAGTTCGGATCTCGAGTTCGCTCGGGATCCGAACTTTTTCGTTTTGGGGCTCGATGAAGTCGGCGTGGGTTGTTTGGCGGGGCCCGTCGTGGCGGCCTGCTACGCTTATCGTCTGTCGGACTTCGTTTGGCCCAAGGGCGCGCCCAAAGTCGGCGACTCGAAACGTCTGAGCGAGGCGCAGCGTCTCGAGGCCCGGATCGCGCTCGAGTCGGCGCCGGGCGTCGAGTGGGCGATCGGCGAAGCCTCCCCGAACGAAATCGATACGATCAACATCTTGCGGGCCTCGCAGCTCGCGATGGAGCGCGCGTTCCGTTCCGTCGCGGGGCGCCTTGGCGCGCGCGGCTTTCGCGGCGAGAACTGCGTCGTGCTCGTGGACGGAAATCGCCTGCCGCCTTTTCTGAAGGTTCTGCCGCTGGCTTCGGTGCAGACGCTCGTCAAGGGCGACGCGCGGAGCTTCGCGATCGCCTCCGCTTCGATCCTCGCGAAGGAATGTCGGGATACCTTCATGGTGGAGGCGGCGAAGCGCTTTCCCGCCTACGGGTGGGAATCCAACGTGGGCTACCCGACGCCGACGCACAAAGCCGCGATCGCGTTGAGTGGCTTCACGGAACTTCATCGTCGCAGCTTCAATGCCGGCTTGGACGTGTCGGAAGCTCCTTAAACATGCGGGTTTTGCATTTTTGCCTTGAAGAATTCGTAACCTAGGTCGAATCGCTCGCGAAAGTGGCCTGGACCAAGTAACCAGAATGAGCGCTCAGACACAGGGCGCGGTGGTTCGCGACACAAGGAGGTTTTGGGATGAAATCGATTCAGGAATTCTGTTCGCGTTATTGGAAACAAGGACTTTTCGCGGGGCTTTTGATGGCCTCCGCTCCCTCTGCCTTCGCGCAATCGTCGGTCGTCGACGTGCGTTGCGAATCGCGCGAGCGCCGCTACTCGGAATGCTTCATCGGTCGCGGCCAGATTCAATCCGTCAATGTCATCCGCCAACAGTCGGACCAGCCGTGCCGCCAGGGCGTCAGCTACGGCATTACGCGGGACGGCCGCTCGATTTGGGTGGACCAAGGTTGCCGTGGCGACTTCCGCGTCGTGACGGGCTACGACCGTCCGGGCCCCGGTCCTCGCCCTGGCCCCGGCCCCCGTCCTCCGTATTCGCGCGTCGTTGAATTGCGCTGCGCCTCGGTGAACGGCAACTACGCCGAGTGCTTCGTCGGCTCCTACGTCGATAACGTCGTGCTGCTTCGTCAGCTCTCGGGCGCCGGTTGCTGGATGGGCTCGACCTTCGGCGTGACGGCGGACCGTAGCCGTATCTGGGTGAGCCGCGGTTGCGAAGGTCTCTTCCAAGTGACCTTGAGCACCGGCGGTGGATTCCCGGGTCCCGGTCCGGGCCCCGGTCCCGGTCCCTTCCCCCCGCGCGTGCAGACCTTTGATCTGCGTTGCGCTTCGGTGAACGGCAACTATGCCGAGTGCTTCGCGGGTTACGCGATCCGCTCCGTTTCGCTCGTGCAGCAGCTCTCGGGTGCGCGTTGCACCTCGGGCACGACCTTCGGCACGACTTCGGACCTGAGCCGCGTTTGGGTCAGCCGTGGTTGCGAAGGCGTGTTCCGCGTGACGATCGAACGCTAAGTCGTTCGCCTGGATCGCTCGAAAGAAAGAGCCTGGGACTTCGGTCCCGGGCTCTTTTTGTTTTCGGGGCATGGCCTTTGCTCGGCCCGGGCCGATGGCATCCCGAGCTTCTCCTTCCATACGTTCGAAAATCGGTCGCGGCCGTTTTGCCGAAGACTTCGCTTGCCGCGACTTCGAGCGCCGGGGTTTTCGTCTCGTCGCGCGAAACCTGCGCGCGGCCCGGGAGTGGGGCGGCGGCGAGATCGACCTTCTCATGGAGAACGAGGAAGGTTTGTGGATCATCGAGGTCAAGTCGAGTCCCGCGGCCGGCCTCGGGATCCGGCCGCTCTTGGGCGCCGTCCAAAGGGCCCGGCTTCGACGTGCGGCCAGCTGGCTACGCGCCGATCGCGGCGTTCTCGTTCGGTGCGTGCTCGCCTGGTTCGATCCCGAAAAGCAAAGCCTCGAGATTGTCGAGAATCTTTGATCTGTTACACTGATTCCATGTCGCAACGGGGTCGTGTTTGGTCGCGCCGAATTCTCGCGGGAAGCCTCTTGGCCAGCGTGACGACCGTGACGCTGCCGACCCGTGCCTTCATCGGCGGCGACGACACGAAGGTTTTTCTGCTGACCTCGACCTACGGCGTGATGGCGGGGACCCTGACGGGCCTCGCTTCGTTGGCTTTCTACGAGGATCCTTCGGAACGCTTGCGGAACGTCGCGATGGGCGCTTCGATCGGCCTTTACGCCGGTATCGCGCTCGGCGCTTACCTGACCTACGCCGTGCCCGATCCGGCCAAGCCGAGCTCGGGCGGAGGAAGCGGGCCTTCCGCGCCGACGGCCCCTCCGGTCAATCGCGATGATCCTTTGAATCTGGAGGGAGCGGAGCTCGCCCGGCCGACCCGGACGCCGGCCTTGGCCTGGCAGCCGATTTTGGGAGCCGGTCCGCAAGGATGGGTCGTCGGCGTGGGCCTGCGCTACTAGGCTCCGCGTCACGCTTTGCTTCGTTTCAAATATCTGACGTCGTTTTGGGGCTTATCCACGGGCCCAAGTCCCTAAAAAGCTTATAGAATAAAGCCATGGGACTTCCCGCGAAGGCCGTGGCCTTTAGATTCATTCCGGGAAAGCCACTCAAATTATTTTTACAAAGCACTAACCTTTTTGACCCCCGAGGGGGTCAACCGCGTAGGAAGAGTGTCGGTCCGCGAGGTCCGTTCTCGGCGGGACGGTTTCTATGAGCGATTCCGAGCTTGTAGCGGCCATCCTGCAGGGAGACCGGGCGGCCTTCGAGTTGATGGTCCGGCTTTATCATCGTTCGGTTTACGCTTTGGCCTTCCGTTTTATGGGGGACCACGGTGGGGCGGACGACGTGACGCAGGACACTCTCTTGAAGGCTTTCCACGCGATCGGGAGCTTCCGGGGCGATAGCTCGCTGAAGAGCTGGTTGCTCCGGATCTGCGCCAACACGGCGAAGAACGCGCTCCGATCGAGGGATCGTCGACCGACGGTGGACATCGAGGATTTGCCCTTGGGTCGATCGCACGCCGGCTACTTGCGCATGGAAAAGGCGCAGACGGCGGAACTCCTCCGGGTCGCGGTCGAAAAGCTCCCGCCGAAACAACGGCAGGCGCTGGAGTTACGGATCTTCGAAGATCTCCCCTTCAAGGAGATCGCCGAGATCATGGACGCTCCCTTCGACACGGCCAAGGCGAATTTTCGCCACGCCATCCAGAATCTGAAGAAGATCCTGGAAGCGTGGGAAGGCGGTCGGGCCCTCGAGGACCTGCAAGCGGCCTTCGAGAGCTGGACGGATGAGGTGGATGATGGACCCTAAGGACTCGAAGCTCAAAGATCTCGCGCAAGACGCGGGTTTTGCCCCCGGGGATCTGGCGTCGGCTCAACGCGTGCTCGACGCGCTCGCCGTCACGCCGGGCCTTTCGATCGATCCTCCGCCGGGCTACGAAGCCCGGCTTCTCGCGCAACTTTCCGCCAAGCTGCCGCCCGTCGCGGCCCCGGCTCCGCGGCGCGCGGCCGCCGCACCCGGCGGGCTGCGCGGATGGATCCCGCAGTTCGGTTGGGGCTTGGGGGGCGTGCTCGTGGCGAGCCTCGTATGGTCGGCCGCGACGCGGAGTTTCGGACCCGCTTCGCACGGCCAAGCGGACTTGCTCGTGGCGACCGCGCGTAAGGCGAGCCCGGAAATGGTGGCCAGCTGGCTCGCGAGCATCGGCGCGCCGACCTACGGAGGCGATGCCTACGGTGAGGTCGTCGCGGCCGTGGACTCGCGCCGTTTGAAGGACTTGTCCGACGAGGATTGGCGCCGGGTCGAGGGGGCTCTCGGGGCGCCCAAGACGCGGCGTTGATCGCGTGGTTCCGGCGCCTGTTCGGTTGGGGGGATGGCTGTTAAGATGGGCAACGTGACGAAACGCTTTGCTTTCCTGGCTCTGGGGCTCTGGCTGGGCTGGGCGCCCCTCGCTTTGGCCCAAGACGTCAAGGAACGTCTGAACAAGATTCTCTACTGGTCCGTTTCGGACGAGCTCAAGCTGACTCCCGCGCAAGAGAAGAAGATGGTGGAAATCATCGAGCAGGTGCAGGCCCGTCGCGAGACGGCCTACAAGGAGCGCGAAGCCGCCTTGGCCGAGCTCCGTAAGCTTCCCAAGGCCGCCAGCGCCGACAAAGCCAAGACCGTTCTCGGTCGTTACCAGGCGGCCCTCGAGACGCTGACCAAACTCGAAAGCGAGGAATACACCCGGCTTCTCGAGGTCTTCGGCGTGCAGACCCTCGCGCGCTTCTACGTCATCCGGGACGACGTCGCCCAAAGGGTACGGGAAGCCCTGCGGACTCCCGATCCTCCCGCGCCCAAAAAGTAGGGCCGGACCCATTTTCGGTCGCTCCGCTTTGGGCTTGAGTCCGAAGGGCGACTGGAGAAGAAACGGGGCATGGACGCGATCACTCGCCGCATCCTCGAAATCAAACGCGAACGGGGCGATAGCCTGCTCATCCTCGGGCATCACTACCAACGCCACGGCATCGTGGACGTCGCCGATCACGTCGGCGATTCCTTCGGCCTGGCGAAGGCCGCCGCCGAGGCGCCGCGCGCGCGCGACATCGTGTTCTGCGGCGTTCGCTTCATGGCCGAGAGCGCCGCGATCCTTTGCCGCGAAGACCAGAAGGTCTTCCATCCCGAACCCGAAGCGGGTTGTCCCATGGCCGACATGGCCCCGATGGATTCCGTCGAGAGCGCCTGGGCGACGATCACGGCGCGCCTCGACTACCGCGGCCGCAAGATGGTCCCGGTTACCTATATGAACTCGCACGCGCCGCTCAAAGGGTTCACCGGCGCTCAAGGCGGTCTCGTGTGCACCTCGAGCAACGCGGGCAAAGCTTTGCGTTGGGCCTTCGAGCGCGGCGACCTCGTGCTCTTTTTCCCCGATCAGCACTTGGGCCGCAACACGGCCAAGGCGCTCGGCATCCGAGAGGACGAGATGCGCGTCTGGTATCCGTCCAAACCCGACGGCGGCCTCGACACGCTCGAGGGCGTGAAGATGTTGCTCTGGAACGGCCACTGCCCCGTCCACATGAAGTTCAGCGCGCGTGACGCGCGTTTCGTGAAGAAGAATTTTCCCGGCTCGCTCGTCGTGGTGCACCCCGAGTGCGAGCAGGAGCTCGTGGATCTCGCGGACGGCGTCGGTTCGACGGAATACATCGTGAAGTACGTCGCGGCGCTGCCGGAAGGCACCCGCGTTTTCGTGGGGACCGAAGCCAATCTCGTCGACCGCCTCAAGCGCGAGAACCCCAAGCTCAAGGTCGAGTTCCTGACGCGTTCGCTTTGCCCGACGATGTACATGGTGGACCGCGAGAAACTTCTGCGGACGCTCGAGAATCTCGAAGGCGAGGAGCCCGTGCCGATGCCGACCGAGGTGCGCGAGCCCGCGCGCCTGGCGCTCGAGCGCATGCTGAGCCTCGCGCCGAATCCGTCGCTCCAACAAACGCTCGCGAATTGAGGGAAGGCGAATGCTGACTTCGGAATCGGCCCTGAGTTTGTTCCGCGCGGCGCTCGAAGAAGACCGCGCGACCGACGACGTCACGACGCAATGGCTCGGGCGGGCGCTGCAAAAACGCGGCAAGCGGCTTCCTTCGTCGCGGCGTTTTCAGATCGTCGCGAAGGAAGTCGGCGTCTTCGCCGGGGGCCTGTGGGTGGACGCGGGCGCTCGCCTCGGCGGCTTTGAAGTGCGCTCCCGCGTGGGCGACGGCGCGCGTCTCGATCCGGGCGCGGTCGTCGTCGAAGGCCTGGGCGACGTGGGCCCGCTGCTCGCGACGGAACGGGTCCTGTTGAACGGCCTTCAGCACGCTTGCGGAATCGCGACGATGACCCGACGGCACGTGGACGAAGTCGAGGCCGCGGCGCGCGCCCGCGGGCTCGCCAAGGCGCCGGGCGTCTACCACACGCGCAAAACGCTGCCGCTCCTGCGCGATCTCGAGCGTTCGGCCGTCCTGGCCGGCGGCGGCGCCGCGCACCGACGCGACCTCGCCGAGTTCGTTCTGTTCAAGGATAACCATAAGGAGATCCTGCTCGAGGAAGGATTGGGCTGGGGCGATCTCGCCGCGGCCGTTTCGGATCGCCCGGTCTGGATCGAAGTCGACACCTCCGAAGAGGCCGAAGCCGTCGTGGCCGCGGGCTTCCGCCGCCTGCTCCTCGACAACTTCGGGCCTTCGCAGGTCGAAAACCTGCTGCGGCGTTTGCCCGCCGACTGCGAGATCGAGATCTCGGGCGGGCTCGGACTTGGCCGCTTGGCGCCCTTCGTTCAGCCCGGCGTACAACGGTTGAGCGTGGGGGCCGTCACGCACAGCGCCCGCGCGCTCGATCTCTCGATGGATTTCTGATGGAAGCGCGGCTCGAAGGCGACGTGCTCGTGATCGGCGGCGGCTTGGCCGGCGGCGTCGCCGCGCTTCGCGCGGCCGAGCTCGGTTGCCGCGTCTTGCTCTGCACGAGCGGCGAGCCGGCGACGGCTTGGGCCCAAGGGGGCGTCGTCTTTCGCGGTCCGGGCGATCCCGAAAGCCTCGTGGCCGACATCCTCAAGGCCGGTTGCGATCTGAACAACGAAGCGGCGGTTCGCCTGGTGGCCGAGCGCGGTCCGACCCTCGTGCGGGAGTGGCTGCTCGAGCGTTTCGGGGTTCCCTTCGACCAGGGGCCTGACGGCGCCCACGAGCTCGTGCTCGAGGCCGCGCACTCCAGCCACCGGATCCTCCACGCCAAGGACAGCTCGGGCGCGGCCGTGCAACGCGCCCTCGACGCCCGCATCGCGGCCGAACCGCGCATTCGACGCTTCCACGGTCACCTCGTCGATCTGCTCGTGACGAACCGTCACGACGTTCGTCCCGCCCGGGCCTACGCCGCGAGCCACGTGGCGGGCGCCTACATCTTCGATCCGAAGAGCGGGGGCGTGCGACCCGTCCTCGCCAAGTCCGTCGTGCTCGCGACGGGCGGCTATTCGCGGCTGTACCTGCACGCGACGGGACCCGCTTCGTCGCGCGGCGACGGCATCGCGGCCGCGCACCGCGCGGGCGCGCGCACCCAGCATCTCGAGTACGTGCAGTTCCATCCGACGGCGCTCTTCACGAAGGAAGGCCCGCGCCGTCTTTTGACCGAGGCGCTTCGAGGCGCGGGCGCCCGCTTGCTCGACGATTCCGGCAAGGAATTCGTGGACGCCCTCGCGCCGCGCGACGTCGTCGCGCGCGCGATCCACGAGGAAATGCTGCGCTCCGGGACGTCGCACGTTTGGCTGGATCTGCGCTCCATCCCCAAGTTGCGCTCCCATTTTCCGTGGGTTTGCGGAAAACTCGCCGAACATGGTTTCGATCCGGAGCGCGATCTCGTTCCCGTCGTCCCCGCCGCGCATTACACGCTCGGCGGCGTCTGGACGGATCTCGAGGCGCGCACGAGCTTGCCCGGACTCTTCGCGGCCGGCGAGGTCGCCTGCACGGGGCTGCACGGCGCGAACCGTCTTGCCTCGACGTCTTTGCTCGAAGCGCTCGTTTTCGGCGAGCGCGCCGGGGAGTCGGCGAGCCGCGCCGCGCTCGAAGAACTCGATTTCGAAGCTTTACCGTGGCGTCCCGAAACGGGGCGCCTCGATCCGGCGTTGCTTCAACAAGACTGGCAGATTTTGCGGCAGACGCTTTGGAATTACGTCGGTCTCGTGCGCTCCCCCCGACGCCTCGCGCGCGCGGAGCGCCTCTTGGTGGAGCTGCGCAGCGAGATCGAGTCTTTCTACAATCGCACGGCGCTTTCGGAAGAACTCGTATCGCTGCGTCACGCCGTCATCGTGGCCAACCTCGTTCTTTACGCGGCCCTGCGTAATCCTCGCTCGCTCGGCGTGCACTATCTCCGCCCGGATGAGGCTTCGGAATGACCGTTTTCGGGGCTTTTTGACAGAAAGCGGCTGAAACGTCCGTTTCGATTTTCGCTCGCTAGCCCTCGGAACTCCCTCGCTTTTCGTTGCTTCCGTGTGGATCCCGTGAAGGCGGCTTTCGCCTGCGGGGTCAAGACTTTGGCATTTCTGCCGAAGAATCCTCTGTAAGGACTAACCGCAAGGCCGACCGAGAGGGTCGGAATAGTAAGAAGGCCCGAAGGGGCTAGTGGGGGTAAGAAATTATGAAGAAACAACTCTACGTAGCATGCCTGTTCATGTTGGCCGTCGTGACGACGGCGTGCAGTTCGACGCGCGAACTCGCCGCGGCCGACGAGCCGTATCGCCCGAAGTCGGGCGAAGTTCGCCGTATGGACTAACGAGTCCGCGTTACGACCAACAACGGAGCGGAGCCGCGGCGGGATCGAACCCGCGCGGCTCCGTTTTTCGTTAGTTCGGGTCGACGCAGTCGGCCTGCGAAGTCACGAGGCAGAGGCGGTTGCTCGGGAAATCCCCGGGCTGGCAGCTACAGAGCCCGTGCCAGGTCTGTTGAACGCGGGCGCGCGGCGAGACCTCGCGGCAGCGATCCTCGAGACCCCGCTCGGCGTGGCTTTTGGCCGCGTCGCAGGCGATGAAGTCGTTCACGCCTTGTCCGCTTCCCGTCGCCGAGACCGGAAAGCGCCCGGCCGCGAAAGCGCTGCCCGCGGCGAGGATGGTCGAAAAGAAGAAAAATCGAGCTGCGATGTTCATGTGGTGGCCCTCCGGGAACGATTTTAGTCCTCGCCTCCCGAAAAATCGAGGCCGCGACCGCCGCGCGACCCGCGAAGTCGGTTTAAACTCCTTCCCATGAAAGTCCCGCCGATCGTCGCCAAAGCCTTTCGCGAAGCCGTCCGTGCCCGTCAAAAGGCCCACGCTCCGTACTCCGAGTTTCGGGTCGGGGCCGCCTTCGTCTCGGGCCGCAAGGTCATCTCCGGTTGCAACGTCGAGAACGCGAGCTACGGCGGGGCCATCTGCGCCGAGCGGACGGCGGTCGTGAAGGCCGTTTCCGAGGGGACGACGGGCCCCTTCAGCGACCTCGTCGTGGTCGCCGAGAACACTTCGGGCAAACCCGTGGCTCCCTGCGGGCTCTGTCTGCAGGTCATCGCGGAATTCTGCCCGGGCACGCTCCGCATCTGGGCGGGAACCCCGCGCGGGCTCGAGTCCTGCTTCACCTTGGACCAGTTGATGCCCGTTCGCTTTGGCCGCGGCGACCTGAAGGTCGGCGTCCGCCGGAAGCGATGAAAAAGCTTGGGATTTCGCTTGTGACGGGGTCCCCTTCTGCTAGATGAGGTCTCCTTAAACGGAGGAAGCCGAACTTGGAGATTTGGAGCACCAAAAAGAGCGCCGAGCTCTACAACATCGATGCTTGGGGCGCGGGGTTCTTCCGCGTCAACGACAAGGGTAACGTCGAAGTCACTCCGCACGGCGCCGGCCAGCCCGGCATCGATCTCAAAGAGCTCGTGCAGGATCTCCAGGAGCGCGGCATGCGCACGCCGCTGCTCGTCCGCTTTCCGGACATCGTGAACGCGCGCATCAAGTTGCTCTCGACGGCGTTCCACAACGCGTTCCAGACCTATAACTTCAAAGGCCAGTACCGCGGCGTGTTCCCGATCAAGGTGAACCAGCAGCGCTTCCTCGTCGACGAGATCGTGAACTTCGGGCGCCAGTACGGCCTCGGCCTCGAGGCGGGCTCCAAGCCCGAGCTCCTCATCTCGCTCGCCATGATGGACAACCCCGAGGCTTTGCTGATCTGCAACGGCTTCAAGGATCCGGAGTACGTCGAAACGGCGCTGCTTTCGCAAAAGCTCGGCCGCAACACGATCATCGTGCTCGATCGCTACTCCGAACTCGATCTCGTCATCCGCACCGCCAAGTCGCTCGGCATCTCGCCGCGTATCGGCTTCCGCGCGAAGCTCGAAGCCAAGGGCGCCGGCAAGTGGGTGGAGTCGAGCGGCGCCAAGTCCAAGTTCGGCCTCACGGCGAGCGAGATGGTCAAGGGCATGGACGTCCTCAAGGCCGAAGGCATGTGCCACTGCCTCGAGCTCCTGCACTTCCACATCGGTTCGCAGATCACCGCGCTCCGCGCGATCAAGGACTCGCTCACCGAAGCCTCGCGCATCTACGTCGACCTCGCCGAGATGGGCGCGGGCCTTAAGTTCCTTGACGTGGGCGGCGGCCTCGGCGTCGACTACGACGGATCGCAGACGAACTGGGAAAACTCGATTAACTACACGATCCAGGAATACGCCAACGACGTGGTCGCCCACATCGCGGCGGCCTGCGACGCCAAGGGTCTCCCGCACCCGTCCATCGTGACGGAGTCGGGTCGCGCGCTCGTCGCGCACCATAGCGTGCTCGTGTTCGACGTGCTCGGCACCCACTGCATCAAGGTGAACGACCTCCCGCCCGAGGCCGAGAACGAGAAGCAAGAGACCATCGTCGAGCTCCGCTCGCTCTACAACACGCTCACCGCGAAGAACCTGAACGAGCACATGCAGGACGCGTTCAAGCTGCGCGACGACGGCGTGAGCCTCTTCAACCTGGGGCACTTGAATCTCAAGCAGCGGGCCGTGCTCGAGAAGCTCTTCTGGGCTTTCTGCACGAAGGCCCTCGAGATCGGCGAACAGGTCGCGCGCAAGCCCGAGGAGCTTGCGGTCGTGCGCCGCTCGCTCGCCGACAGCTACTATTGCAACTTCTCGATCTTCCAGTCGGCGCCCGATACCTGGGCCGTGGACCAGCTCTTCCCCATCATGCCGATCCACCGGCTCAAGGAACGCCCGGACCGCAAGGCCGAGCTCCTCGACCTGACCTGCGACTCGGACGGCAAGATCGACCGTTTCATCGACATCAAGGACGTCAAAGAGACCCTCGAGCTCCACATGCCGAAGGAAGGCGAGACCTACCACATCGGCATGTTCCTCATCGGCGCCTACCAAGAGATCCTGGGCGACTTCCATAACCTCTTCGGCGACACGGACGCCGTGCACGTCTCGGCGTCCGCGTCGGGCTACACGATCGAGCACGTCGTGGCCGGCGACTCGATCAACGAAGTCCTCGGTTACGTCGAGTACGATCGCCATACGCTCATCCGCCAGGTTCGCGGCGCGGTCGAGAAGGCCCTTTCGGCCAAGAAGATCAGCCTCGAAGAATCGCGGCTGCTTATGCGCCACTACGAAGACGGCCTTTCGCGTTACACCTACCTCGATCCGGCCGACCTCGTGAACCGCTCGGAATCGGCGGTGGACGCGCTCAAGCGCATCACCCAGAGGCAGGAGCATGGCGCGCGTTTGATCGGTGCGGGCCAGGCTTCCCCGGGTGGGAATAGCGCTTTGGCGGCCGCCACGTTTGCGGCGGGCGGGCTTTCTGCTAAAACACCCCAATGATGGAAGCGGTTCTCGGTGGTAGTCGCCACCCTCTCAAAGAGGGAGCGAAGACGGGTTTTGAAGCCTTAAAGGAACTCCCGCGCGTCGGGAAAGTCATCGGATATAAGCACGAAGGGACGGTCTACGACCTGCACCAGCCCTTTCCGACGACGGGCACGGTCGAGTTCGTGGGCCCCGACACGCCCGAAGGCCTCGACATCATTCGTCACAGCACGGCGCACGTGCTCGCCGAAGCGGTCAAGAAACTCTACCCGCAGGTTCAGGTGACCATCGGTCCCGTCATCGAAACGGGCTTCTATTACGACTTCGTCCGTGAGGGCGGCTTCAAGGAAGAAGACCTCGCGGCGATCGAAGCCGAGATGGGCAACATCGTCAAAGCGCGCAAAAAAGTGCGCCGCGAAGACTGGTCCGTCGCGAAGGCCGTCGAGTACTTCAAAGGTCTCGGCGAACACTACAAGGTCGAGATCATCCAGGACCTCGCCGCGAAGTCTGGCCAGGATTCCGTCTCAGTCTACTGGCACAACGACGACTTCGTGGACCTTTGCCGCGGCCCGCACGTGCCCTACACGAGCGACATCCCGGCGATCAAGCTCATGAGCGTGGCGGGCGCCTACTGGCGTGGCGACGAGAAGAACGCCATGCTCGCGCGGATCTACGGAACCGCCTTCGCTTCGAAGGACGGCCTCAAGGCCTACCTGCACCAACTCGAAGAAGCCAAGAAGCGCGACCACCGCCGCATCGGCACCGACATGGGGCTCTTCAGCTTTCACGCCGAGGCTCCCGCGTCGCCCTTTTTCCATCCGGCGGGCGCCTTCATCTACGCCGAGCTGCAGTCCTTCCTGCGCGACCTGAACCGTTCCTTCGGTTACCAGGACGTCATCTCTCCGCTGATTCTCTCGCAAGAACTCTGGAAGAAATCGGGTCACTACGACAACTACCGCGAGAACATGTACTTCACCGAGGTCGACGAACGCGACTTCGCGGTGAAGCCCATGAACTGCCCGGGCCACTGTCTTATCTACAAGACGGGCCACACGAGTTACCGCAGCCTGCCGATGCGTCTCGCCGAGTTCGGTCGCGTGCACCGCCACGAGCGGAGCGGCGTGACCGCGGGCCTCTTCCGTGTGCGCAGTTTCGTGCAGGACGACGCGCACGTGTACTGCACCGAAAACCAGATCGAGAGCGAGATCACGCGCATCCTCGAGATGGTGCGTTTCTTCTACAACACGCTCGGATTTACCTTCTTCGTGGAGCTCTCCACGCGCCCGGCCAAACGCATGGGCGACGAGGCCGTCTGGGATAAGGCCGAAGCCGCGCTCGAGCGTACGCTGAAGGCCGCCCGGATCGACTTCAAGGTGAACCCGGGCGACGGCGCCTTCTACGGCCCGAAGATCGACTTCCACTTGAAGGACTCCATCGGTCGCACGCACCAGTGCGGCACGGTCCAGCTCGACTTCCAGATGCCGGGTCGTTTCGAACTCGAGTACACGGGCACCGACAACACCACGCACACGCCCGTCATGATTCACCGGGCGATCGCCGGATCGCTCGAGCGCTTCATGGGCATTTTCATCGAGCACACCGCGGGTCACTTCCCGATGTGGCTCTGCCCGACGCAAGCCGCGATCCTCACGATCTCGGAAGAGTCGGTCAAGTTCGCCCACGAATTGCGCGCGAAGCTGGAGTCCGAGGGTTACCGTGTCGCTTTGGACGATTCCAACGACAAGCTCGCGGGGAAGATCAAACACTTCCAGCAAGCCAAGGTTCCCTTCATGATCGTGATCGGCGCCCGCGAAGCCGAAGCCCGGGTCGTGAGTCTACGGACTTCGTCGGGTGAACAAAAACAAGGACTCTCCGTCGAGGCTCTGCTCGAGGAGTTCCGTAAGCAAGCGCGTCCCGCCATTCCGAAGCCCGAGGCTTTGGCATCGAAGACGCCGAGCAACCCTTAACAGGAGGTCATTCTCATTAGCACTGGTTTCAAAGAGCTCCCCATCAACCGCCAAATCCGGGTCCCCTACGTCCGCGTCATCGGCAAGGACGGAGAACAGCTCGGGATCCTGGACACGCGCCAGGCGGTCCAGCTCGCCGAGAGCATGGGGCTTGATCTTGTTGAAGTCGCGGCGAAGTCCGATCCGCCGGTCTGCAAGATCATGGATTACGGGAAGTATAAGTACCAAGAGAAGAAGAAGACCCAGGCGGCCAAGAAGAACCAGGTCGTCGTCGAGGTGAAGGAAATCCAGATCCGTCCGAAGACGGACGAGCATGACCTGAACCACAAGGCGAAGAACGCCGTGGGCTTCTTGGAAGAAGGCGACAAGGTCAAGGTCACGGTGTTCTACCGCGGCCGTGAACTCGAGCACATCGAGACGGGTTGGCAGACCCTCAAGGAATTCGTGGAAAAGCTCGAGGACAAAGCCGTACTCGAGACGAACCCGAAGATGGAAGGCAAGCGTCTCGCTTGCATGTTCGGGCCGATCCCGCCGGGCAAGAAGCTCGCGCCGGGTCACTTGGTCGCGAGCCTTCCGCCGCCGCCGCCGCCGAAGAACCGCGGTGGTCTGGGGGGTCCGGTGGGACCGGGTTACCGTGGCGCCGGCGGGGCCGGTGGTCCTCCGTCCGGAACCTAAGTTTTAAAGGGGGCGTTTAAGCCCCCGAAATTTCTCAAGACCGGCCGCCTAAGGTTTTGAAATGAGTTGTTGTCAAGGCGGGATCGGAGTGGCATGTTGCCGACTTCAATCGCTGTTACTGTTATAGGGAGCTAGGAAAGATCATGCCGAAGATGAAGACGCACTCCGGTGCGAAGAAGCGTTTCAAGCGGACCGGAACGGGCAAAATCAAACGCCGTAAGCCCGGCGCTCGTCACTTGAACCTGGGCAAGGGCGGCAGCCGCCTGCGTCGCTTGGCCGAGTCGGCCTACATCGCTCCGGGCCACCAAAAGGCGATCGACCGCGTTTTCCCGTAGTCCTTTCGTTTTGCCGCGGAACCGCTCGATTTTGGGTTGGTTCCGCCTTCGAAATTGTATATGAGATCAGCGAAATCGTTCACTGATCGTTAAGGAGACCTAGAATGCCGCGCGCAAAAGGTGGGTTTAAAACCCGTCGCCGACACAAAAAAGTTCTGAAGATGACGGAAGGCTACCGTAACTCGGGCAGCCGCTCTTTCTCGAAAGCCTATGAAGTCCTTACCCGCGCGCTGAAGTACGCCTTCCGCGACCGGAAGGACAAGAAGCGCGAGTTCCGCGGCCTGTGGATCCAACGGATCAACGCCGCCGCTCGCAACCTCGACATGACCTACTCGAAGCTCATCGCGGGCCTCACGAAGCACAACGTCCAGATCGACCGCAAAGTCCTCGCGGACATCGCGGCGAACGACGGCAAGGCTTTCGAAGCCATCGCGCAAGTCGCTCGTAACTAGTTCTTGCTTCTGAGGGCTGCGGCCCACGGAACGACGAAACCCCGGGTGCCGCAAGGCGCTTGGGGTTTTTGCGTTTTGGCCTGCGCCTTATAAATCAGAGCTTGTCGCGGAAGATTTGGGCCGCGTCTTCGAGCCAGCGGATGCGGCGAATTTCCTTGGCGGCGTCGAGCTGTTCGGCGCCGACCGCGCGCCCTTCGACGAGGCGGTATTCGACCGTGTTGTCGCGGATCTGTCGCTTGATGTGCGTCGAGATCTCGCGCGCCAGCGGCTTGGACTCGACCGCGACGAAAAGCTCCGAATTGATGCGATCGCTCAGACTGTCCAGGTTGTAGCTGCCGACCACGGCGACGTCGTCGTCGATCACCATGCTCTTCGCGTGAAGCTTCGCGGGGCCCTTGCTCGCGAAGATTCGCAGCGTGGGAATCTCGCGCAGCAGCGAAGGCCACTCGCGTTGGAAAACGGCTTGCGTCGGCAGGCTGTCCGTCGAGAGCGGACTATTCGTGAGCAGGGTGATCGGAATTCCGCGCTTCGCCGCCGCGCGGAAGGCGTCGAGCATGTCGGCGCTCAGCACGACGTAGGGATTGCTGATGACGACTCCGCGTTTGGCGCCGCGGATAAGATCTTCCGTCGCGAAGGAGGCGTCGCGGATCTGGGGGGAATGGAAGCGGGATTCGCCGTCGAAGATCCGGATAAGGCCCGCGTGACGGGGGCGCCAGTCTTTCCGCCACGCCGGGTGGCGTTTGGCCGTGGCGAGGGCCGTCGCGTAGGCCGCCAGTAGCTCGGGCGCGCGCGACTTGCGGTTCGCGACTTCGGGCCGCACGCGACGATTGCGGGCGAGCTCGGCCTCGGCCCGGTAGGCGCCGTTGGCCCAGCTCGCGAGTTTCGCGCCTTCCACGAGGATGTCTGCGTCGGCGTAGACCTTCGGGTCCACGCTCGGGGCATCGAAGTAGCGCCGGCCGACGTTGCGTCCGCCCGTGAGCACGAGGCAGTCGTCCACGATGACGAGCTTGTCGTGGTTCGAGCCGAAGAGGCGAGGGCGCAGCGTTGCGAACAAGGGGGCGAAGATGTGGACTTCCGCACCCGCGCTCGCGAGCTCTTCCAGGTAGTCTTTCCCGAGCAGCGGTTTCGACAGGGCGGGGCTCCCGACGGCGTCGACCATGAGCGAGACTTGGACGCCCGCGCGCTGCTTCACGAGCAGCGCGCCGAGCAGGGCCTTGCCGTAGGCGTCGGGTTCCAGGATGAAGTACTGCACCCGAATCTTGCGCGTCGCCGACTCGATCATTTGGAGCCGGCGAACCCAGGACGTGTCGTTCTCGGGGAGGTATTCCGCGAAGCCATTGTCGCCCCGGAGCACGCGCCCGTCGGCCATGGGCAGGCCTTCGCCTTTGCGGCAGTCGCCCCAGGCGGCGGTGCCGCGCTCGATCGGGGCGGATGCGGGGAGCGGAGGGGGCGTCGCGCAGCCAACCACGAAGAGCAGGGAAGGTAGAACCCAAACGCGTGCCATCACGCGGACTCATCGGCGCGATAGCCGCGCTTCTAAAGGTGGCGAAAGGCCCCGGCGTTGCCCGTGAAGGGCGTTAGTAGCCGGGGGGCAGAGCCAGCAAGCCCGAGCGGTATTGGCCGCGGGGGGCGCCGCCGGTCGCGAGCGGGTTGAAGTCGGCCGACTCGACCGTCTGCGGGTCCGTGATGGCCCGCGTGCTGTGGGCTTCGATGACGTGGCCGAAGGTGCCCGGGAAGACGTGGTAGCCGGTGTGCGCGACCCCCACGAAGAAGGGAACGCGGGCGAGGCGCGTGGGCACGCGCGTGCCGAAGTTCACGAAGCTACGCGCGTCGTCGACGGCGTTGAAGTAGTACTGGCCGGACTTCTGGACGGTGAGCCAGCGGTAGGCGTGCCACCCGCGCGCGGGGCTCGAGGCGCCGTGCTGGCGGATTTCCTGCTCGTCCCACTCGGCGTTCTTCGCGAGGTTCGGGTTCCAGAAGAAGACGCTCCAGCCGAGTTCGCGGAGGGCGGCCTGCATGGCGCTGCCGTCGAAAGCGTTGGCGCGCGTGTAGGCATCGATCTTTTGCCAAAGGTCGCTTTGGCCCGCGGCCGCGAAGCCGGCGCCCAGGCACTCCCGGGTGAGTCCCACGCAGCTCGTCGGCTTCATGAGATCGGCCAGGCGCGGATCCTTGCCGAGCGAGGCGACGTGCGCGCGCCGCTGGGCCACGTTCATCGCGCCGAAGCTCGAGCGGTCGCCGTAGAAGGCCGAGATGCCGTGGCGGCGGTAGAACTTGAGGTGTTCTTCGTGACGCGATTCCAAGCAGCTCGCGGCCGTCGCGAGGATCGTCGAAAGTCCTTGGCGATGGCGGGCCCGGTCGGCGTCGTCGAAGGCGACGCTACCCTTGAAGCCGGCCGCGAAGACCGGCAGGCTCGAGAAGAGGGAAAGGGCCAAGGTCGCGAGACGTTTCATCGGGGAGCTCCTTTGCGTTTCTGGCCCAGAGGGTGGCCGATTATGCCGCATCGAGTCAAATCCCGTCAAACCCGAAATACTTTGGGCCAAGATCTCGAAAACGCGAGGCTTCTTTGATCCAATAGGGACCCTATATGGCGGCCAAAGGTTTAGAAGAAATTCTGAAAGAACTCGATCGTTTGGGGCAAGAAGCTGAGTCGCTCTTTGCGCGCGTCGAATCGAGTGCCGATCTCGAGAAGATCCGCGTCGAATGGCTCGGCAAGAAGAGTCCGCTCGCCGGCGTCATGCGCGAGATGGGCGCGCTTTCTCCCGAAGATCGGCCGAAGGTCGGCGCGCGCGCGAACGCGATTCGCGCGAAGCTCGAGACCCAACTCAACGCGCTCGGCGCGACGATCGGCGAACGCGAGATGGCCGCCAAGCTCGAAGCCGATCGCGTGGACGTGAGCCTCCCCGGTCGCAAGCACCGTGGCCTCGCGCCGCATCCCGTGCAGATCGTGCAGGACGAGCTCGTCGCGATCCTGGGCTCGATGGGCTTCGTCGTGGAGGTCGGCCCCGAGGTCGAGCACGAGTTCTATAACTTCGACGCGCTCAATATTCCCGCGCACCATCCTTCGCGCGCGGCGCAGGATACCTTCTACGTCGAGGGCGGCGCGGGACTCGTGTTGCGCACGCACACCTCGCCCGTGCAGCCGCGTACGATGCTGCGCCAACGCCCGCCCCTGCGCATGATCGCGCCGGGCCGCGTCTACCGCGCGGACTACGACGCGACCCACTCGCCGATGTTCCACCAGATCGAAGCGCTCGTCGTGGATCGCGACATCACGATGGCCGACCTCAAGGGCACGCTCGCCACGATGGTGCGTGAGTTCTTCGGCATGGAACTCAAGGTGCGTTTGCGTCCTTCGTTCTTCCCCTTCACCGAGCCTTCGGCCGAGATCGATATCCAGTGCTGCTTCTGCCGCGGCAAGGGGTGCAAGACCTGCAAGAATTCCGGTTTCATCGAGATCGGCGGTTCGGGCATGGTCGACCCCGAAGTCTTCAAGGCCGTGAACCTGCACCCC
>ERZ761607.1452-NODE-1452-length-29587-cov-51.246885_pt1 | contig 29587 bp, 31 predicted proteins | sample MGYA00511164_ERZ761607 | MGnify/ENA primary metagenome ERZ761607 (study PRJEB28899, sample SAMN02445080) | bioreactor sludge metagenome | biome: EBPR sludge | place: Australia: Brisbane, Thorneside Wastewater Treatment Plant | collected 2011-06-22 ... | reverse complement strand
AAGGGGTGAAGTCCCCTTTAATTTGGAGATCGGAAAAACTGAAATCAGATAACAGGAACGGAATCGGAAATTAACAGTACACAGAGAGACATTTAAACAGCTGTTTAGTCCTTTATCCTAACTTCGACTAAACTCTAACCTTTCCGTAGGCAGTGTCACAATAAAGGAATCATCAATCTTAATCTCACCAAAATGAAGATCTATAATCTTTTTTACCACCGACAACCCTAATCCTAAACCTTCTGTTTGTGAAGCTCTGAAAAATGGGGAAAAGATTAACTCTCTAAGTTCTACTGGAACACCTGGGCCGTTATCCTTTACCTCAATCTCTACAAATGAGGCTAAGGATCTTTCAACTCTAAATCTCTCATTAATCGATATCTTAACTTTACTTTTATCATTATGTTTTACGGCATTTGTGATAAGATTACTAAATAACCGGCTTAAAAGACTTTGATTTCCCCAAACTTTAGGAAGAGCGCCGATTTCAATTTCAATATTAGCTTCCTCATCAAGAGATAAATCTGAAACAAGTTGTCCAAGAACAATATTAAGATCTACAAACTCCATCTTTGTTGCTTTTGCACCAAGTTTAGCAAGCTCATACATCCCTTGAACAACATGGGTTAGTCTTTCACCAGATCCAAGAGCTTTTTTAAGGATAATTACTGCTCTTTCAGGTAGATCGAATGTATCTAAGACATACTGAAGCTTCATCACCATTCCACCTAAAGGACCTCTAATATCGTGCGCAACTGTTGCAGTAAACTCATCAAGTTTTTTATTTTTTTCTTCAAGAAGTTGATTTGCTTCTGTAAGCTTTGCAACCAGTCTTTCATTCTCTGCTTGGAGCTTTCTTAGTCTTTTTGCCTGAGAAATCGCTCTTGGAACTTCCTCTTCACTAGAAACTGTTCTTCCTTCAAATGAATCTACACCGCTTACTCTAATTATTGATGGTCTAGATCCTGAGATCTTAATCTGCTCCATAATAGAAGCAACCTGTGATGGGCTTAATGATTCACCAAGAACTATAATCTCAGTATGCTCTAACTCTTCTAATGATGGGGTCTTATTAGAAGGGATAGAATCTTCATTTTTTGTTCCCCACCATAAGACTGACATAACATTAGAATGAATGTTTAAGATAATTTTTAAGACGTATTAATGCTTTAGAACGAACCTGAGATGCTCTGGACTCTGTTACACCTAAAATTTCTCCAATCTCTTTAAGGTTTAGCTCTTCATAAAAGTATAAGCTTATTACGAGTCTTTCTTTCTCAGGAAGCCTATCTAAAGCACGTGCAATTAGGCTTAACTTTTCAGATCCAAGAAGTTTTGAAAGTGGATCTCTAGATTTTCCTGGCATCCATTCATCAGCCTGAAATCTCTCTTCACCATGCCCAAAACCAAGCTCTTCAAAACTCAGCATCACAACACTTCCTACTTCTGAGAGTAGCTTTTGAAGATCTTCCAGCGATAATCCAAGCTCCTGAGCGACTTCTTCATCTGTTGCTGGTCTTCCAAGTTTTTGTTCTATTCGCTGATAAGCTAATTCAATTTTGTGAGATTTGTGTCTTAAAGATCTTGGTAACCAATCTTGAGTTCTAAAAGAGTCTAATATTGCACCTCTAATTCTAAACTGAGCATAAGTTGCAAAGTTTGTCTCATGCTTTGGATCATATTTTTCAAGTGCATCAACTAGCCCGATGATCCCAGAGTTAAGCATCTCCCTGATATCAACATCTTTTGGGAGTCTACCAGCAAGCCTGTGAACTACTCTCTTAACGAGAGGTAAATAGCTCTTTATTAGATCTTCCCTATCTTGCTCATTAACCTGCTTATAAGCTTCTACAGCTGATTTTTTATCCTTGGCCACCATGCATATCCTCGTAGTTCATAAGAATTCGGTGGGCTATCCGTCCTACAAAGGCGATAGCTATCATCACGAAAACAGCGCGATAAGTCATCGTTGTAACTCTCACATCTGCCATTATTCCACCTACCACTACAACCAGGAGGGAAAGAAGTGATACTCCGGCTATGAATCGCTTAAGTCCGGTATGAACCTTTCGCTTCTTTTTAGCCACTGAAAACCTCCCCCTCTAATAACTGCTGAAAGAAAAACTGAACTCCTCCCTTAACTCTGTGCTCATAAAACTCCTCATCAAGCTTTCGTGCAAAAGCCCTAAAACCTCGAGCAACAGAGGATGAAGGAAATAGAGTTGAGACTGGTGATTGCTGTTTTACAGCTTCACTGACTGAAATATCAGAAGGGATTGCTCCTGCATAACTGATCTTTGTCGGAAGAAATCTTGTTGTTACCTGAGCTAATCTATTAAAGGCACGTCTACCTTCTGCATCATTCTGAACATTATTTGCTAAGACAGAGATCTTTTTTTCTCCGTAGTTTTGAGTGAGAACTTTAATTACAGCATAACTATCAGTTAATGAAGTAGGCTCTCCGTTTATGACACAGACTATTTCACTTGCTGCAGCGTTAAAAAATAAAACATCAGTTCCGATCCCTGCCGCTGTATCAATTAAAAGATAATCATATTGAGCAGCGACTGATTCAACTTCATTTAAAATTGTGAGTCTTTGTGAATGGGTTAAACGGGCAAGATACTCCACTCCACTTGATGCAGGTATCAAACTTATTCCCATTGGTCCTTCAACAATAATGTCTTTAAGAGCAGCTTTACCCTCTAAAACCTCTTTAATTGATCGCTTCGGAGTTACACCACATAGAACATCGATATTCGCGAGCCCTAAATCAGCATCTAGAATAAGTACACTTCTCCCCATATCTGCTAAAGATATCGCAGTGTTAAGTACTGTATTTGACTTACCAACACCCCCTTTGCCGCTGGTAAAGCTTACAACCCGAGTGCACTCCTTCATAATATTATTCGATTCATGGTTTCTTGAATTTGTTCCATATTTTTTAATCATACTGTTTCCCTTAATCATCCAGCGTAACTACCCCAACACTTTGGACTTTTGTGTTAGGCGCTATCTCATAGTGACTTAAAACGCTCATCCCTGGCACAAATCTGTCAACGAACCTAAAAAGTGCCGCTCTTAGATGTGAAGGGGCTAAAAGTATCGGCGAGCTTCCGGCCTCCATAAACTTTTCAACCACTTTACTTAGTTTGTTTATGAGCATTTGAGCCTGTGCGGGTTCAAGTGCCAGGTATGAGCCATCATCGGTCTGCTGTACAACTTCACTCAGTGATCTTTCTAAACTTGGAGAAAGACTTGATAGGGTAAGTACCCCTTCGTCTGAGATAAATCTAGTTGTAATCTGCCTTGCAAGTTTTCGTCTTACAAACTCTGCGAGCTTCTCCGGAACCTTAACGTTAGGTGCCCAATCAGCAAGGGTTTCTAAGATCGTTCTGAGATCTCTTATACTGACCTGCTCCCTTAAGAGGTGGGCTAGCACCTGTTGCACCTGACCAAGAGTTAACTGTGTAGGAATCAACTCTTCAACTACTTTTGGATGATCTTTTGCAAGGTTGTCTAATAGACTTTGCACTTCCTGTCTTCCAAGAAGCTCAGACATATTGCTTCTTACTAATTCAGTTAAGTGAGTTGTAATCACGGTTGAAAGATCCACTACGGTGTATCCAGAAAACTGTGCTCTCTCTTTCTCCGACTCAGGGATCCAAAGGGCATCAAGCCCAAAAGCAGGCTCCTTAGTTTGCTCTCCTTGAAGAGGAGAGGTTACAGAGCCAGGATCCATTGCTAAAAGATGATTGCTCTTTAGCATTCCTCCCCCAATAACAGCACCTTTAAGAAGTAATCTATACTCAGAAGATTTTATTTTTACATTGTCCCTAATATGTATTGGTGGAACGATAAAGCCATAATCAGTAGCAAACTGTCTTCGTAACGATCTAATCCTTTCAACAAGATCTCCACCTTCAACAAGAGCTACAAGTTCATAACCAACTTCAAGTTCAAGGGTATCCATACCAAGTAGCCCCAAGACTTCTTCTGTGCTGGCTCCTTTCGCTCCAGGCTCTGGAAGTGCTTCCTGGCCTTTTTTCTTTGTAAGCTCTTTCGGTTGACCAAGCTCACCGGTTATACCTTTTCTTACAATTCCAAGCCCAATACCCGCAGCTCCTAAAAGTAAAAACGGGAAAAATGGCAATCCTGGAAGAATCGATATAGCTAATGATGCTCCTCCAGCTAAGAACAATGGAACATGTGAAGTTCCTAACTGCTCAATAAAATCTGTACTAAGATCTTTACCTGATGCAGCTCTTGCAACTATCAAACCAGCAGATACTGAAACGATGATGCTAGGAATCTGTGAAACAAGACCGTCTCCGATGGTCAAAATTGTGTAAACCATTGCGGCTTCTTGCCATGGCATACCGTGCTGAAAGCAGCCGATCAAAAATCCACCTACTACGTTAATACCCATGATGAATATCCCAGCTACTGCTTCTCCGCTAACAAACTTTGCAGCTCCATCCATCGCTCCATAAAACTCAGCTTCTTGGGCTATCTCCTTTCTTCTCGCTTTAGCTTCAGTGTCGTTGATTAATCCAGTATTGAGATCTGAGTCGATCGCCATTTGTTTTCCTGGCATAGCATCCAATGTAAATCTTGCTGCTACCTCAGCTATCCTTCCAGAACCTTTTGTTACAACCTTCATGTTAACAATCGAGATAATTGCAAAGATTACTATTCCAACTAAGAAACTTCCGCCGACTACGAAGTTTCCAAAGGCCATAACCACATGACCAGCTGCATCCATGCCATTTTGTCCATCAAGAAGAATTAATCTTGTAGTTGCTACGTTCATAGCAAGTCTAAACATTGCTGTAACAAGTAGGATTGCCGGATATGCTGTAAACCTTAGAGGTTTATCTATGTACAAGGATACAAATAGAATAATCAGTGCAAGGACTATGTTTAGCGCTAAACTTATATCAACAAGCCAGGTTGGAATAGGAAATAATAGAATTGCCAGTATAAATAAAAGTGCTAAAGGCATTAATCCCTGAATCGATTTCATGCTGCCTTCCTATTCATCTTATAGACATATGCAAGAATTTCAGCAGTCGCTCGAAACAGCTCAACTGGTATCTCCTGGTCGACTTCAACTGATTGATAAAGTGCCCTGGCTAAACTTTTCTTCTCAACAATCGGCACTCCACTTTCACGAGCAAGTTTCTTAATCTGCTCTGCCATAAAGTTTTTACCCTTGGCAACAACTTTTGGGGCACTCATCTTTGCTCTGTCATATTGTAAAGCAACAGCGTAATGAGTTGGATTAGTAACAACGACATCAGCTTTAGGAACTGAAGATTTAATTCTCTGCATGATCCTACCAAGCCCCTTGGCAATTATCTGTCTTTTGGTTTGTTCATCTCCGTCTACTGCCTTCTTTTCGTCTTTTACTTCATCTTTAGTCATCTTGTTTTGTCTTAGCCAAGACCATTTTCCATAAACCCAATCAAAAATTGCTATCGCAATTAACACATACATTATCTTCCAAAAAAGACTCACCATCTCTTCTGCTGTAAACGCCATAATTTTCGGGATTGAAAGGTGAATGAGACCGATCATGTTTTTTGCTTCTTCTTTAAATGCGAAATAAACAATCGGCAATATAATTGCTAATTTCAAAATTGCTTGAAGAGTTTTAACAAGATTGTTTAAGCTAAAAAGTCTTTTAAATCCGGTGATAGGATTTAGCATATGCCACTTAAAATTTATCTTTTTCTCTTTCACGCAGAAGTCTGTTTGAAGCATTACAGAGAGCCCAGCTAAAGAAGCAGTCACTAGAAGAAGAATAGCGATTGGAGGTACTAGCAACTCTGCAACTTGCAAAAGCTGAGTTTCAAGAAATTGATAGCTAAGTTCTGAATTATCTCCGATCAAGAGTAGGAATTTTTTAAAGACAAGTGTTAAGGAGTGATAGATCCAACTCCAAAGAACTCCTAGCATTAAAAATGATGCCCCTAATGAAATAACGATCGCAATTTCCTGAGAGAAATGAACTGAGCCGTCTTTACGAAGCTGTTTCATCCGACGATCAGTCGGCATCTCTGTTCTTTCTTCAGGGGTTGAATACTCTGCCATGGCGCCAACCGTTTTAATGCACGTCCTTTGCCAAGGTTAAGTAGTTGAAAATAATGGTTAAGATATCTATCCATGTGTCAAAAAACCGTTAATTTCTAATCAGGCATTTTATTAATAGTCAAACAAACGGTATTCTACTTCGACCGTGACAACTGCTATTGACCTTGGCTCAACGAAGGTTGGGGCGTTAACCCCACTTTCTGAGACTGAATTTAAATATGAACGATTTCGCCATGGCCTCGGTGATTGGGTGGGGCTTAATCCGGATTCGCTCGAAACTTTTCAAGATACAGATGTATTTGAAAGATACTTAGCTCGTTTAAAAAAACTACTAGGTGGTTTAGATGAGATTGATCAGGTAGTTGCTACTGCAGCATATCGATATCTTCCTCAAGGACAGTTTCAAAAAATTCTTTGGAGAGAGTGTGGTTTATTTCCACTAACAATATCGATTGAGCACGAGGGTGAGCTTTTATCTCGTGCGATAAAAAGCAGTCTGTCAAAAGCAAGTAGTTTAATCGGATCTAATTTTGTCCATCTTCATGTTGGAGGGTTAAGCACAGAGGTTACATTCGATCTAGCTGAGTATGCATCTCCAATTCAGAGAGGTTTCGAGCACTACGGGTTTAGCGACCCAAGTTTAAATATCTCAAAACAAGATGACATAGATAAAGTACGTAGCCGCCTGATCGAGAAGTTAGAGGAGCATAATAATGAAGGTGCTATCGCAATTTTAATGCGGAATCTTCCAACACATACAAAACTTGTAGTTTCTGGAAGATTTGCCAGACAATTACGAAGTGACTCTGGAACTTCCGGATTTGAGCTGTCACTTCGTAGCCTCCGAAGACTCAATGAACATTACATGGAACATATTGGAGACAGCGAAGAATCCCGTGCGAAATTTTTCTTAACTATGTTTTTAATTAGATTATCTGAGCTAGGAGGACTCGATTCAGTTATTGTCTCTGACTCCCGTATGGCGATGGGGCAAGTTGAAATTATAAGATCAGCCAAAACTCAATCTAAGGTTCAATCGGAGCTACTTAGAAGAAGCTTATTAGAATTTCAATACTCTCTTCCATATCCTAATTTAACACTGCAAGATATTGAGCTTGTAGCAAGTATAAGTTCTGCCTCCACCAAGAAAACAGTCGGTGTAGTTACAACTTTGGAGTTACTACGCCCACAGAATGAACCACACTTCACCTCATCTATTGAGGATCTTTTTATGAGAAATCACTTTGCTGGATTACCAAGAGATACCCAAGAGCGAATTGTCTTAGGTATTAAGGGTCAAGAGGGGGGCTCAGACACGGCTCGACGGGTATCTAAACTTGTTAGGCTGATATTAAACGAGGGAGCTAGAGTATCGATTGAGGACTCACATCTTGTAATACGTGCTCCTAGACTTGAGCTTTTTAAAGATAAGGACTTAGAAAAACCTTTCAATCGTAGGCCTTTAAAGGTCAAAAAGCTTTGAGGCTTTGACAACTCTAAATCAGTTAAGTATTCTCCCCTGCCGGTCCCCATCGTCTAGCCCGGTCTAGGACACCTCCCTTTCACGGAGAAAACCAGGGTTCGAATCCCTGTGGGGACGTTTTCGTCACGGGACTTCGTCCCGTAAGAACGAAAACGTAGCAATAGAAAAATGCGAGCCAGCGAGCATTTTTTCCACTGACACAAATAAAAAAGCCAGGCACTATGGCCTGGCTCAATACTTAGTATTGTACTCTTCAAATCATGGAACTGTAACTGCGTAAGTTGCATGGAATCTTGTAGCTTGTGATTCTGTTGAAACCTTGCCACCTTCGTTGTAGTACCAGTATACCGTTCCACCTACCAGTCTACTATCAAAAACTGAGTATCTTCTTACATCAATTCTGTTTACGTTCCTTGCTGCGAATGGATATACGCAAATTACTCCTGGCGCTGGATCAGGGTAATGCCCAGCTGAATCAGCTACTCCACATTTGGCTGCGGTTTCTCCACTTACAAATTTATTATAGTGAGCCTCTGACATACAGAGTGTTGCGCTGGTTGGATAGCTGACAGAACAATCATTAATAAATTGCTGAGTAGGAACTATGAATATATCTCCTGCTACTTGTGGAAAGGTTAGATTTGACTCAAAGCTAAAACTTGCATTTGCCAATACTGATCCTTCACCAGCACCTTGAGGGGCTATTCCTGATAGATTACTGATATATCCTTTAATTACTGTACCGGATGGGGCAGGTGAAAACGCACTATCCCCTCGATCGCCTTTTTCACCCGTTAGACCAGGCACTCCTTGAAGACCACGATCGCCTTTGTCTCCTTTAGGTCCAGGTATCTGGGACTGAGAGCCGATTGCGTTTATTTTCTTTGCTAATCTCTTTGTTTTCTTATTTATTAGACGGTTAACCTCTTTCCGTGAGTCTGGAGAGAGCTCAGCATTTGCACTTGATACCACCAAAAACGCTAGAAGAATCGATATATATTTCATATTTAAAAACCCTTTTTCTTTTAAACCTATGATTCAATATGAATCTACTCAGGGTTATTGATAAACTTTGAATCATGTATCACAAAATTGTAACAAACCTTGAGGGTATCCCTAAAATACTGAAGAATCTCATATAATCCTCTTTTTTCATTATAATTGTTTTATCATTCCTACAGGGGTGTAACTGCACATAGTCTGCCTTAGAAACATCTGTGTCGAGCAGAAATGAGACCTCCTTATTTTGATCAAATAGCAAGCCAAAAGACGTAACTGCCCCTGGTGTTACACCTAAGGTTCTTATCATATCCTCTTCTTTGCCGAATGAGAGCTTTTTTAAACCAAGTGATTTTCTAAGATCGTTTATCCTAACCCTTTTCCGGCACTCAGTAGTCAATAAATAAAGGGATCCCTTTTCATCCTCTAAGAATAGGTTTTTTGTATCAACACCTGTAAGTTTTGGTAACCCAAGTCTTTCCCAATCATCACAGCTAAATAAGGGCGGATGTTCAATCTCCTCATACAAGATCCCTGATTCTGCCAAAAACTCCTTAAGTAATCTTTCAGATTCCATATAGACTGGTATAGTTGTTAGATGTCGCTTATTTCGCTACCAGAAGTCAAGGAGGTTGAAAAGCTTGTTATCTCAAAGTTTGAAAGTGATGCTAAGCTTTTAAGAGAGATCCCAGATTATTTATTTTCTTTAGGTGGAAAAAGAATCAGACCGTATCTTGCCATTTTACTTGGAAAAGTTCTTGGATTAGACCCTATTCCTAGTTCCTTAATTCAAATTAGTGCAGGAATTGAACTTATTCATTTAGCAACACTTCTTCATGATGATATAATTGATAAGTCAACAAAAAGAAGAAATGCCTCAAGTCCATTTATCAAGTACGGAACTCCGAACACACTTCTTGCTGGCGATTTTCTTTTGGTTAGAGCTTTCAGTCTATGCGCACACTTAGATAGCTATATTGTCGAACGAACAGAAGTCGCTTGTGTCGAATTAACAGAAGGGGAGATTGAGGAGATACCTCTTTGCGAAAGAGAAACGACTGTGCAGGAAAGTATAGAGATTACAAGAAGAAAAACTGCTTCACTATTTAGACTGGCTACTGAGTCTGCAGGGTTTATTGCACTTGGAAAGCCTTCTTCCGAACTTGCAGAGTTTGGAGAAAACCTTGGAATAGCATTCCAGCTTTTGGATGATATTTTGGATGTTAGCTCTACTGAAGATATTCTTGGAAAGCAGATTGGGACTGACATTAGAGAGAAAAAACCATCTGTTTTGAATATACTTTGGAGCGAAGAAACTGGCTCAAGAATTCTTTATGAAAAAGGTGAGTTAGCTGAGGAAGAGATTAAAGAGGCTGTCTCATCACAGTTAAAATCAAAAGCCTTAGCCACCGTTCGGGAGATGGCCAGAGGATATATATCCAAGGCTGAGGTTTCACTGCTTAAAGGAGTCCCCGAAAACAGAGCCGCCCCTCTTTTAGCTTTAGGGCACTTTGTTCTGGAAAGGATCAAATAAGTTAATTTCCTAGGTAACACCCAGCTCCCATGAACCAATAACATTGTTTGAAAGTTCACTAAGCCGCACTTAGGGTTTTGCTTTAAGTTATTGAAAATACATAGGTTTTATTTAAGGAGGGCGGATGCTTAACCGTTACGATTGGGAGAAAGTCGTGAGTAGATTACCTCAAATGGATGAAGCCTATATGCTGGGGCGTGGATATGACCCAGTTTCAGAGCTAATGAGAGCAATTATATTAAGAACAATAGAAGACCTTAGAGCTGGAGGCGAATTAAGAGTAGAAGCCCTTCAGTATATCTATAATCAATTTGAAGAGGATGGTGATGACGAAGAAGAATATATCTTCTCCTTCGAAGCCATCTGCAACACTCTTGGGATGAACCCAGAGAAGGCAAGAGACCATATAATTCGAGCAGCAGTCCATGGAGAAAGAAGAATCTCCACAAGACGAAGAGCTGCTTGACATATTAACAACAGCTGAAGCTTAATACTGAGTTTGATGGCAGACTCATTAAAGCGATTAAAAGATGGCAACCGCAGGTTTGTCTTAAGTCGATCTCAAGCTTCAGTTGATCACGAAAGAAGAGAAGAATTAGCGGCAGGACAAAACCCTTTTGCGATAATACTAGGATGTTCAGATTCAAGAGTTCCAGCAGAGATAATATTCGATCAAGGATTAGGAGATCTATTTGTAATAAGGATCGCCGGAAACATCGTTGCTCCATCGATCATCGGATCAGTCGAATTCGCAGCCGACAGATTTGGTACAGATCTAGTCGTAGTGCTAGGGCACACTCAGTGTGGAGCGATATTAGCTACTCTTGAAGACCTTGATCATCCATCACCAAATTTAAAAGCTATTGTCGATCGTATTAAACCAGGCTTAGAGAGATTAGACAGAAGCCAACCTAAAGAATATCTGATTGCTTCTGCAATTAGGGCTAATATTCAAGCCTCAGTTGAGCAGTTAAAAGATGGCTCAGATATTCTCCAAGACTTAATTGCCAGTGGTAAACTCAAAATTATTGGCGCTGAATATTCGCTTGAAACAGGGGTAGTGCAGTTTTTCGAGTGATGAAGTTAGGTCACTTGGGGGTCAGGCCGCTGTATTGCTGCTTCGTCCGCTAGCGCGGACGATAGTTCCTGACCAGAAAAATCCCTTAGCGGGCGAAGGGATTCTCATTTTAAAACGGCAGATGCTTCGCTTCTCCGTCGGGATTCGCATCCCTTCTTCTCTTGGACCTAATCGGTCCAAGCGGGCGAAGGGATTCTCATTTTAAAACGGCAGATGCTTCGCTTCTCCGTCGGGATTCGCATCCCTTCTTCTCTTGGACCTAATCGGTCCAAGCGGGCGAAGGGATTCTCATTTTAAAACGGCAGATGCTTCGCTTCTCCGTCGGGATTCGCATCCCTTCTTCTCTTGGACCTAATCGGTCCAAGCGGGCGAAGGGATTCGAACCCTCGGCCTCTTCCTTGGCAAGGAAGCGCTCTAGCCAACTGAGCTACGCCCGCATAATTACAAAACTCTCGAACCTATCCCAGTTGGCTAACCTGTCGTCTTCGCTAGAAGACGAAGCAAGAACTCTACAACTGAGCTACGCCCGCACAAAATTTAGGTTGCGAGCTGGTCACTTGGGGGTCAGGCCGGAAGGCCTGACCAGGCAAATGCAAGCAGCTGCCTGGTCAGGCCTTCCGGCCTGACCCCCAAGTGACCAGACCCCCCTAAAGAAGCAGCAAAATAATTCCGACAGCGCTCAAAGTCAAATTTACTGGGCAAATCCCTCCGATTTTACCCCTTGTGACAATAGAACTACGTTGCTAAAACTACTTTAGGTTACTTTAAGTAAGAGGTTATTATGCTTCGGTTTTTATTCACTATTCTCCTTATTTCTTCCTCAGTTTTTGCTATCACCTTAGATGATTTTGAAACTAATCAAACACGAGAATATGTTACAAGTTCTCACACCGAAAAAAGTTCATCTGTCACATCGATCTCTTCCTTAGGAGGTCACAGAACAATATACACCCAGTGGCTTTCTGGTCCTGCCTGTCAGGGCGATCCATCAAGCTGTGTTCAAGCTTCAACATTAGTTGGCGGATCAGAGCTGACTCATAGCCAAGAAAATACAGTTAAGGCAAGATTTCTTGTTACATGGGACGGTGACAGCACAGCTGAGACCTACTCGAATCCAATTCCTACTGGTCTTCAAGGGGGTGGGGTTGGTTTTAATCCTATAAATTTTTTAACTGACGATTCCACAAAGATCCTTCTACCTTTAGTTAGTTTTGATTTTGGTGGATTAACCTCGGTGAGAATAAGAGTAAGGGCATATACATCCGAAACACACTTTTCAGATGCCGAAGTTACATTGAGTCAACCATTTAACATTCTAGATAATAAAGTAATCTCTTTTAGATTCGCCGGAGCAGATCCAGCAGATGCTATTTTTCAATTAAGCCCTGACGCTTTAGGAGCTGCTGATTTCACTCAGATTAAAGCATTACAACTTTTTGTTTCATCACTTGGCGATGGAAACGGCGGCTCAGATCTTTCATTTTCCGGAATCAAAACAGATGGCGAGTGCGAGCTAGTTCCTCAGCATACATCTGGTGGATATCAAATATATGGAGATTGTGGATTTTGCTTCGATCAGGATCAGCAGAAAAACGAATGTGAACTCTGCCCTCAACATCCACTATATGAAGATTGTAGAGATTGCGCTGACGAGATCTGCCTATTAGAAGGAAGAGATCCTCAAACAGGCGAATGTAGAATGGTCAATCAGAATGATACCTGTGGGGTATGTAACGGAGATGGAAGTTCCTGTGCAGATTGTAATGGAGTTCCGAATGGAGGTGCCGTACTTGATGAGTGTGGGGTGTGCGGAGGGAACAATTCATGCCTTGATTGCGCTGGAACTCCATTTGGACAGGCTAAAGTAGACAACTGCGGAGTATGTGAAGGTGACAACTCAAGCTGCACATCTTGCACAACGATTGATGTTTCTCCACTATCTTTTGCACTTGATGCAGAAGCTAAAAATCAAGAGCTTCCAATACAACGAATGCTAAGAGAGTTAGTAAAATACGATCGTCGTCCTAAAAACATGAAACTAAGGAGCAAGCTTGGTGCTCAGGCTAGAGATCTTCAGGTTAGAAATTGGGTGATCTCATGGACAATTCAAGGAACTAACACTCAATGTGTTGATGTTGGCTCATTGTCTCTATGTGATTTTAGCGATCTTGGACATGGAAACCATGATTTTGGTCCAAGAGATCTTAATCCTACGGATCTTTGCATTGATCCAAATTCTGCCTCTCAGAATGTTCCATCTTACTGCGTTGTGACTGCGGTCAATCAGGCTCAAGCAAACGAGTACAGAAATCATGCCGAAGAGCTATGGGGAATAACGGAGAGGGTTGCTAAAATTTTAGCGAAACAGAAGAAGAAAGTTGGAGCATTTGAAGCTAAAAAACTTCAAAATGCTCGTAAGGTTGGATTAAGAAGGGCAATAAAGGCATACAAAAAGGCTCTTGCCTTAGCGAACAGAGTTCCACTTAAAACAGTAAACTGCACTGCTCCCTAAGATCGACTAGGTGCTTGTTCCAAAAGTCAGGCTCCTCAAATTGAGGGAAGGCTCGTTTAAAGGACGGGTCTTCCCACCGCTTAGCAACCCATCCAGTATATTGAATCATTCTTAAAAGTCTTAAGGTCTCTGAAGAAACTAACTCGGTCTGAGGAAACTTTGCTATCAGCTCATATCCTTCTAAAAGCTTATCCTGAACTCTTTTTGCCTCTTCATCTCTTCCTGGAACTAAAAGCCATATATCTTGCACCCGTGGCCCCATAAGTGAATCATCAAAATCAACAACTAATGGGCCATTCCTCCAAAGAATATTTCCTCTATGCAGATCGCCATGAATTCTAAGTTGAGGATATTGGGCTATCTTCTCTGATTCATTTTTAGCTAATTGAAGTACCTGCTCATAACCAGGCAAAAGATCCTTTGATATATACTTTAAAACTGCCTCTTTATTAAAAAGAGCATACCAATCATAGCTAACCTTTGGTCTAAACTTAAATTTCTCTCGCAACCCAACCTGGTGAATTCTTGCAATAACACGACCTAACCACTTTAGCTCTTCAGATGATGATTCACTTTCAAGCCTGCCACCTTTTTTTGGAAAGACTGAACATATTATCTCATTTTGTACAAATACACTCTCTCCATTATCGTTAGCTAGAGGAGCCACAACCGGAATCTCCTCTTTTGAAAGCTCGAATAAAAATCGATGCTCCTCAAGGATCTGCTCTTTTGTCCAACGATTTGGCCTATAAAATTTAATTACAACGAATGGGTGCTCCTCGCTCTCTGTTTGTACCTCATAAACTCTATTTTCAAGACTATTAAGAGCTAACACTCTGCCAGTACATTCAAATCCGAAAAATTCTACTGCCTCTAAAACCCTTTGAGGAGAAAGAGAGAAAAACTCTGTGCTCATTAAGGAGCCACTCTACACTACCGATAAATGAAAGACACTCTTCTTCGAGCCGATCCTCCATCCACACTATACGCTGTTGCAAATCCCCTTCGTTTTCTGAGAGTTCTTTTGTAAAGATCCCCTCTTAGAGTGAGCAGTTTTTGCCCTACCTGAACCCTTGAAATTCCACTTGGATGCGATGCTTTAACCTTATATGTGAACCTGCCATTTCGAACTATACATCTTGCTCTTGTTATACTGGGGCTAACCTGATCAAGCGGTGCATCTGTTGAGCTATAAGCACCTATAACTCTGGTCGATCCACGGGACTGTCCACTTCGATCTTTTAAAACCAGATTTGTTAGATCTCCTACTGGAGCCAATGGCGCCAAGACTCTGTCTCCCCCAGGGAAACTTGGTATCACTACTCCTGTGATTCCAAGTAGTCCTGATAGTGGCCTTAGGTCATTTGAATTTAGATCCACAACATCTGGCTCAAAAGTGTTAATATGATTATCTGCTCTAAGCTGTGTCTCGTTACAGCTATCATTTCTGCACCCCTCACTACTATCTTCGACACCTAAGGGATGAGAGGATGATCCATTCCAGATAATATTCCCCTTAATTAAAAGATTTGTATCTGTTCTAGCAGGACTAGGAATATTTGAGCTAGCATGTGGAGTTCTTGGGCCATAGATCGCTAAATGTTGCCACGCACTTGCTGTTTGGTTAATTATTAAATTGTTGTAGATAAAAACATTTCGATTCGGAATAGGTTGAACGCCTGGATCTCCTATCGTGTTTATCCCCCATCCTCCTAATAGCCTTCTTGATTCACATGCCGAAGCATCTCCATCACATGAGCGCAGTCCAAAGACTACCTCAGCAACGTGGCTTCTTGAGCCAACTCTTGCACATGAATTGTGAGCTATTAAAATATTGTACCCTCCATTTACACCAAAGCATGCTCCTTCAGTGTCATAAACCAGATTATTTATAAATTTAAGGTCATAAGCTTCATAGTGAAGCCATGGTGATGTCATAAATTCAAAGCCAGTCCCTTGCCCTGCTGTGAACCCACCGGTTCCACAGTTGTAGATCCTATTTCCTTCAACAGTAAAATAAGATGAGCCACCTTTTAAATATAAACACCAGTCTCCTGCATCATGAATTTTTGTATTTCTTATATGGCCGTACTGAACGGCAACAAAATCTACTGCATTGTCCCCTGCTCCGCCAATATCGCTGTTCTCAATATAAAAATACTGTGATTGGTTTACCTTTAGGGTTTCATGTGCGCCACTTCCACCATCTAAGGTTACGTTTTTAAGAAGAACGTGATCACACTTTTCACAATGAAACGCATCTCCACCAGGTCTTATAGTAAGGTCTGTAACATAAAGATATCTAACATCATAAACGTTCATATCTCCCGTTAACACTGTGTTACCAGAACCGGATATGATGATTGGATGATTGAAAGTTCCGTACCTTTCCTCCCAGTAATGAGGCATAAGTGTGTGCTCTGCACTCAGAAGGTTTATCTTATACCCAACACTAAGAGGAGATCCTCTTGGAATCTGATTCCAAGCAGCAGTAATAGTTCTAAAGGGACTAGAGCTTGAAGTTCCAGAATTTGAATCGGAACCTGTTGTCTCATTAACGTACAGATTTACTACCGTTGGAGTTCCAATGTCGTAGCTATCAGCCAAAGACAGTGAAATCATAAAAAGTGCAATAAACAGAGCCACTTCGGAGGGTTATCGTCGCTATTTAATGATTAACTTTAGGTTTTGATGGGTTTTTTAGGCTAGAGTGTTTACTCTAATTGAAAAATCCGTATAATTTCGCAGTCTTAAAAGAAATAGGTGAAACTTGGAAGTCGAAGAAAAGAAGAAAGATTATTTACAAAGCTCTGAGCGTCCAAAAGCTCAGCCACTTGAAGTTATAGTTGATAGTAACGTTGAAAAAGCCATGAAGGTTTTAAAACGTAAGCTCATAAAGGAAGGTATTTTTAAAGAGCTCAAAGCTCGTCGTTATTACGAAAAGCCATCTGTAAAGAAAAAGAGAAAAGCTAAAGAAGCTCAAAAGAAAGCAAGAAAAGAAGAATCACGAATAAAGAAAGGTATCGCCTTTTAGATCTAAACATCACGAGAATCTCAGATGAGGATAATCACTCGTTATTTACTATCTGAGATCTTGGGATTCTTTTCAATTATAATACTTGCCTTCTCTGTTGTTCTGGTTTCAATCAGAATGCTGAGATTTACCGATTTAATTTTCAACAAAGGGGTAGAAGCTTTGCAGATTGCAAAGGTTTTTATCTCGGTTCTCCCTCCTTTTCTCGAAATAGCACTTCCTCTGTCTGCACTTTTGGCTGTTCTCCTTGCGGTTTCAAGACTCTCATCAGACTCCGAGCTAGTAGTTCTTAGAGGAAGCGGAATTCGATTTATTACTCTGACTATTCCGGTAGCGATCTTTGCATCTATAGTTTTCATATTTCATAGTTTTACATCTTTATACTTAAAACCTGCCGGCGTAACTCTTCTTCAGCAGACACTTTTCGAGATTGCAAGATCCAGAACCACAGCCGGGATCGATCCCGGAGTTTTCTCAGAGCTTGGGGCTTTGACTCTTTATGCAAGTGAGATTGACTACAAGACAGGTGTCCTTTCTAAAGTGCTCCTAGAGGATAAAAGAGGCGAAACATCGAAGATTATTAATGCACAAACTGGAAGAATTGTATCTGATTCAAAGACGAGAACTCTTTCTTTTTTACTTGAAGATGGTTCTATTCATGAGATAATCGAGGGTGCTTATCTACTTACTGACTTCGAGCAGAATCAGATTATTACTGATACTGAGGAGCTCTACTCAGGTCAGGAAGCAACAAGAGGACAACAGACTACAGAAATGCCGTTAAATGAGATAAGAGCCAATTTAGATGAGCTTAGTTCTCGAATTATAAATCAAGATATTACAAGTGATTCGCGATCCCCTTCAGAGCTAGAGCTTAAAACCAACTGGAGGCTTATCTCCCTCGATGAGCTTAATAAAAGATTTAATAGACTCTCTGTCGAGCTCACAAAACGATTTATGAGCCCACTTCCAGCAACATTCTTTCCCTTCTTAGGGTTAGTCTTAGGTGTCTTTTCGCCGCGACATCATCGCTCCTGGGGGCTAGCCCTGTCGATAGGTCTAGGGCTTCTATGTTTTGCTTTATATTTTGGCTTTGTAACAATAGGAACAGCCTTTGCTGAATCTGGGAAAATGCCACCTTGGGTGGTATTTCTTGTTCCTTCTGTTCTTGGAATTTTAGCATCAGCTTATTGCATAAAACTATTAAACTCTGAGCGTGTTAATTCGATAGTTGATCTAATACTGGAGCGCAAGTGAAGATTCTTGAAAGATATTTACTGGGACAGTTTCTTCGCAACACTGCGATAATACTAGCGGCGTGTCTAATACTCTTTATATTAATCGATGTTACTGAAAGACTTGATACTATTTTAGCAGAGGATGCAGATTTTTTAACTACATTGATGTACTTCGCGCTCAAAATACCACAAACACTTGTACTTATGATGCCAATCAGTGTGCTTGGGGGAACTTTATTTACTTTTGCTACACTACATAAAAACTCAGAGCTAGTCGCAATGAGAGGCTCAGGAACTACTATCTTAAGCCTAGCCAAGCCTATTTTAGGATTCACCCTATTTTTAAGCCTATTCTCCATTTTGCTAAGTGAAACTGTAGTTCCGACTTCTCAAAGAAAACTAAGAGAGATCTATAATCTTGAGATTCAGAAAAAAGATGAAAAAGGAATCTACAGCAGAGAGAACATCTGGTGGCGTGAAGGGGAGAATTTTTTTGCTGCAGAATCGTTTAACTCCTCTACAAAAACCCTAATCGGCGTAAGTGCGATTAGAGTTTCTGAAGATTTCAGAATAAGAAGTAGAATGCTGGCCGATCAAGCAATTTGGCTAAATTCTGACTTAGGGTGGAATGCTGAAGAGGTCTCCTATTTCTCTTTCAGAAGAAAAAAGCCCTTATTAACAAAGGATTTCCAAAAACTTCCCCTTCCCACCCAGAGAAACCCAAAAGAATTTTTTAGTGGTAAAATTGAGACTGATACAATGAGCTTTAGAGAGCTTCGGGGCTTTATGAATCAACAATCTAAAAGTGGCCTGACCGTAAGCCATCTTTACGCTTCTCTATATGAAAAGCTTTCTTTCCCATTTGTCTCCTTTGTTGTTGTATTTGTTTCTTGTGCCTTTGTTGTAAGACAGGTTAGAGCTACTAACTTGGCATTACCATTTCTGTTAGGACTTGGAATCGCTTTTACTTATTTTATGATTCATTCATTTAGCGTTGCTTTAGGTAGAGCAGAGCTTATCCCACCTATTTTTTCAGCATGGATTGCTAACGGCCTAATGCTGTTCATTGGGATGGTACTAAATGCTGGGGCAGAGAGTCCGAGGTAGTGTGGGTCAGTCTACTTGGGGGTCAGGCCGGGAGGCCAAGTGCTAGCGTCCGTCTGGTCAGGGATCTATCATCCGCGCCATCAGATGAAGCAACAATAGGGCGGCCTGACCCCCAAGATCCACCCCCATCAAAAAAGATCCCATCTATATCCATCCTTAAGGATCTCTTCCCCTAAAGATAAAATGCTTGGATCATCATTTGCTCTTAATCCGCGGAGTCTTTCAGTTACAAGTCGTTTTGAAGTATTGATAACAATCTGAGCTATTTTAATCTCTAATGCAGAAGAATCCTCACCTTTTTCTTCAACAAGCCTTGCAACTCTTGCTAATGTTGCAAAGCCAACAAAGATTGAGATTGCTGAATCTGCAATTCGTTTCGAAATAAGCTGCTGACCGATAACACCATTCCCGTAAGTTCTAACAACTTTTTCAACCTGTCCTGCAAACTGAGCTGATAAAGCTCCCAAGATGCCACCATATTCTTGGAGTGGAATAGGTAGAAATTCAAAACTTTCTCTACCTATTGGAGTCATCTCAGAGATTTTTTTCTGTGTATAATCATACATTACCCCGAAACCTTTTATTGGATCTCGGAATAAACCACTTACCCCTTTTCCAACACCTTTTAGATAATCTCCTGCATACTTAAACCCTGAAAGGGCAATATATAGCCTTAATATTTCATTAGTACCCTCGAATATTAAGTTTATCCTGGAGTCTCTTACGATCCGTTCAAAAGGATACTCTGACATAAATCCAGTGCCACCAGCTATCTGAAGGGCTTCATTACCAACCATCCAAAGACTTTCAGAGGCGTAGATCTTCGAAATAGCTGCCTCAAGTGAATAGTCTTCTTCCCTTGAATCGATAAGATCCCCAACTATTCCTACAATGCTTTCTGTAGCAAAAGCTGCTGCTGTCATTAAGGCTAACTTTTCTTTAATAATAGCAAATTCACCGATTGCTTTACCAAACTGCTTTCTTTCATTTGCATGATCCCTTGCAAGTGAGATAGCGCGCTTCATAGCACCAACACAGCCACCACCAAGCCCAGTTCGTCCGTTATTTAAGATCTCCATCGCAATCTTAAATCCCTTGCCTTCTTCACCAAGAAGAGCTTCTGGTGGGAGAACTACATCAGAGAAAGCCACTGTTGAAGTTGCTGAGGCTTTAATCCCCATCTTTGATTCTTTAGGGCCAACAGAGACTCCTTTTTGATCTCTCTCGACTATAAAACAGGAGAGCTGCCCACCATCCGAGTTGGTACGTGCAAACACAGTGAAAAACTGAGCAATCGGGCCGTTAGTTATCCAGATCTTATCTCCATTTAAAATCCAGCTTCCATCAGGCTGTTTTTTAGCTTCTGTTTTAATCGAGGCTGCATCCGAGCCTGAGCCTGGCTCTGTTAAACAGAATGCGGCGATAAACTCTCCGGTTGCAAGTTTTGGGAGATACTTTGCTTTTTGGGCTTCATTTCCAAATAGTAAAAGCCCCTTCATCCCAATAGAACTATGAGCACCTACTGTAAGGGAGGTCGAGCCATCGTGCCTTGCAACTTGTTGGAGAACTCGCGAGTACCCTGCATTACTAAGTCCGATACCCCCATACTCTTCTGGTATTATAACTCCAAATAGCCCTAGCTCTCTTAATGCCTGAATATAATCGTCAGGTTGTGAAGAATGCTTATCATGAGAAGCAAGCTCCTCTTTTTGCTCATCTAAAAACTTATCTATCGACTCAATAACTAGTCTAAGAGTCTCTTCGTCTTTTGAGAGTGGTTTAGGATATGGAAATATGGAAGGGGTCTGTCCTAAAAAAAGCCCCTTTACTTTGCTCATAAAAACTAAGTGTACAGTATTTTTATCATAGAGGGCGATATGATCTTTTGCCTGTACCACGAAGAGGTTAGATTTGACTAAGCAATGAGACTCTTCTTGATCCTACTTTTTTCAACTTTAGCATTATCTGAAGATCCCCCAATATGTAATGGCGAAGCGATTCGTAACATTAATATCCAGGTTTTGGACGTTTTCGATGACACTGACTTAGAGTGGCTATATAGGACAGTTAATAAATATAAGACCAATACTAAAGAATCGGTAATAAAACGGGAGTTGTTATTTAAGGAGGGGGATACCTGCGATCCTTTTAGAATCGCTGAAACTGAAAGGGTTTTAAGAGCAATTAGATATGTTAGAAAAGCCAAAATTACTGCAACTCCTATTGGAGGAAGCGAAGTAGATCTACTTGTATCAGTTCAAGACACCTGGACTCTGTTACCACAGATCTCATTTAGCTCAGGTACTGGGAATGAAACTTTAGAGTTTGGAATCTCAGAAAGTAATATCTTGGGTTATGGAAAACGGGGGGAGTTTCTCTACCGTGAGGAAGATAACAGAGAATCAATAGAGATGGTTTATCAGGATCCTAGAATCTGGAACTCGGACTATCAGCTCTTAGTAGCACTATTCGATAGAAACGATGGCAAACGGGGTGAATTTGGCTTTGGAAAGCCTTTTAGAAGCCTTTACGATGAGTACTCTTGGGATTTAAGAGCATCGGTTGGTGATACAGTCGGAAGACTCTTTAAAGACGGAGATGAAAGGCAGATTTTTGGCCAGGATTTAAGTTCATTTCAAGGTCGCTACACCCATTCTATGGGAGAAGCAAAAGAAAGAGTTGAGCGTTATTCGCTCGGGTACAGGTATGAAGAGGCAGAGTTTAGACCTCCCGTCCTCGAAGATTACGAAAATCTAGACTTAGATCCAGGTGATGTACCGTATAATCCTGACCTTTTGCCTGAAAATCGAAAATTCTCCGGACCTATCTTCTCCTATGAAAGTGTAGTCCCTGAATATATCTCAAGAAACTATATCGATAGATTCGATCGTGAGCAGGATTTTAACATGGGAACTGACTTTTCAGTTTCAACCCATATAGCTCCTGAATTTATGGGCTCTGACCGTGATGCCTATATATTTTCTGCTAACATAGCGAAGGGTAGATCCTTTAATAAAACTTCCTTTTTACTCGGGGAAATAGGTGGATCTACAAGACATACAGAGAGCGAATTTGAAAACTCACTAATAAGAGCAGAAGTCAGATACTTTAATGTTCTTGGACTAGTTCAGCTCTATGACCTCAATCTTGGACGCCACACCTTTGCAACTGGTCTAACCCTTGATTACGGCTCTGACCTAGACAAAGACAGGGAATTTCTTTTAGGGGCAGATTCAGGACTTAGGGGGTATGAGGCTAAAACTTTCACTGGGGATAAACGAATTGTTTATAACGCTGAACAACGTGTTCATATCGCTGATGATGTATTTAGATTGGTCAGCTTAGGTGCAGCCGCCTTTTTCGATGCAGGCTCGAGTACCAACTCTGGCTCAAGACTCATTTCGGATGATCTATTTGCTGACGTTGGAGTAGGTCTTAGATTTGCCTTTCCAAGGTCTTCTGGGGGTAGAGTATTGAGGGTGGATTTTGCACTTCCTCTTCGTGATTACGGAGAAGATAAAAGGTTTGATATAAGGGTGATATTAGCAGGAGGTCAGGTTTTTAATTCCAATTTACGAAGCACTGTTCTTGGTGATGAGGCTGCAAACGTAGCTGTTGGGTTTGATAGATAATCATAAACCCAGCGCAGTTGAATTTTGAGCGCTAGCGAGAAATTCAAATGTAGCTTGGGCGAGCGCGGCTTGGCCAAGCCGCGCCGTAGATAACACATAAACCCTGCATTGCTTGAACCCTTAACTTCCCCTATCAAGGATGTTTAAGTGATATTTAAGGCACAATTTTTTTTTTTTGAGCGCTGGGTTTAGCATCTTCTGCTGCTCGCCTTGGCTACGCCAAGAGCTCGCTAGCCCTGCTATGCTCATATGTTTTGAGCTTTTCAAGCTCAAAACTCATTCGCGCAGGGTTTATTTTAGTGATTTATTTTTCAAACAATATTTTACAATGAATATTTTGCAATAAAAAAGCCTCCATTTTGTGGAGGCTTGAAAAAACAGTTTAGGGTTACCTAAACTGTGCCACTTACTTCTTCTTCTTAGCGGCTTTTCTCTTTTTAGCAGGAGCTTTCTTTGCTGCTTTTTTCTTTGCAGGTTTCTTAGCTGCTGCTTTCTTTTTCTTAGTTGCCATGAGTTACTCCTCGTAAGCATTAAAGAAGCTCTCCATCTTCTTTTTTAGCTTATTTAATTTCAAAGTTAGATCAACTAAATCTAACTTCAACCTTACCCTTGGAACACCTATGTGCTTCAAGGTCTAGTGAGCGCCGCGTTACACTGGAGAGCGCGTAACGTGTTGCAACGCTCACTATCTAACTTGACAGTGCCATCAGTTTGAACACCGCGCAAGCAGTTTTTTTCAGATGCCCTAAAAAAGTGATCGATTCATTCTCCACTGGCTTTATCCCTCTTTTTTAATTTATGATAAGGGAATGTCCGAAGTTGAAGATATGCAGCAATGGCAAAGTGCTCAAGCCTATGTGAATCTCCTTGGAGAGATACCATCAAGTTTTACAATCGCAGCCCGCGCTCTTAAGACTGATGCAGAAAATGGTCTTAAGAAAATGGGGGACTCGACCTGGTTTCAGATCGGTAGGCTATTAAAAAGCTCAACAGTCGATGCAGTTTTAAATGGTTTTATTAAAACTTACAGGCCTTTTTTGCCTGAAATATCTACCGCTGAGCAGCTCGCTCGTTCCATCCCTCCACTTGACCTTGCAGGTATAATTGCTAGCCTTTTCTATCATAAAAGAACCAAGAAGTTAGTCGATCCTGAAGAGTGGTCTTATATTCTGCCATTTCTCTCACGAGATATTGATATAGCCGTCGCTATAGGTCTTACAATTCCAAACCTTGGCGTAGCTAAATCTTTAATGGTTATAGGAGGTAGATACCTTTCCTTAGGTCCATTTCAGATGCACGATAAAAAAGGCTTTACCGAATATCGTAGGTACTTAAAAGGAAGAAACTTCGTTTTTGACCCAGCATGGGAGATCTCGAGATGGGGATGCCACACAGGGCATGTTACATCAACAATGTACCAAAATTTCGGATTGGGCATCCCTGCTGTGGATGGACTAGCTACTGGCAGCGCCTACCCATTAGAGCAAGCTCCTAAAGATAAGGTTGAATATCCTATCTGGTTAATTTCTGTTTGGGTTAAGTCTTTAGTTGATTCTGGTAAACAACCAGATATGCCTCATAAGCCTGCATACTTCCCAGATCAAGAAATGGTAGATCGACTTGAGAACTTTGTTAGCCCGTTGCGTACCTCAGCTTCTGGAATCTCAAAATGGCTTGATGCTGCTTCGGGTGAGTTATAGGGGTGATAGTATCTGTCTGGTCAGCTTTTAATCTATGTCTGGACTGGTTTTCTTGTCCTCCGTAGCTTTAGCGAAGTTGAACCGGCCTGACCCCCAAGTTAAATGAATTGGGATCCAACAAAAAATTATTCTACTTAGCAGCTACCTGCTTAGCTAATCTGCTTATATATCTCTTAGCAGTGCCTTTACCTAAGATCCCTTTTCTTGCAGCTGAGGCTAATAGTGATTCAGCCCTTCTAGCCTCACTGGTAGCTGTGGATTTATCAGCCGCAGTTAGTGCATTCTTGATAGCGTTACGATACTCAGTTCGAGCTGCCTTATTTCTAGCCTTTCTTTTTAAACTCTGTTTATGTCTTTTAATTGCACTTTTATGATTAGCCATCCTTCAAATTTCCTAAAAAAATTACATTCCTATAGTGTTAAATCCGCAATCTACATACATAGTCTCGCCAGTTACCCCTGAAGCGTCATGACCTAGAAGGAATAACGATGCTTTTGCAACGTCTTCTAGTGAGGTATTTCTTCTTAATGGAGCCTTCTCTGCAAAAACACTGAGCATATCCTTGAATCCTGCGATTCCGGAGGCTGCAAGGGTCTTAATTGGCCCTGCAGAGACTGCATTTACTCTGATCCCCTTCTCACCAAGCTCATACGCAAGATACCTTACAGAAGCCTCTAGAGCAGCCTTTGCTACCCCCATAACGTTGTAGTTCTTAACGACTCTTTGTGAGCCAAGGTATGTAAGTGTGATAATTGAACCGCCCTCTGACATTAGCTTTTCAGCTCTCTTGGATAATGTGACAAGTGAATAAGCAGACACATCTAAGGCAAGCTGAAACCCTGCTCTGGAGGTTTCAACGAATCTTCTAGAAAGATCCTCTCTATCAGCAAAAGCTATAGAGTGAACCATTCCATCAAGACTACCCCAGGCATCTTTGATTTCAGCGAAAAGCTTATCAATATGCTCTTCATTCTGAACATCACACTGATAAACATGCTTTATTCCAAGCTCTTCGGCTATTGGCCTAACTCGCTTTTCAATCGCTTCATTTACGTATGTGAGTGCAACTGTTGCACCTTCTTTTACAAGTTCGGTTGTAATCGAATGAGCAATGCTTCGCTCATTTGCTACACCAAGAACCAGAACTTTCTTTCCAGAAAAGCGACCCATTTAAGCCTTCTCAGGTTGAACAGCTCTATCAGTTAAAGAAATAACGGCCATAGAAGCTGCATCTCCAGCTCTAACTCTAGTTCTAATGATTCTTGTATATCCACCATTTCTAGCTCTGAATCGCTCAGCTAGGTCAGCATAAAGTTTATGGACAGCATCTTTTTGCTGAAGGAACCCTAAAGCATTCCTTCTTGAAGCAAGCGTGCCATTTTTGGCTTTGGTTATCAGCTTCTCAATAACTGGTCTAATCTCCTTAGCCTTCTCAACGGTGGTTTCACACTGCTCGCTTAGAATCAAAGAGGTAGCCATGTTCCTTAGCATCGCTCTTCTATGAGAGGAAGACCTCGAAAGCTTTCTACCTGAGTTTCTATGTCTCATAAAATTTCTCCTTTACTGATCACTGCTTCTTTGTGAATCAAGATCTTTTCTGGTTGGAAACTCATCAAGCTTCATTCCTAATGAAAGGCCCATCTCACCAAGTATATCCTTGATTTCGTTTAACGACTTACGACCAAAGTTCTTTGTTCTTAGCATCTCAGCTTCGGACTTTTGAACAAGCTCACCGATGTACTTAATATCAGCGTTTTCAAGGCAGTTAGCACTTCTAACGCTTAACTCTATCTCATCGATCTTACGATATAGATTTTCGTTATACTTCTTCTTAGGCTCTTCTGAGCGTGGTTCTTCACGCTCTACAATTAGATCCTCACCAACAAATACCTGAAGCTGCGCCATCAAAATATGTGCTGCCTCTGCAAGAGCGGATCTTGGATCGACTGTTCCATCAGTCCAAACTTCTAGTGTAAGTCTGTCATAATCAGTTCTTTGACCTAATCGAGCATTTGTTACAAGGTGATTGACTTTTCTTACTGGAGAGAAGATAGAATCGATAAAGATAGTTCCCATAGGAGCTCCTTCGACTCTATTTCTGTCAGCAGGAACATAACCCCTTCCAACTTTTACAGTCATTTCAAGCTTCAAAGATGATCCTTCGCTTACTGTTGCTATATGGAGATCAGGATTAAGGATTCTTACTGCAGGATCTCCAACAATATCACCAGCCTTAACTTCTCTTGGGCCTTGAACCTCAAGTCGTACTATCGCCTCATCTTTATCTTCAAGAAGGGTAACTACCTCCTTAAGGTTAAGAACGATCTCAGTAACATCCTCAACAACGCCAGGTATGCTTGAGAACTCATGCATAACGCCATCAACTCTTAGTGATGTAATAGCTGACCCTTGAAGTGAAGATAGAAGAATTCTTCTTAGTCCATTACCAAGTGTCACTCCAAAACCACGCTCAAGTGGTTCAGCAACAAACTTGCCATATTTGGATGAAATATCGCCGTCGGCTTCTACTTTTTTTGGTTGTATTAAATCTTTTAAACTAATTCTCTTCATAGCACCTCTTTTAAACTCTACGACTCTTTCTTGGTCTGCAACCATTATGCGGGATTGGGGTAATATCTCTTATTGAAGATATTGAAAGCCCTGATGAATACAATGCTCTTAGCGCTGACTCCCTACCTGATCCTGGACCCTTAACAAGAACACTAACTGTTTTCATCCCAAGATCTCTCGCTTTCTTAGCAGCGTTCTCCCCTGCAACTTGAGCTGCAAACGGGGTAGATTTCCTCGAACCTTTAAACCCACAAGCTCCAGAGCTTGACCACGAAACAACATTTCCTGCTGGATCTGTAATGGTAATGATAGTGTTATTAAATGTAGAATAAATATGAGCCACCCCAACTACGGATGCTCTTTTACTCTTCTTCTTCTTTACTGTTGCTGTTTCAGCCACTTAATCCTCCTCCTACAATCGTAAAAATCATCAGATAATTATTTTATTTCTTAGGCGCTGCCTTCTTACCGGCAACTGGAGCCTTTCTAGGACCTTTTCTCGTACGAGCATTGGTCTTAGTTCTTTGTCCTCTTAAAGGAAGCCCTTTTCGATGACGTAAGCCTCTATAACATCCAAGATCCATTAACCTCTTAATTGAAAGCTGGATATCTCTTCTAAGATCTCCTTCAACTTTCTCACGGCTCTCAATAATCGAGCGAATTCGTGATACCTGATCCTCGGTTAAATCATCAGTTCTAACATTAAAATCTACACCAGCTTCGGTTAGTATCTTTTCGGATTTTTTAATTCCGATACCATATATATAGGTAAGACCTCTAACTACTCTCTTTCTTCTTGGAAGATCTACTCCTGCAATCCTTGGCATATTTTTCTATCCCTGTTCTTATCCCTGTCTTTGCTTATGCTTTGGGGTTCTAGGGCAAATAACAAAGGTAACCCCTTTACGCTTAATTACTTTACAATAGCCACACATAGGCTTAACTGACGCTCTAACTTTCATATCCACCTGATAAAAAACGCGAGGTGAAATCCTACGTGAAATTCGTTAAATACTCAAGGGTTTACGAAAAAGTTCCGGATAAACTACAGAATTATAGATATCCCTAATCCAAGGAAATAGGGTTTTTATAGCTGGCAACCCTTCAAAACTAGCCCTTGTGAATGGGCAACCAAGGGTTTCTTCATTTGCAGTTATATCAATTGAGGCAAGCTTCTCATTTCCTTTACTGCTAAGACCTAAAACCCCCTTACCATCTTTAAATTGAGCCTCAAAGTATATGGGATCAAAAAAACCATCCTCACCCTGCAGGGCTTGAAGTTTGTCTAGCGACCTAAAATTTAGCTTAGCAATAGCTAATGGTAGAGCGAGGGCGTAATTAAAGAGAGTTTGGAGCTCTCTTTCACTCCTTCCCTCCCCGGCACACTCAAGAGCCAAAACAGCAAACTTAGCAAAGAGAAAAGAAGCAAAACCTATCCCTCGCTCCATCTGAATATAGGGATTAACAGTTTGAGCTATTAGGTATTCGTTCTTAAGCGGTGTATCAGGATTCGCTATAAAGAAACAGTTGTAAATAGTGGTTGAAGTAATTTCATGAATTCTTCGCACAATTTCTCGTGGCGACTTTCCTGAAATTTCGGCTCTTAGATCAGCGCTAGAAAAATATTCAGAGCAATCAATTATATTTTTATTGCGATCGTACTGCCACGCCCCCTTCTTCATTAAACCAAAACCATCATTGTACATCTGAGGTTTTAGAAATGTTAATAGACCAGTGATTCCAGCTTCGAACCATCGATAGGCATCTCTTTTTTGGTCTACAAACCTAAGCTCTCCTGTTTCGACCTTTAATCCTTCACATAATGAGGCAAACATCAGAAATCATTTTATCATCAAACTATAGTTTACTCTTGCATTCCCTAACCCACTTAAAATCTTAAGGTTTTTAACCGTTTTTGAGTTACGGCTTTAACTAAGTTAAACTCTGCTGCTTTTAACGGATTGACACTTATGACCACAACCAGTCACCATGAGGAAGGTTTTAAAGTGGGTTGTATTATGAGGGAAAGGGAATTCACCGCAAAAGAGGTGCAGGCTATCTTGAGGCAGCTTACTCATGATTCCGAGAAGATTGGCCTTGCACTGCTAAATTACTACGCAAGAACGAACCTGGTTCCAAGCACTGGAAATGAGCTTGAACGAGGAAGACATAAATACTCTTACTCTGATCTAATACTTCTTTGTTGGCTATTTAGAATGAAAAGAGAGGGGTTACCCGTGAATAGATTTAGGCGAGGCTTAGATTATCTAAGAAAGCGTCTTCCTAAGTTATTCAAAGAGCCAAAGGATATGGTTCTCTTAACTGATGGTAAACAGTTATTCTTAAAGCACAGAGAAAATGACAAAAAACAGATAGCAGAAGTGCTTACTGGCAGAAAAGCTGGACAATATGTGTGGGCTTACGCCATAGGATCGCTTATCGAGGAAGTCGATCAGATTATCGAATCTCAATATCAATTAGCTGCATAGAATAGCTGAATAGGCGTGCACAGATTCGAACTGTGGACCTCTTGCCTGTCAAGCAAGCGCTCTAACCAACTGAGCTACACGCCTAAATGTAAAAACCTTCCCGTTAGAGCGCG
>ERZ761607.1450-NODE-1450-length-29620-cov-43.978894_pt1 | contig 29620 bp, 26 predicted proteins | sample MGYA00511164_ERZ761607 | MGnify/ENA primary metagenome ERZ761607 (study PRJEB28899, sample SAMN02445080) | bioreactor sludge metagenome | biome: EBPR sludge | place: Australia: Brisbane, Thorneside Wastewater Treatment Plant | collected 2011-06-22 ... | reverse complement strand
ACTTGCCTCCCGTCAGCCGCTTGAATTCGCTGAATAACCTGGTGGGGTTACACAGTTAGCCTGACGCTGGCCTTGTCTGCGAAATGGAGCACTTCCTGCTGCAGCAGGGCCGGCATGAAATCGAGCCGGATCATGCCGTAGCCAAGCAGGGTTTGGTGTCGTTCGTCGATGTAAACCGGGAAGGCATGATACAAAACAGTGGTCCCCGCTTCGTCGACCAGCCAGCTGGATGGCGGCGAGATGTCGGAGGGCAGTCTCGCCGGCAGGCTGTTTTTTGCCGGGCTCGGGGCCAGGAGCAAACCCGACGGGGTGTACAGCGCCACCCGGACAAAGTGGCTGGGCAACATGCCGCTTTCGTAGACCCGCTGGTCACGCCAGTATGAGTAATACTCGGGCAGCACCAGTTGTTGCCGGGTTTCGTCCCAGCCTGCCAGCTTGGCCGCCTGGTCATCCGTCTGGTGCAACAGGCGCTGGGCGGCCGAGGTCAGTTCGGAAGCGGCCGCATTCTGGTTGTGCTGTTCCAGGCTGCGGGTGACCTCGCGTGTCTGGTAGGCGGCAAAGCCGCCGATCAGGCTCATCAGTACCAGGAGCCCGGTAATGAAAGCGAGCGCGATCTGCTTGATGGAAATGGCATCGGGCCATTTCATTGGGATGATCCTTGTTGATGCGCTTCAAGGAACTTGAGCGTGTGGTCCAGCAGATCGAATTCATGCTCGCCATCCATGAAATGGCTGCCTCCGTGCACGATCACCAGAGGAACCTGGATATGCTGCAAAGCCTTGAGCCAGCCTTGGCCGAGCATGCCGTCGGCATCGCCCATGATGAGTTGCACGCTGGTCGGTACCTGCTTCAACGCGGTCAGCAGGCGAGGCTGGTCCCAGCGCACATACGACAACAGGCCGTCCGGCGTCGAGGTGTATTTCCGGCAGAATGACAGGCGCTGGGTGACCAGGGTTCGTTGTTGGTTCTGTATCTGGGCTTCCAGCCGGGCAATCAGGGCCTGGCGCGATGTGGTGCCGATCTGGGCTTCGACCAGCGAGGCGCCGATGTAGGCCTTGATCGCCGGGTCCGGATGGGTGCTTAGATACGCCAGCAACTGCAAACTGCCGAAACTGTGACCGACCAGTACGATGGAGCGCTGGCCGTGCGACTTCAGCCAGTCCACCCAGCGCCCGATCTCGGCCACGTCGTCCTCCATGCTGTGTTTGTGTACCGCTTCGCATGCCAGGCTCTGCATGCGGTTGGGGATATTGAGGCTGAGCGTGGGCAGCAGGACCGTGTAGCCCGCATCCTGCAGACCGCGGGCCAGCGTGGCGACAGTGGGGAACTCGCGCGTTTGCAAGAAGCCATGCAGCAGCAATACGGCGGGCTTGCTACGCTGTCCGATCAGATATTCGGCATTGGCTGGGATTCCGGGGCGCATCTCCTGCTGGACGATGGCCGCGTGTGCCGCGACGGGGAATACCGACATCAGCAAGCAAAGCAGGTATAGGCGCATGGCGGGACTGGATAGGCAAAGTCTAAGGCTCTAACGGCAGAAGGAGTGTGGAACTGAAGCAACTGCAAACGGTTCTGCCTAGGGTGAATGTTACACTTCGTCTTGAAATCCGGCCCAAAAATGTTTGATCTGAAACAGCTCTTTTCCCCCGATGGCGCGTGTGCCGCAGTCCTGCCGGGCTGGCGTGCGCGTCCGCAACAACTGGCCATGGCCGAGGCAGTCGAGCGCGCAGTCGCCGATAACAGCGTGCTGCTGGCCGAAGCGGGAACCGGTACGGGGAAAACGTTGGCCTATCTGATTCCCGCCTTGCTGTCGGGCGGCAAGGTGGTGATCTCCACCGGTACCAAGGCCTTGCAGGATCAATTGTTTCACCGCGACCTGCCGGCTGCGCGCCGTGCGCTGAAATCGCCGGTCAAGGTGGCGCTGCTGAAAGGCCGTGCCAACTATGTCTGCCATCACCATCTGCAACGCAATCTTGCCGATGGCCGTTTCGCCCACCGCGACGATCCCGTCTGGCTCGCCAAGATCGCCCGCTTTGCCGAAACCAGTTCGAGCGGCGATCGCGCCGAGGCCGAAGGCATCCCGGAAGACGCCACCGCCTGGCATTACGCGGTTTCCAGCCGCGATACCTGTCTTGGCAGCGAGTGCAGCCATTTCAAGGACTGCTTCGTGATGGCGGCACGCAAGGCCGCGCTCGACGCCGAGGTCGTGGTGGTCAACCATCATCTCTTCTTTGCCGACCTGTGGCTCAAGGACGAAGGCGTCGCCGAACTGCTGCCGGCCTGCAACACCGTGATCCTCGACGAAGCCCATCAACTCGCTGAAACCGCCGCACAGTTCTTTGGCGAAACGCTGTCCACCGCGCAACTGCTCGATCTGGCAGGCGACACCAAACGCCTCGCAGCGGTGAAAGCGGGCGATTTCCCGGCATTGCGCCGCGCCGCGGAAGAACTGACCAAGATCACGCGCGACCTGCGCCTGGTGTTTCCGCAGAACCCCGTCAAATCGACATTCGCGGAACTGACGCGCTACGACAAATGGCCAGCCGCCTTGAGCGCGCTGGTTGCCGGACTGGATGAGATGACGAAGCTGCTAGAGAGCCAGGCCGAACGCGACGCCGACCTGAAGAACTGTTTCGAGCGCGCGCAAGCGGTACAGGCCACTTTGGGCAGCTGGCAGCGCGACGACGATCCCGAGAATCCGCGCGTGCGCTGGCTCGAGACCACGCTGAGCTCATTGCTGTTGCATGCGACACCCCTGTCGGTGGGCGCCATGTTCGGCGCCAAGCTCACCGAGCGGGCGCAGGCCTGGATCCTCACCTCGGCCACGCTGTCCGTCGGCGGCGATTTCACCCACCTGAAAACGCGCTTGGGTATCGAGGACGCAGAAACCTTGTGCGTCGACAGCCCCTTCGATTATCCGCGCCAGGGCGTGCTCTATGTACCGCAGAGTCTTCCCGCGCCGAACACGCCCGAGTTCACCGACGCCGTCGTCAAGGCCGCCCTGCCGGTGCTCGAGGTCAGCCGCGGCCGCGCGTTCATTCTGTTCACCAGCCTGCGTGCATTGGAACGCGCGCGCGGCCTGCTGATCGATGCGTTCAAATTTCGCGGCTGGGACTACCCGCTGCTGGTGCAGGGCGAGGCACCCAAGAACGAACTCCTCGCGCGTTTCCAGCAGGCTGGCAATGCCGTGCTGCTCGGCAGCCAGAGCTTCTGGGAAGGCGTCGACATGCCCGGCGACGTGCTGTCCGTCGTCATCATCGACAAGCTGCCGTTCCAGCCGCCCGACGACCCGGTGGTCGCGGCGCGCATCGCCCAGGCCGAGAAGAATGGCGGCAAGCCATTCATGGATTACCAGTTGCCGCATGCGGCGATCAGCCTGAAGCAGGGTGCGGGACGACTGATCCGTACCGAGACCGATCGGGGTGTGCTGATGATTTGCGACACGCGATTGGCGGACAAGCCATATGGAAGGCTGTTGTTGAATGCGTTGCCGGCGATGACGCGGACCAGGAAGCTGGAGGTGGTGGAGCGGTTTTTTGCGGCGGAAAGTCGGGGGGGTGTGGCTGCGCCGGCTATAGTGGAGTAGGTCGCGCCGCCGCTTACTCAACCACCGTTCGTCCTGAGCCTGTCGAAGGGCCTGTTCGCTGTGGTGAGATGTTCGCCAAACCACTGACCGTTGGCCGGGGGTAGCCCGGCGGCTAGTTAATTTCTTTTGTCTCGCCAAAAGAAAGTAACCCAAGAAAAGGCGCCCCCGACATACCCGAATTCCCGAAGATCAAGCGCGTCGGATGGGCGGCAAAGAACTCGCCCCGCCTTGTTGTTTTTGATTTTGTTTTTTGTAGGTGGGGCTCAAACACCTTTGCAGCTGATCCACCCGACACACTTGATCTTCGGCGGGTCTGTAAGGGGAAGAAAGTCAAAACCAGAGCAGTGGTTCTAGAGTGTTTTAAATGCTTGTGTCGAGACGTATGGCATAATTAATGCCTTGCATTTTTCTAAGCAAAAAATTGATTGCGCTGACCGATTCATCGTCTAGGTTTTTTGCCAGCTCACACATTTCTAGAATTACGTTTCGAACAGTCGGTATAGATTCTATGAGTGTCGAGCCATCCAATATCCAGGTCGCCGGGCATCCGAGGTATCGTTCGGCATCTAATGCACCATCTTTTGATACGCCGCGACGCTGCCAATTGTTAACTTTTTGCTGATCCTTGTATTTCAACTTGGCGGTTATAGTAGCCTCACCATCAACACCGAACTGGGACGCGGCATCAGCCAGACGTTTATAACTAGGGTGGATGCCGGAGTTATTTCTAGCTTTCATGATGTTTCCCGTTTTTGAGTGACCTACAGACGCACTATCGTGAACGGTACATGAACCGTAGGCGGTCATGCACCGGGAGTGTGAAGCCTAAATAGTACCCATAAAATTCGAATCATCGCCGCACTGGTTTTGCTTTCCTCCCCTTACAGCCCCGCCGAAAATCGGGCCTGCCGGGCGGATCAGCGGCGAAGGTGTTTGAGCTCCGCCCACAAAAAACCAAATCAAAAACAACAAGGCGGGGCGAGTTCTTCGCCGCCCGTCCGGCAGGTTCGATTTTCGGGAATTCGAGGATGTCGGGGTCGCCTTCTTTTGGTTACTTTTCTTGGCGAGACAAGAAAAGTAACTAGCTGCCGGGCTACCCCCGGTCAATGGTCAGTAGTCCTGCGAAGAATCCAACTATGCCAACAGCGCTTCGACAGGCTCAGCGCGAACGGTGGTTAAGCCAGCCAACGCTCACAGCGTTTGCACAAACTCCAACACCTCCGCCGCATGCCCCGGCGCCTTCAACCCGCGCCAGCTCTTCACCAGCTTGCCATCCACGTCGAACACAAACGTGCTGCGTTCGACCCCGCGTACCTGCTTGCCGTACATGTTCTTCAACTTCATTACGCCGAACAGTTCGCAGACGATTTCGTCCTTGTCGGACAACAGTTCGAACGGAAAGCCGAATTCGGCCTTGAAGCCTTCGTGCGACTTGATACTGTCACGCGAAATACCGACGACGATCGTGTTGGTCTTGCCGAAGTCGGCATACAAGTCGCGAAATTCCTGGCCTTCGAGGGTGCAGCCTGACGTGTTGTCCTTGGGGTAGAAATAGACGACGACGTTCTTGCCGCGATGGTCGGACAGTTTGAAAGGCGTGTTGCCGGTGGACGGCAATTCGAAGTCGGTGATGACGGGGTCGCTCATGATGGGTCTCTCTTTCTTTCAGCGTGACGAGGACGAGGATTTGAGTAGCACGATGACGGCGCCGGCGCCGCCGTCGACGGTGCGGGCCTGGCAGAAGGCGAGCACGTCCTCGCGCTGCATCAGCCAGTGGCGCACGTTGTTTTTCAGTACCGGCAGGCGGTTCTTCGAGCCATGGCCCTTGCCGTGGATGATGCGTACGCAGCGCCGGTCTTCAAGCATGCAGCGGTTGAGAAAGGCGGCCAGCGCGATACGGGCTTCGTCGCCGGTGTGGCCGTGCAGATCGAGTTCGCCGCGGATGACCCAGCCGCCGCGCCGCAGTTTCCTGAGTGCGGCCGTGGGGACGCCTGGGCGCGAATACAGCATTTCTTCGCCTGTGGAAATGGCCGCCTCCCAGTCCCATGGATCGGACAGGGCATCGACCAGTACCTGACGCTCGTCGGTCTGTCTTTGATGGGCGATGGGTTTGGGGCGCGGACGTGCGATATCGGCCCGGCCGGACGGCGGCAGCGGAACGGCATCGGCAACAGCACGACGGAACAGCACGGCGCCATCCGGCTGGGATTTTGGTTTATGCGGCGCCTGCTGAAGCGTAGGTTGCGTAGCGGCCTGTTCGCGCAGTATGCGGCGTGCACGCGCCAACGCCTCGAACGAGGCGGGTGCGAGCGCACTGCCGCGGGCGCGCTTCATGACACATGGCTCCGTTACGTTTTGTTGAGCGCGTCCAGATAACGCTCGGCATCGAGTGCGGCCATGCAGCCGGTGCCGGCGCTGGTGACGGCCTGGCGATAGATGTGGTCCTGCACGTCACCGGCGGCGAACACGCCTTCGATATTGGTCGCGGTAGCGTTGCCCTTGTTGCCGCCCTTGGTGACGATGTAGCCGCCCTCCAGCGTGAGCTGGCCTTCGAAGATGGCGGTGTTGGGCTTGTGGCCGATGGCGATGAAGATGCCGGTCAGCGCGATGTCCTTGGTCGCACCGTCCTTGGTGCTCTTGATGCGCATGCCGGTGACGCCGGTCTTGTCGCCCAGCACTTCGTCTAGCGTGTGGTCGAGTTCGAGGCTGATCTTGCCTTCCTTGACCTTTTCCATCAGGTGATCGACGAGGATCTTCTCGGACTTGAAGGTGTCGCGGCGGTGCACCACGGTGACGTGTTTCGCGATATTGGCGAGATACAGCGCTTCCTCGACCGCGGTGTTGCCGCCACCGATCACGGCGACGTCCTGGTTCTTGTAGAAGAAGCCGTCGCAGGTGGCGCAGCCCGACACGCCTTTGCCCATGAAGGCTTGTTCGCTTTCCAGCCCCAGGTACATGGCCGAGGCACCGGTGGCGATGATCAGCGCATCGCAGGTATAGGTGCCGGAATCGCCGATCAGGGTGAACGGCTTTTCGGTTAGCTTGGCAGTGTGGATCTGGTCGAAGATGATCTCCGTCTTGAAGCGCTCGGCATGGCGCTGGAAGCGGTCCATCAGTTCGGGGCCCTGCACGCCGTCGACGTCGGCCGGCCAGTTGTCGACTTCGGTGGTGGTCATCAGTTGTCCGCCCTGTTGCATGCCGGTGATGACGACCGGCGAGAGATTGGCGCGCGCGGCATACACGGCAGCCGAATAGCCGGCGGGGCCGGAGCCGAGAATGATGAGTTTGTGGTGTGCGGTGCTCATGTCTGTAATCAGCCGTGGGGGAAAGGACACTATTCTAACCAATCTTGGCGACCGCATTTCCATGCTGTCAGCCCGGTATAATCAGGGCCACTTTCAGCCCTAAAGTTCCCATGGCGCGTCCCGCTTCCCGTTCTTCGACCCCCTTGTCGCCCCGTATGCAACGGCTGCTGCGCGAAGCCCGTGCCTTGCTGGTGGGGTTTGCCGCGCTGCTGCTGGCGGCCATCCTGCTCACCCACAACGCGGCCGACCCGGGCTTCAGCACCACTGGCGACGGCGGTCCGCTGCGCAATCTGGGCGGGCGTGTCGGCGCGTGGCTGTCGGATCTGCTGTTGATGCTGTTTGGCATGTCGGCCTGGTGGTGGGTGGTGTTGGCGGCAGCCTATGTCATTCATACCTTTCGTCATCTCGATGAAACCCCGCTGACAGGCGGTCGTCAGCGCTGGTTCAGGCTGGGCGGGTTCGGTTTGCTGTTGCTGGGTAGTACCGGCATCGAATGGCTGCGCACCTGGCACTGGGCGGTGGCGTTGCCGGACGCACATGGCGGCGTGCTGGGCGCGGGACTGGGTGCGACTGCGGGTGTGCTGCTCGGGTTCACCGGCGGCTCGCTGGTCCTGCTGCTGCTGATGGCGGTCGGGTTCAGCCTGTTCACCGGCGTGTCGTGGCTCAGCATGGCCGAGCGCACCGGCGCGGGGGTGGAGTGGGCCTGGTGGACATCGATCCAGACCTGGCAGGCCTACCGCGACCGCAAGCTGGGCGAGGCGGCACAGCAGAAACGCGAAGCGAAAGTGTCGGTTGAGAAGAAGAAGCGCGTCGAAGCACCGCCCATTCGCATCGAACCGGTGGTGAAGGAAGTGCCGCAGTCCGAGCGCGCTGTCACCGAAAAGCAGGCGCCGCTGTTCTCCGACTTGCCCGATTCGCCGCTGCCGCCGCTGCATCTGCTCGATCCCGCCGACGAGGCGGTGGAAACCGCCAGTCCCGAGGCACTGGAGTTCACTTCGCTGATGATCGAGCGCAAGCTTGCCGAATTCGGTGTCGAGGTGAAGGTGGTGTCGGCCTCGCCCGGCCCGGTCATCACACGCTACGAAATCGAACCGGCGGTGGGCGTGAAAGGCAGCCAGATCGTCAACCTGGCGAAGGATCTGGCGCGCACGCTATCGGTGATCAGCATCCGCGTGGTCGAGGCGATCCCCGGCAAGCACACCATGGGGCTGGAGATTCCCAACCCCAAGCGGCAGATCGTTCGCCTGAGCGAAATTCTCGGCTCCAAGGCTTATCACGACAGCGCCAGTCCGTTGACGGTCACGCTCGGCAAGGACATCGCCGGCAACCCGGTGGTGGCGGATTTGGGAAAAATGCCGCACCTGCTGGTCGCCGGCACCACCGGTTCCGGCAAGTCGGTCGGTGTCAACGCCATGATCCTGTCGCTGGTGTACAAGTCCGACCCGTCTGCCGTGCGCATGATCATGGTCGATCCCAAGATGCTGGAGCTGTCGATCTACGAAGGTATCCCGCACCTGCTGGCACCGGTGGTCACGGACATGAAGCAGGCCGCCAGTGCGCTCAACTGGTGTGTGGGCGAGATGGAGCGACGCTACAAGCTGTTGTCGGCAGTCGGCGTGCGCAATCTCGCCGGCTACAACCAGAAGGTGCGCGACGCCAAGAAGGCCGGCACGCCGCTGACCCATCCGTTCAGCCTGACGCCCGACAACCCCGAACCGCTCGAAACCATGCCGATGATCGTGGTGATGATCGACGAACTCGCCGACCTGATGATGGTGGTCGGCAAGAAGGTCGAGGAACTCATCGCGCGACTCGCCCAAAAAGCCAGGGCGGCCGGCATCCACCTGATCCTGGCGACGCAGCGGCCGTCGGTCGACGTCATCACCGGCCTGATCAAGGCCAATATCCCGACGCGCATCGCCTTCCAGGTGTCGAGCAAGATCGACTCGCGCACCATCCTCGACCAGATGGGCGCCGAAGCGCTGCTGGGGCAGGGCGACATGCTCTACCTGCCGCCCGGCACCGGCTTGCCGCAGCGCGTACACGGTGCCTTCGTGTCGGACAACGAAGTCCACCGTGTGGTCGATTACCTCAAGTCGCTGGGCGAGCCGGAATATATCGAGGGCGTGCTGGAATCGCCGGAAGAAGCGGGTGAGGCCGGCGAATTCGGCGAGGCGGGTGCGGAAGCGGACCCGCTGTACGACCAGGCTGTCGCCTACGTGCTGAAGTCGCGCCGCGCGTCGATCTCGTCGGTGCAGCGCCAGCTGCGCATCGGCTACAACCGTGCCGCGCGCATGATCGAGGACATGGAGCGCGCGGGCCTCGTGTCGTCGATGCAGTCGAACGGCAACCGCGACGTATTGGCGCCCGGAGGCGACGCATGAATTTTTACGCACTGATTCCCGCAGCCGGTTCGGGCTCGCGCATGGGCGGGGCGATCGAGAAGCAGTACATGGATCTCAATTCGGTGCCCATGATCGCGCACGCGATGATGGTGCTGGCGCGCGAGCCGCGTCTTGCGAAAATTTTTGTCGTGCTGTCGCCCACCGACAAGCGCTGGAACAACTACGCGTGGCAGGGCTGGGAAGAACGCATCGAGGTGCTGCGCTGCGGCGGCGCCACCCGCGCCGAAACGGTGCTGAACGGACTCGACGCCATTTCCAAGGTCTGCGCCGCCGACGACTGGGTGCTGGTGCACGATGCCGCGCGGCCGTGCCTGCCGGACGAGATGCTGGGCAAGCTGCTGGATGAAGTCGCCGAGGACCCGGTCGGCGGTCTGCTCGCCGTGCCGGTGGCCGATACCCTCAAGCGCGCAGCGGCCGATACCGCATCCGGCACGCGGGCCGAAGCCACCGTGCCGCGCGCCGGCCTGTGGCAGGCGCAAACGCCGCAGATGTTCCGCCATGGCACGCTCGTCGAGGCCTTAAGGGCGGCCGGCAATGACATGACCGACGAAGCCTCTGCCATCGAGCAGCTCGGGCTGCAGCCGCGGCTGGTCGAGTCCGACAGCCGCAACCTCAAGGTGACCTATCCGCAGGATCTGGAACTGGCGGGTCTGATTCTGGGGAAGCTGAATGAATGACATCCGGGTCGGCCACGGCTTCGACGTCCATGCCTTTGCCGCGAACCGCAAACTCATTATCGGCGGCGTCGACATCCCCCACGATCGGGGGCTGGCCGGCCACTCCGATGCCGACGTGCTGCTGCATGCGATTTGCGACGCCCTGCTGGGCGCGGCCGGGCTGGGCGACATTGGGCGACATTTTCCGGACACCGATGCCGCGTTCGCCGGCATCGACAGCCGCATCCTGCTGCGCCGCGTCGCCGAACAGTTACAGCAACGCAACTGGCGCGTCGGCAACGTCGACGCCACCATCATCGCCCAGGCGCCGAAAATGGCGCCGCACATCGCGCGTATGACGGCGCACATCGCCGACGACCTCGGCATCGCCCTCGACCGCGTCAACGTCAAGGCCACCACCACCGAAAAGCTCGGTTTCACCGGGCGCGGCGAAGGCATCGCTGCCGAGGCGGTGTGCCTGATCGCGCGTGACTGAATCCGCTCCGGCCGAATTTCATTCGGCCAAGCCCGATACCCTGCGCCTGTTCTTCGCCCTGTGGCCGGACGACGCCACCCGCGCAGCACTCAATCGTACTGGGAAATGGTTGCACCAACACTGGGGTGGCCGGCGAATGCGTGCCGACACCCTGCATCTCACCCTGGCCTTTCTCGGCAGCACGCCAGCCGCGCACCTGGATGCCCTGGTCGCCTGCGCCGACACCGTCCAGTCACACGCATTCGAACTGATCCTCGGCCAGGCCGGTTACTGGCGCCACAACCGCATCGGCTGGCTGGGCGCGAGCGAGGCGCCGCCGCAGCATCTCGATCTGGTCGGCGCGCTGAATACCGCCCTGCAGGCCGCCGGGTTCCCGGTCGACGCGCGGCCGCATGTGCCGCATGTCACGCTGCTGCGCAACGCGACAGGCGGCGAAATCCCTGCATGCGAGCCGGTACGCTGGCCGGTGAGCGATTTCGCACTAGTGAAGTCTGTCACCGAACCGGACGGTGCACATTACGAAGTGATCAGACGTTGGCCTCTGGATCGATGATTCCCGGCAAATGGCATAAAACAGGTTTGTCATCAAATTTAACTTGACATCCTTAACCTACGCCCTGTAAGTTTCGCCCCACTCAAAACAGGCTGACGCAAAGCACGTCGGCCGTCTTGCGGAAAACTGAAAAACAATTAACCAGTGCAGCTTTTGGGAGAGCCGCATGTCCTTCAGTTTTGCCGTCTATCGTCCCTCGCTAGGACGAGTCTTCGAACGCATCATCGCCCTGTTCGGGTTGATCGTTTTAATACCGGCGTCGTTTGCGCCGTCCGCATACGCTACCGCAGTCGGCGCCACCCCTGGCAGCCATCAGGTCAGTCCCAGCGGCGCCTTCACCTACACCATCCCCATCGCCGTTCCGCCCGGCACCGCCGGCATCGAACCCAAACTCAGCCTGAGTTACAACAGCCAGGGCGGCAATGGCCTGCTCGGCATGGGCTGGAGCCTCGCCGGCCTCTCCGTCATCCATCGCTGTCCCAAGACCATGGTCCAGGATGGTGTCATCGGCGGCGTCAACTACAACGCGAACGACCGCTACTGCCTCGACGGCCAGCGTCTTGTTGCCGTCAGCGGCACCTATGGCGCCGACACCACCGAATACCGCACCGAGTCCGAAAGCTACAGCCGCATCGTCAGCTACGGCAGCCAGGGTAGCGGCCCTGCCTGGTGGAAAGTCTGGACCAAGAGCGGCCAGATCCTCGAATACGGCAACACCGCCGATTCCCGGATCGAAGCCCAGGGCAAGACCGAAGTCATGCTGTGGAGCCTGAACAAGCTCCAGGACACTGTCGGCAATTACCTCACCGTCAGCTACATCGAAGACACCCCCAACGGGCAGTACTACCCGGATCGGATCGACTACACGGGCAACGGCAATGCAGGCAAGACACCGGGCAACTCGGTGCGGTTTATGTACGAAACCCGGCCGGATGTCACACCGCTGTATCAGGCGGGATCGGTCAACAAGACTACGGTCAGGCTTACTAATGTGCAGACGTTTGCGGGCAACGCTTTAGTCAAGGACTATCGGTTGGCGTATGACACATTGGGGAGTGCTGGGCGTTCCAGATTAGTAACTTTAAGTGAATGTGATTCACTCGGAAATTGTCTTTTTCCTACAACGTTAGATTGGAAAACGTTGACGGTCGCTGACGGCAATTTCACCGCTCAAGGCAGCGGGAACTGGATTGGTCACGCAAATGGTGCCGCACAAACTCTTGTAGGCGATTTCGACGGAAACGGGAAAGACGATCTTCTCGGTTATAGCGTGAATGGAATCGCTTCCATATCCCCCTTTAATGTATGTACTTCGAATGGGAGTAGTTATAGCTGCTCTACATGGAATGCGGGCCCATTAGTAGCCCCTATTCTTGGTGACTTTAATGCGGATGGCAAAGCGGATGTGGCTGGCTATGCAATTGTGTTGGCGGGGAATCCATTGGCACCAAGCCGTTATTTCGCATACCACGCCCTCGTTTGCCTCAATACAGGCTCGTCTTTCACCTGTTCGACTTGGGCGCTAAGTGTATTGTTGAATGGTGATCCATCATTGATGAATGATCGTCTAATCGGCGATTTTAATGGTGACGGCAGATCAGATTGGGCACTTTGGCAGCCTAATTCCCAATGGAAAATTTGCACGTCAACCGGAACATCGTTCAGTTGCAGTATTTGGAGTGGGCCTACTGTAAGCATAAACAACACTGTTGCGGGCGATTTTAACGGCGATGGAAAAACGGACTTGGCTGGTTATACGAGTAATGGCAGCTGGAATGTGTGCTTGTCTACCGGTAGTGGCTTCTCGTGTTCCACTTGGCTTGGGCATAGTGGAGGCGCGTCCAACAACGTCGTAGCGGACTTTAATGGTGACGGGCTCACGGATCTCGCGCAATACGTATCGGGTACTATCTGGAATGTTTGCCTTTCGACGGGCGTAGGATTTACATGTGATAACTGGAGCGGTGTAAGTGCAACTTCTGCCGACACAAAGGTTGGCGACTTCAATGGGGATGGAAGATCGGATATTGTGGCATCACTTGGCACAGGCTCTTGGAATGTCTGTTTGTCCTCAGGTGTGGCATTTTCATGTAGCCAATGGAGTGGGTCGAATGCAACAGTAGCAAACACCAAGGTTGGTGATTTCAATGGAGATGGAAAGACCGATCTGACTGGATACATAAGCGGCAGTACTTGGCATACAACCCTTTCTGGTGGGGAATTTCCAGACACGATTTCCTCAGTTACCACTGGTCTAGGTGCAGTCACTACCCTCACCTACGCGCCCCTGACCGACAATTCCGTCTACACCAAGGACGCTGGAGCCGTTTACCCCTACGTCGACGTCCAGTCCCCGCTGTACGTCGTCTCCAGCGTAGCCACCAGCGACGGCATCGGTGGCACCTATTCCACGTACTACAGCTACGCCGGCGCCAAATCCCACCTTCTCGGCGGCGGCTTCCTTGGCTTCCGTCAAGTCACCCTCCGTGATTACCAGGCGGACATGTATTCCGTCACCACCTACCGCCAGGACTACCCCTACCAGGGCCAGCCCCTGAGCACACAAAAGCGCACCAACGGCGGCGTCCTCCTGAGCCAGAGCCTAATCACCTACACCGACCAGCTACTCAACACCGGCATCAGCCCCACCTGGCACCAGTCCCTGCCGACGCATACCGTCGAATCCAGCTACGAACTCACCGGCGGCTTGATTTCCACCGTCGTCACCGACACCCAGTACGACGCCTGGGGTAACCCCACTGCCATCGCCGTCGACTCCGGAGGGGGCTACAACAAGACAACCACTCATACCTACGACAACATCATCGACGCCAATCGCTGGTTCTTGGGACGCCTGCGCCGCAGCACCGTCACCAGCGTCACGCCATAAGGGGAAGGGACCATGCGTAGCGTATTGTTGAGCCTGATTCTGGCGCTGACCCTGCCTGCCTGGGGTGCGCAGTTGACCCGTACCTCCTCGTTTGAGTACGACCCCGACACCGGCCTCCTGATCAAGGAAACCATTGAGCCCGACCAGCCGCAGATGCGGCTCGATACAACCTACACCTACGATGCTTTCGGCAACCGCACCAGCGTCACCGTCAGCTCCCCGGCCACCGGCACCCCCGCCATCGCAACCCGTGCCACGACAACCACATGGGACGCCAACGGCCAGTTCCCCCTCACTGCCGCCAATGCGCTTGGCCACACCGAAACCAAGACCTTCGATCCCCGCTTTGGCGTCGTCACCAGCCTCACTGGCCCCAACAACCTCACCACCACCTGGCAGTACGATGGCTTCGGCCGTAAGACCCAGGAGAACCGGGCCGACGGCACGCAGACCGTCTGGACCTACGACGTGTGCGACGCCGCCTGCCCCGCCAACGGCGCCTATCGCATCGTCACCCAGGTGTTCGGGGCCGGAACCCAGATCGCTCCGGTTTCCGTCGACTACTTCGACAGCCTCAACCGCAAATTGCGCACCGCCACCCAGGGCTTCGACGGCAGCTGGATCTACAAGGACACCGTCTACGACAATCCGGGCCGCGTGCGCAAAGTCTCGCGTCCCTACTTCGCCGGGCAGGCCGTGTACTGGGTCACCAGCGATACCGACGACCTCGGCCGCGTCGTCCGGGTCTACGAACCTGACGATCCGGCCACCCCCGCGCTCCGCGTCGTCTACAACGGTCTGAGCATCTCCCGCACCAACCGCAAGGGCCAGATCACCACCGAGGTCAAGAACAGCCAGGGCCAGAAGGTCAGCGTCACCGACGCCATGGGCAACCTCACCACCTACGCCTACGACCCCTTCGGCAACCTCGCCCGCACCACCGATCCGGCAGGGAACAGCATCGTCAATCTCTACGATTTGCGCGGCCGCAAGATCCAAACGACCGACCCCGACCTGGGCACCTGGACCTACGAATACAACGTCCTCGGCGAACTGGTGAGGCAGACCGACGCCAAGAACCAGGTCGCCACCATGAGTTACGACGTACTCGGCCGCATGACCCGGCGCGTCGAGAACGGGCTGACCAGCGACTGGGTCTACGACGCGGCCGCCTACGGTAAAGGCAAGTTGTATCAGGCGACCACTGGCGCGGGTTATATCCGTACTCACACCTATGACACGCTGGGACGACCACAGTCTACTCTGTCCAACCTGGGCGCAGGTAACCCCCAATTATCGAGCAGCGTCACTTACGACGCCTTCGGCCGGGCGTCCCAGCAGAACTACCCCAATGGCCTGAGCACCAAGACTATCTACAACGCCTACGGCTACGTTGCCGAAGTGCGCAACGCCGCCACCAACGCGCTCTACTGGCAACTCAACGCCATGGATGCTGAGGGCCACGCCACCCGCGAAACCACCGGCAACGGCGTGGTCACCGACCATGGCTATGCGGCCGACACCGGCCGCATCCAGAACATCGTCGCGAATACCGCGGGCGGTCAGCAGATCCAGGGACAAGCCTATGTCTACGACACCATCGGCAATGTCGCGATCTACGCCGACGGTCCGGGCAACCAGCTCGAAATCCGGGGCGGCTACGATGCGATCAACCGTCTGACGCAGATCGATTCCACGATCGACGGCGTCGCTTCCAGCCAGACGCTGGCCTACGACGCCCTGGGCAACATCACAAGCAAGACCGGTGTCGGCAATTACGCCTACGGCGATGTCCTGCACAAACATGCCGTCACCGCCGTCACCGGCGGACCGGCGAATCTCGGCTACGCCTACGACGCCAACGGCAACCTTACCAGCGGTGCCGGGCGTTCCGTCACCTGGACCGCCTGGAACATGCCGGCGAGCCTGACCCAATCCGGACAGACCCAGAGCTGGCTCTATACGCCCGAGCACGACCGCTACAAGATGGTCGCATCCGGCCGCACGACCTGGTACCTGAACCCCAGCGTGCATCAGGGTGGGCACTACGAGCGGACCCTGTACACCAGCGGCACCGTCGAGCACCGGGTCACCCTGTACGGGGCAGGACGTGCCATCGGCGAGGTGCTCACCTTCGAGGTGAGCAGCGGCACCGCGCCGGCCGCCCAGACAAGATACTTCCACAGCGACACCCAGGGGTCGATCACCGCGGTCACCGACAGCGCAGGCGTCGTGCTGACCCGCTTCCGTTATGACGCCTGGGGCAAGCAGACCCTGACCTACGGCAACAACACGGGAATCAACGCCACCCGCCAGGGGCATACGGCGCATGAAATGCTGGACGGCGGGCTGACGCATATGAACGGGCGGCTGTACGACCCGGTGCTCTCCCGCTTCGTCAGCGCGGATCCGACGGTCGACAATCCGTTCGATCTGCAGAGCCTGAACCGATACAGCTACGTGAATAACAATCCGATGGGGTTCACGGATCCAACGGGGTATTTCAAGCTGTTTGGGAAGAAGTGGAGTTGGTGGCGGGATAAGGTGGTTAAGCCGGTAGTGGCGGCGGTTGTGGCCTGGAACCTTGGCCCCATGCTTTCAAACATGGCGTGGAATGTGGCAGCGACACACGCCATCAGCGTTGGTACACTGAATACGATGCTTTACGGTGGGGCGGCATTGACAGGTGCCACCGCGGGCTACATTGCCTCGGGCGGAGATATGCGTGCCGCTGGGTATGGCGCGGTGGGCGGAGTGCTTTTTTTCGGTGCGGGGGAAATTGGTGATGCATATGGACAAGCGGCCCGGGTTGCTGCGCATGCGGGTGCAGGATGCATCAGCGCATCGGCTTCAGGTGGGAACTGTGGATCGGGTGCGTTGGGTGCCGGGTTCTCGCAATGGGCGGGGAGCAATCTGCCGAGGCAATACGATGGATTTGTTATGCGCGTGGTGCTAGGGGGAACGGCGGCAGAGCTGGGCGGCGGGAGGTTCGCCAACGGAGCTACTACAGCTGCATTTGGGTATCTGTTTAATGAGTGTGCGCATAACCAATGTTGGGGGAAAGACGCCGCGAACTCAGCACCGCTTGCACCGCCCGGGGTTGACGTTGACGATAACATCCGAAGGGCGGGGGCTGCAAGCTTTAGTGGGGAAGGTTCCAGTTGGTTTTACGATCAGGTGAGGAATAAAGGGCCATGGGACTACAAGCAGTTTGGGAGCGGATATCAAGACTTTGGAAACTTCAACTATGGCGCTACCGGAGCCGCGTTTGGATTTTCCGAAGACATTTTGCTTAGGGCAGCGGGATGGGCGCAAGTGCAATCCGGCACATCGCAACAGGGATGGGGTGTGGCGCCAAACAAAATCCAAGCGTATTTCGGCGTCGGTGGCGTAGCCCCCTATGGAGACGATCCACGAGACCAAGCAATGATCAGGCGCGGCATTGAGTACTATCGAAGTTTAATGCGGAGAGACTGACTATGCGGCGAAAATGGTATATCTCTGTTCTGTTGTTGGTCGGGGTGCTGGTGGCTGCGATCTGGCTGCAAAGTAGGCAGGTTAATGAATTCGCAACGGCCATGGGTTGCACGGATAGCTTGGTGAGCAGGTTGGATGCGCCAGATGGGCGACATGTTGCCTTCGTGTTTCGGCGTGAATGCGGAGCAACAGCACCGGATTCGACACAGGTAAATGTCCAACCTGCGGGTACCACGCTTAACGGTAAAGATTACAAGGCGGCTGTCGTTGTGGATGGGGCAGTGCCTTTGAACCTTAGATGGGATAGCGCCAATCAGTTAGTGGTGATTGGTATCACGTCGCAGCGGTTATATCGGCAAGAGCGTGTTGCCAGCGATGGCATCAAAATCGGATACGTTGCCGGGGAGTGAAGCCGATAAAGAAATCAAAGGGGCTAAGCTGAACTGACCCTGGTATTTCGTACTACCCACCGGCCTTGAATATCATTTTCCAACGGTTCGCCAGTCTACGCAGGCTGATTGTGTTTTCCGGTTTTGCTGGCTGCGGCGCTTTCCGCAGGCTGAACCAATCGAAGGAATGCCGCCAATTGCTCCACCCAGCGCAGTTTGTCCACGGACGATAGCGCGCGAAAAGCGCGCAGGCGATCATCGCTGGCATAGTAGGTGCGGTTACCGCGATCAAAAGGCATGCTCAGATTTCCTTCAGGCGCTGGGGGTATTCGATGTCGGCAAGATCAACCAGCGGGGTACTAACCGAAAGGCCAGGCTGTCCGTTCTTTCATGACGCGCTGGATGAGGCATCTCGAATATGCTGTTGCCGCTACCCATACTCGGGCATCTGCGCATTTTGAGAATCACTCCAATCGGCGCCCCGCATTACCCGCCCGCGGGGCAAGGTCCCTGGGGGCTCCTGCCTGATTTGGGTTCGGTGTCTGGGGCGAAGCCGGAGCCACTGCGGCGGCCAAGGCCGGCGAATAAACAAAGCGCCACTCGGCATAGCTCTTCGCATCCTTGAACGCCTCGTCTTTCGCTGCAAACCCCACATTCTTGAAAGGATGGCCCGACGCCGGGCTGTACACGCCGGCGATGCCCTGCGTGCCGGGTTCGCGGATCAGCACAAACGGGCGGCCGGTCAACGGGTCGCGCCAGGCGCGGCGCAGGTGCCGCACGACGTTGGGACGGCGGTTGTCTTCCAGCAGGTCGTCGAGGCTTTGCGGCAGGCGCGGCTGTGCGGGATCGAGTTCGTAGTAGCTGCGGATGGCCTGGCGGTACTGGTCGCCGATGAACAGCAGGTCGGCCTCGCGCTCGCGTTGCGACTCGGTGTGCCAGAGGGTGCCTGCGGCGGCGAGGCCCATGCCGATCAGCGCGATCAGCATCAGCACGAACAGGTAGGTGAAGCCGGATTGCGCGGGCTTACCAGTCGGCATAGGCGCTGCCGTCGTGCGCCGTTCCCGGCGCGCCGCTCTTGATGTCGACCATCGCGCCGGCGTCGCCGCCCGAGGGCGCCACGATCAGCCAGGTGTCGGGGCGCTCGGTGATCGGGTCGACGGGGAGCGAGCGCAGGTAGCGTGCGCTGACCAGGGCGTCGAGACTGTCCGGGTAACGGCCGGTGTCGCCATGGTATTTGTCGATGGCGTCGCGCATGACGGCGAGATCCTGCTTGAGGATAGTTTCGCGGGACATGTCCAGGTGCTTGAAGTAGCGCGGCAGCGCCAGCGCCAGCAAGAGCGCGATGATGGCCATCACGACCATGAGCTCGACCAGGGTGAATCCGCGTCGTATCCGTTTCAGCATGATTTCACCATTCCCGATACGGCACGCCGTTCAGGCCGGTAGCGGGCGACAGCGAATACACGTCGAACACGTCGCGTCCCGGCGCGGGCGTGTCGGGCGGGCTGGCGTAGCTGCGCAGGCCCCAGGTGGCGGCCGGCGGAGCGGCCGCATCGGGGAAGAACGGATCGCGCGGCAGGCGGCGGAGGAAATAGATCTTGGTGGCATCCGGCTTGGTCTTGTCGGCCACGCCCTGCCACAGCACGTCGAGATCGGGCGGGTAGCCGCTGCTGTCTGCCGGCGAATCGACGCGGCCTTCCTTGACGCTCTGCTTGTAGGCATCGAGCGCCGTGCGGATCTGCCGCAACGCGCCGCGCAATTCGGTTTCCTTGTGGCGCTGCTGCACCAGCTGGGCGAACGGCACGGCCATGCTCGCGAGCAGCGCGAGGATGGCCAGGGTGACCATCAGTTCGATCAGGCTGAATCCTTTGCTGCGCCATGCCATGCTTAGTTGTCCGGTGCCGGGGGCGGCGGAATCTGCGGGACGGGGATCGCGGGTGCGGCCGGTGCCGTCGCGGATTCGGCGGCTGGCTCAGCCTGAGGGACGTCGGCAGGCTGGGGCGTCGGGACAGGCGGCAGCCGGTCCACGCCGGGCCGGAACGAAAGGTTCGCGCCGCTACCGCCGATGTCGCTTTCGGTGCCGCCGCGGAATTCGGTCAGTGCCGGCTGGCGGGTGGAATCGCTACGCAGTACACGCGGCGTGATCAGCAGCACGATCTCGGTCTTGTTGCGCTCGTTGTGATGGTTGGAAAACAACCGCCCCAGCAAGGGCAGGTCGCCTAGCCCGGGGATCTTGCTGGCGCTGCTGCGGTCCTCGTCCGAAATCAGTCCGGCCAGTACCTGGGTTTCGCCATCTCTCAGGCGCAGCGTGGTGCCTGCGTTGCGGGTGCCGATCTGGTAGGTGAGGGTACCGTTGTTGCTGCGGATTTCGCGCACGATATTGGATACTTCGAGCCCCACCTTGATCTGCACGTCCTGGCGCATCAGCACCGTCGGTTCGACGTCGAGCTTCAGGCCCACGTCCAGGTAGGACACCGATTCCGACACCACGCCGGTCGACGTGGTATTGGAGGTGATGACCGGCACCTTGTCGCCGATGTGGATCTTGGCTTTTTCGCGGTTCTTCACGCGGATGCGCGGGTTGGCCAGGATGTTGACGTCGCTGTCCACCTTGTTCAGGTTGGCCTGCGGAGTGTTCATCGTGATATCGGCACCGGTGAGGTGGCGCAGCTTGTCGACAGTCAGCGGCAGCGGCGACAACGTGGTGTTGGTGGTGACCACCGGCGCGCCCACGGTCGACGAGGTGGCCGTATCGGTCGTGATAGTGTTCAGCAGGGAAAACTGGTTGGGATACTGGATGCCCAGGTCAAGCAGCCGTCCGCGCTTGATCTCCAGCACCTCGACGTCGAGCATCACTTCCGGCTCGGCCAGATCCTGTACAGCAACCAGCTTCTCGGCAAGCCGGATGGCGTCGGGCGTGTCGCGCATCACCAGCAGATTCAGCCGGTCGTCGACATACATGTCCCGCGTCTTGACCAGCGTGCGCAGCATGGCCATGGTGGCCTTGGCGTCGGCATTGCCCAGGTAGAAGCTCTTCACCATCAGGTCCTGGTAGGCCTTCTGTTTTTGCGGCTGGTTGGGATAGATCAGCAGCGTATTGGCGTTGACCACTTTCTTGGCCAGCTGGCCGGTCATCAGGAGCATGTCCACCGCATCGGCGATCGGCGTGTTGCGGGCAAACAGCGTGGCCTTGGTGTCCGTCCGCACGTCCTTGTCGAAAATGAAATTGAGGCCCGACTGCCGCGAGATCATGTCGAACACGCTGCGCAACGGCGCATCGCGGAACTCCAGCGTGATCGGCTTGCGATAGGCCGCCCCGAGTTCCGGCAGCTTGAGTTCGTCCGGTGTGCGCGCAGCCTGGATCTGTTGCAGCAGCGTCTGCGCGCCGGCATGGCCCGGAGACTCTGCCAGGATCAGGCGCGTGGCCTGTTCCGCTTCGTCGAGGCGACCCGCCGCAAACGCCTCGCTTGCCGCCTGCAGGCGCGTCTGGTTCTGGCGCGCCGCGGCGAGATTGTCCAGCAGGGTGTGCGCACGCGGGTTCTCGGGGTGGATCGTCACCACTTTGTTCAGCGCAGCTTCGGCCGCATCGAAGCGTCCGGCGTCGAGATCCGACTGGGCCTGGGTGAGCAGCTGGCTGGCGATACGCTCCCGTTGGGTATGGTAGTAGGCCTTGAGTTCGAGATTGTCGGGTTCTTCGGTCATGCCTGTACGCAGCCGGGCAATGCCGGCTTCGGGCTGGCCGGCGTCGATCAGCTTGCGGCCTTCGGTCAGGCCCGTGCTGGCGCAGCCGGCGAGGCCGAGCACCAGGCATACTGCGGACAGGCAAACATAATGGGTGCGTTGCAACTCAATCTCCTGTGCGCAGGCTGCGCGTCTGGTTCAGCGGTAGGTAAGTGAAATTCAGCATGCCGCCGGTCACGGGTTCCAGCCGCCACACGCCGTCGAGCACCTGGCCCGCGTGCACGCTGACCGGCGCGGTGCCGCGCGCCAGGTAGTACGTGGTGTGCCCGGCTTCCTGCCAGCGCCCCATGTAGCTGAAGGGCAGGGCTGGGGCCTGGGGCGGCGGTGGCGGGACATAGGGTGGCGGGGGTGGCGGCGGGGGCGGGACGTACCAGGTCTGTTCGGGAAACAGGTTGGTGCGCGACAGGGCCAGCCGTGGCTCGGCCTCCTGCGGCTTTGTCCGGACTGCGACAGGCGCCGGCGCTTGGGTTGCGCGGGCAGGGCGGGGTGCATGCGCCGCCGGCTCGGCCACATCGATTCGATCGTCTGCGTCGTCGTTCGATCGATCATTGATCGCCAGCCAGATGGACCATGCGGCCACCCCCGCCAGGGCGACAAACAGGACAGAACGCCGCGCCTTGTCGGTCATGGCGCCGCCTCCACGAACAGGCTCATGCGCAGCTCCGCCTGCAACTCGGCGGATTCGATCCGTTCGCGCTTCAGCTTCACCTCGTCCAGTGTCAGGTTGGGCAGGCGTTCCAGCGCCGTCGCGAGAAAGGCATGCAGGTCGGGGTAGGCCGTCTTCACCGGCAGGACGAGCTGCCAGCGCTGCAGCGAGGTGCCTGTCAGCGACGACACGCTGTATTGGCCGCGCGGCAGTTCCAGCCCATGCAAGCGGGCCAGGCGTTCCAGTTCGCCGATCAGTTGCGCCGCTTCGCCTGTCGGCGGCAACAGGGACAATGGATTGACAGGAGGCGGCAACTGCGGCGCGGCAGCCCGCCGGGCCGCAGCCTGTTGCAACGCGGCCAGCCGGATCTGCTGCGTGCGGGTCGTCTTTTGCAGCGACGCGACCTGGATCGTCTGCAGCAGCAATGCAATTACCAGCAGACCCAGGCCGACCAGACCGGCGGGTCCCAGGCGGCGTCCCCATTGCAGCAGGTGCCATAGCCAGCCGTTCATGCGCCCAGCTCCACCAGGATGTTGAAGCGCAGCGGCTTTTGCGCATCGTCGGCCTGCAGTTCGTGCTGGAGCAGCTCGACGCGCCGGATTCCCGGCTGTTGTTGCAGTGCGTCGATGAAGGAGATCGCATCGGCCAGCTGCCGCGCTTCGGCCACCAGTTTCAGACGCGAGGTGGACTGCACCGCGTCGAGCGAGACCAGTGCGATCTTGCCGCTGCGTGCCGCTGCCAGGGCCTCGAAGGCCGGCTGCCAGGAATAGGCAAGCTGGGCCGAGACTTGCGACCGGGTGCGCTGGGCTGCGTCGTCCGTGCGCTTGATGGGTTGCACAGCCGGCCGCGACTGGCTCTTTTCGAGGGCGGCGATCCGCATCGCCAGACCGGCCTCGGTTGCGTGCGCCGCCTGCAGATTCATCCAGACCCAGGCCATGGCGGCCACGCCAGCCACCGCCAGCGCGACGCCCACCGCGCCGGGACGTACGGGACGCGAATGAAAGTCGAAATCGAGCCGTGCCATCGTTATATGCCCGCCAATGCCAGGGCGCCGCGGGTGTCGGGATCGTGCGGCAGCATCTGCCAGTCTCCGGCAGCCGGTTGCGGGATCGGGCCGGTGCCCACGGTCTGGACCCAGACTGCGGACGGCAAGGCCTGGGTGGCTGATAGGGCTTCCCGTTCGATCAGGTCGGGCAGGGCGTCGACCCAGTCATTGCCGACCGGCTGGCCGCCGAGGTGATGCCAGACACCGTTCGCACTGCCGAACAGTGTCAGCCAGCCGGGTTCGACCAGCACCCACCAGCCTGCAAATTTTCCCGGCAGGTGTTGTGCGGCGACGCTGGCGAGCGGGCGGATTGCCACCTCGCGAAACCCGTGGCGCGCCAGCAAGGCATCCAGCTGCTGGATGAACGACGCGTCCATGGCGGCACCGACCAGACCATGCTGCGGCGGCTGGCTGAGCACCTGTACATTCCACTGCAGGGCCTCGTCGCCGTAGATGCCGCGCAGGCTGGCGCTTACCAGCGCGCGCTCCTCGGCACGCGAGAGCGCCTTGCTGGGCGGCGGCGTCAGCACGTGGCGCACGAAATGCTGCGACAGCACCACCTCGACGCGGCGGCTGCGCCAGTCCGGATCGGCGAGCGCCTCGTCCAGCAGCGGCAGCAGACCGGTTGCACTGCGTTCGTCCGTGGCGAGCACACGGCTGGCGGGCGTGCCGAGCGTGCGCAGCAAGGCCGCTTCGCCCGGCGTGAGCGCGATGCGCAGGGAATCAGCCGACCAGCGTGACACGGTTGATCTCCTCCAGCGTGGTGTCGCCCGCCTTCACCAGCGCGAGCGCGGCGTCGCGCAGGCTGCGCGTGCCGCCGCGCGCGGCAGCTTCCTTGATCTGGCCGATCGGCGCCCGCGCGACGATCAGTTCGCGCAGCTCGTCGGTCAGCAGCAGGATCTCGGCGACGGCACGGCGACCCTTGTAGCCGCTGCCGCGGCAGTGGCCGCAGCCGCTCCCTTGGCGGAACTCGAAATCGCGGGTTTTATCGAGCGTTAGTCCCGACAGTTCCAGCAGGTCGTCGGCGGGCACGACCGGCGCGGCGCAATGCGGGCAGTTCACCCGCAGCAGGCGCTGCGCGACAATGCCATTGAGTGCCGAGACGAAGCTGTAGGGGTCGACGCCCATGTGGATGAAGCGGCCGATGACGTCGAACACGTTGTTGGCGTGCACGGTGGTGAACACCAGATGTCCGGTGAGTGCCGACTGCACTGCGATCTGCGCAGTGTCGGCGTCGCGGATCTCGCCGACCATGATCTTGTCCGGATCGTGGCGCAGGATCGAGCGCAAGCCGCGCGCGAAGGTCAGCCCCTTCTTCTCGTTGACCGGAATCTGCAGCACGCCCGGAAGCTGGTATTCGACCGGGTCCTCGATCGTGATGATTTTGTCGCGGCCGTGGTTGATCTCGGAAATCGCTGCGTACAGCGTGGTGGTTTTTCCTGAACCTGTCGGTCCGGTCACCAGCAGCATGCCGTAGGGCTCGGCCGCCAGCTTGCGGACCCGCGCCAGCGTCGCGCCGGCGTAGCCGAGGCCTTCCAGCGTCAGCCCGGAGAGTTCCTCGGACAATGCCTGCCGGTCGAGGATCCGCAGCACGGCATCCTCGCCGAACACGCTCGGCATGATCGACACCCGCACGTCGACTTCGCGGCCCTGCATCGACACCTTGAAGCGGCCATCCTGCGGCACCCGGCGCTCGGCGATGTCGAGTTCGGCCATGACCTTGATTCGGGAGATCGCCTGCTCGGCCACCTCGGTGCCCGGCGCGTGGGCGATGTGCGAGAGCACGCCGTCGATGCGGTATTTCACGGTCAGGCCGCGCGCGTCGGTTTCCAGGTGGATGTCGGAGGCGCCGGCTTTCAGCGCGTCGTACAGCGTCGAGCGCACCAGCCGCACGACCGGGCTGGCATCCTCGGCGATGCTGGCGAACGACAAGGCCTCGGCGCCGGAATCCTGTGCGACCTGTGTGCCGCTGCCGCCCACGCTTTCCATGGCGCGCAGGCCTTCCTCGTGACGTGCCAGCAGCGCCGCCAGGTCGGCGGGATGCGCGAGGCCGGTCTTGAACGGCGCGCCCAGGACGTGCCCGGCATACGCCCGGCTTGCACTGTCCCAGGGATCGGTCAGCAGCAGCCAGAGTTGTCCCTCGGCATCGTGCGCGACCAGGCAATGCCGCCGGCCGGCCTCGTTGAAGCCCAGCTTGCCGAAATCGACCGCCAGCGCATTCAGCGCAGCCATGTCGAATGCGGGCTGGCGGCAGTGAGCCGCCAGCAGATGCAGCGTGGCGTCGGCATCAAGTCCGAACTGTTCCTGCAGCCGCAGCATCACGGCCTGGCCGGCGGCGTTCGCCGCCTGACGCAGGCTGGCCAGCGTGTCGGGGGTGAGGGCGGGGTGGGGCGCGTTCACTGGATCGACCCTGCCAGATCGAAGATCGGCATATAAAGCAGCACCACGATCAGACCGATCGTCAGACCGATGAACACCATCAGCAAGGGTTCGAACAGGCGGGTGAACCAGTCCACCCAGCGCGCCATCTCCTCGTCATGGAAGATCGCAATGCGCTCCATCATCTCGCCCATGCGGCCGCTTTTCTCGCCGACGCGCAAGAGCCGGGCAGCGACCGGCGTGGTCAGTTCGCCCTGCGCGAACGCGGCAGAGATGGATTCGCCTCGCCGCATCGCATCCATTGCCGCCGCCGCGCCGCTGCGCAGATGCGCGGAGAGCAGGCCCGACACCATGCCGAGCGCCGACACGATCGGGATGCCGCCGGTCAGCAACATGCCGAGACTGCGGTAGAAGCGCGCCAGTTCGAAGGTGCGCAGGTGTTCGCCGATCGCCGGGATGCGCCAGGCCAGACGGGTGAGAGCGGCACGCGTGGCGGGCTGCGCCAGTGCCAGCATGAAACTGGCAATCCCGGTCGCCGCGCCCAGCAATATCCAGACGCCGTGCGCCTCGACCGCTTCGCCCCAGGCCAGCAGCATTTTCGACATCCACGGCAGGTCGCGCCCGGCGTCGGCATAGACCGAAGCAAAACGCGGCACCACATAGCCGAGCAGAAAGCCGATCACCAACGTGCCAACGCCGATCAGCAATAGGGGATAGATCGACGCCGACAGGACTTTCTTCTTCACCGCATCGATCTGGTTCTGGTAGCCGACATAGCGGGCCAGCGCCGGCGAGAGGTCGCCCGTGCTTTCCGCCGCGCGCACGGTGGCCGCATACAGCGGCGGAAACGCCTCGCCCTGCATGGCCAGCGCCGCCGAAAACGGGCGGCCCTCGCGCATGGTGGCGAGCAGGCGTTCGATCAGCTGGCGCGACTCGGTCCGGCTCTCTTTCTCACCCAGGGTTTCCAGAGCCTCGGTCAACGTCAACCCCGCCTCCAGCAGCGCGATCAGTTCCTGCGTGAACAGCAGCAGCGGAAAGCGCGCACCGCGTCCCGCCAGCCATCGGCCGCGTTCGGCCACGATGGACAACACCTGCGCGCCCTCGCGCTGCAGCCGTGCGGCGGCCTCGGCCTCGTCGAGCGCCTCCACCGTCGTGGCCGTCACCCCCATGCCGGGATGCAAGGCTTTTATGCGATAACGCATGAGGCGGCTTTACCAGTTCCCGATGTCGGCGTCTTCGCCGCTGCCGCCCGACGTGCCGTCGCGGCCGAAGGAGAAGATATCCACCTCGCCATGTTCGCCGGGCATCTTGTATTGATAGGGCTTGCCCCAGGGATCGTTGGGCACCGCCTTTTTCAGATAGGGGCCCTCCCAGTGCGGCTCGTCCGCCGGCTTGGCATTCAGCGCGGCAAGTCCCTGCTCGGTATTGGGATAGTGGCCGGTGTCGATCCGATACTGGTCGAGCGCCTTTTCCAGCGCGACGATCTGCGCCTTGGCGGTTTTCACTTCCGATTTGCCGATCTGGGCGAAATATTTCGGCGCCACATAGCCCGCCAGCAAACCCAGGATCACCAGTACCACCAGGAGCTCGAGGAGGGTGAAGCCGCGGTGGCGGCTGGGGCCGGAGCCGGGTGTCGCGATGAATGGAAACACGATCTAACCTCTGTGTGAGGGCTTGCCGCTTGGCAAACAAATTATTGGGGACAAATGCAGCGTATTCCGGGTAATTGGCAAAGGACTACCTGTCACGGAACTGAATTGAAACAGACGCATGTTACATATTGATTGAAGCTGGATTCTGGCGCCCCAGCGGCTTGCGTAGCCAGATGGCTGCCATGGATGCTTCCGCCATCGCTCGATGGCTTGCCCTGAACAGATCGGAGTAGCGTGACAGGAAAGGTATTCCCCGGCGGGATTTAGAGACTGGGCAAACTGAGCCTGGGAACTGGGGGAATTGTTAGTTGAACTGGCAGGCTGAATAAGCGGAAACGGCGTGAGGTCGGCGGAAAAACGATAGCTCATGCGGCCCTCCCTGGCTGCATTCATGACACTTATTATGTTGTTTTCCGCAGATCGACCAGCGTATAAGCGCCAGTTCTCATTATGGGAGCGAACTTAGCACGAGGTTTTTTGCGTGGCAAGCTGAACAGGCGTTTTCAACTTCAGCTAATCGCCTTTATTGGCTTATGCAGGACATCCATCAGCTGATGCCGTTGGGATCCCACTTCTCCGTCAGGCGCCCGCCCGCGTCATGGGTGAAGGCGAGATAGTCGAAGTTGGGTCCCCAGATGCCGATGAGATTGCCGACCGGGTCGTAGAGATAGTCGGTACGGGCACCGTTCTGATCCTGCATCGTGTTCAGCATCCCGCCCGGGCTCCAGGCGAAGCTGCGGGCCTTGGCCGAAGTGCCCGGACGAAGATCGGTCAGCCGGGTCACCCGGTGCGCGGCATCGAAGGCGGTTTCCTGCCCGGCGATGAGATTGCCGGCAGCATCACGCGCCTCGACCCGCGTCGGCTGGCCCAGCGCATTGCGGGTGAAGGTCTCGGTCCGGTACACGGTGCCATTCGCATCCCTGACGGTGCGGTTCTGCAGCTGATGACCATAGCCCCAGACCATCTGCGTCTTCTGGTTCTTGGCGTCGGTCGCCATTATGCAAATAGCACGAACATAGTAGCGGATGGTCTCGGTCCAGTTCTTAAACAATACCTCTATAAAAGAAGCCACCAACAAGGCCCACCACAGATAGCAACATTGGAATTAACCAGACAATATAGAAATATTGCCTATCACCGACACGAAAGAATTTTTTGTAGCCGGTTTCATAAGTCATTACCAAATGCACCAACAGGCTCGTACTGGCTATTATTAATCCATCACCTAATGCTACATCTGGCCTCCACCACACCCAACAGCCAAACGTGAGTAATAAATTCCCGGCGATACTAAGAAGGTAAACAAATATATTGGCGAACTTGGTTTTTGATAGATGAGACATCTGATCTTGCCAAGACCTTTCCCAGGCTTTTTTAAGATCATTTCGCTTTGCGTGTTGGTTCATTCGTGAAATCAATCTGATCACAATCAATTCCTTGGAGAGATACCAAGAAGTGTCTGACCACCGCTACCCCCCGTACCTTGCATATTGCTGAAATAGTTATTGAGGTTCAGGGACCTCGAGATATCCATGCCAGAGTTGATAATCGAATCCGCCGCAGCAAGGCCCTGGAACCAATCTGACGCCGTATTAAATGCCTTACCAGCCGAGCCATATTCGCGTTCGATTTTATCGCCAGCTGTCCCCCATTTAAGACGCGGAATCCCTTCCCCGGGCTTTAACACAATCATCTTTGCCGGGTTGACTCGGCCGCTGGCGAGGTCAAGCCCCAGATCAAGAATTTGAGCCGTTTTCTGGGCAGTCTTGTTTCCAGGGGAAACCTTTCCGGCCACCCATTCCGCTGCACTGCTTGGCATTGATGCTGGCCTATCCTGGATGGCACTTATCAGGTTGTTAGCACTCATTCCCGCACCAGCCACAGATTTTGTGTAAATGGTCCCGCCGAAAGCAACCGCACCAACTCCAGCCAATTTCGTCATAACAGGCTCAGGGGCCGCGAGCAACCCCGCTCCCGTAGCAGTGATCACAGATCCAACAAATATCCCAGCTCCATTAGATACCAGATTAATGCCTGCGCTAAAAGCGTCTCGCCATCTGACCAAGCCCATCGGATCCGTGAAGTTCACCGGATTGTTGTTCACATACGCATACCGATTCACCCCATCCGGCATCCCCGCCGGATCGCGTGAAATGAACCTTCCCAGCGTCGGGTCATAATACCGCGCCCGGTAATAAATCAGTCCGGTTTGGTCAGGCTCGCGCCCCGTGTACCCATACTGCGCGATGCTACCGCTTGATTGAACCTTGTTCCCCCACGCATCGAACAGCTGCGCCGCCACGATATTCCCCGCTTGATCCGAGGTCGCCACCACACTGCCGATCCCGTCCTGGTGGTAGTAGATTGCGGTGGCGGTGGGATCGCCGGTATTGCCGGTGA
>ERZ761607.1449-NODE-1449-length-29622-cov-13.337674_pt1 | contig 29622 bp, 25 predicted proteins | sample MGYA00511164_ERZ761607 | MGnify/ENA primary metagenome ERZ761607 (study PRJEB28899, sample SAMN02445080) | bioreactor sludge metagenome | biome: EBPR sludge | place: Australia: Brisbane, Thorneside Wastewater Treatment Plant | collected 2011-06-22 ... | reverse complement strand
TAAATTTTTAACTAAAACAAAAAACAATGAAGAGAATTTTACTCTTTCTTTTTTCATTTGTTTTTGTGCTCACATCGATGGCACAGGAGCGAGTGGTATCTGGGAAGGTGACCTCACAAGATGATGGTTCCGGCCTTCCTGGCGTTAACGTTTTGGTCAAGGGTACCGCTACAGGTACCGTAACTGACGCAGACGGTGCATTCAGACTTTCAGTTCCTTCAACTGGAAGTACCACACTGGTTTTTACGTTCATTGGGTTTCAAACTCAGGAAGTACAAGTTGGTGAAAGATCAATTATTGATGTGAGTATGGGATCGGATGTAACGCAGCTAAGTGAAGTTGTTGTTACAGCACTTGGTTTGGAAAAGCAATCTCGCGAATTGGGATATTCAGTTTCAGGTGTTAAAGCTGAAGACCTGGATGTAGCCAGAGATGCTAACATACTAAATGCCCTGCAGGGTAAAGTGACCGGTGTTAATATTACTCAAAGCTCGGGTAACCTTGGTGGTTCAACCAAAGTCACCATCCGAGGAGTAACTTCCTTGAGTGGAAACAATAATCCGCTTTGGGTAGTGGATGGTGTTCCCATCAATGACAATCAGGATGCAACAGGTAGCAGAATAACCGGTAGCCGTGACTTTGCCAATGGAGCAGCAGTTATCAATCCCGATGATATCGCCTCTGTTAACATTTTGAAAGGTGCAGCTGCCTCCGCCCTTTATGGATCTCGTGCAGCAGGTGGTGTAATTGTGGTAACTACCAAGAAGGGTAAAGCAACCTCCGGAAGGCCAGAGGTTTCAGTGAACTCTTCAGTACGTTTCGACAATCTTTTCAAAGTACCCGAATATCAAAATGTTTATTCTCAAGGAAACTTTGGAAAATATGACTCTTCAGCCTTCAATAACTGGGGTGCAAGAATTGTTGGACAGACTGTCACAGAGTCTATTACAAACAATCAGGTACCATTAAGAGCCTATCCTGATAATTACAAAGAGTTTTATAGAACCGGAAAGACGTTGATCAATAACGTAGCCTTTTCTGATGCCAATCAAAAAGGTGATTATCGACTCAGTATCACTTCGTTGAATCAAGAAGGTATCTTGCCCAATGCAGAATTGGATAGATTGACTGTGAGTCTTAATGCTGGAATGAAGCATTCAGAAAAACTAAGATCAAGGTTTGCCGTGCAATACATTAACACCGAATCGCAAGGAACCGGTGTGGCGGGAGCTAACGATCCAAACGTGTTGGGAGTTAACATCTTCACCAATACCATTAATGTCAAGAACTATCGCCCCTGGATTGATGAATCAGGTAACCAAATCAATACCGTGGCCTTAACTGATAATAATCCTTTTTGGGTGCAGTTTGAAAATAAGAATGAAAGGAGAGACTCTCGTTTCATAGGAAACTTCGAAACAGCCTTTAGTCCCATTCAGGAGCTTACCTTCTTGGCCAGACTTGGTTATGATTATGACCAGGACAGTCGCTTAATTACCAACAGGGTAGGAACCAGAAGCCGTGCTACAGGTGATTTCACAATTGATAACATCAACCGAACGCAATTTAATATTGACGCCATTGCTACTTACTTTAAAACGATCAATTCGGATTTGAGTATAAAAGTGTTGGCTGGATATAATTTCAACAGGAGGGTTTTCAGAAATGAGAATCTATTTGCACAAGGTCTAAGTATTCCGGAGCTATTCAGTCCTTCCAATGCTTTAACCAGCGTACCTCAACGTGCTTTTAATGAAAGAGTATTGTTTGGTGCTTATGGTGAAGTGGATTTGAGTTACAAGGATTGGGCTACACTAACCTTAACTGCCAGAAATGACTGGTCTTCTACATTGCCTAAAGACAATAGATCCTATTTCTATCCGTCAGCAAGTTTGGCTGTTGTGTTTACTGATGCATTGAACATGCAGAGCAATTTTCTTTCCTATGGTAAACTGCGTTTAAGTGCTGCACAGGTAGGAAATGATACTAATCCTTATCGATTAAATTTTGAATTTTTTCCGCAGCCCAGCGCTTCAGGACAATATAGCCTAAATCAGAACTTTCCTTTTGATGGCAGGTTAGGATTTCAAGCTACTACAACAATACCTCCTGAAAATTTAAAGCCTGAGCAGCAAACTTCTTTTGAAGTTGGTACAGAATTGAGATTTCTGGATGGTAGATTCGGACTGGATGTTTCTGCGTTCAACACTGTGAACTCCAACCAAATTTTACAAACACCAATTCCTCCTGCTACTGGATTCCGTAGGAAAACTTTGAACGTGGGTGAAATCACTAACACTGGTATTGAATTTACTTTGGATGCTAAAGTGCTGAGAACTTCCAATTTTGAATGGAGTACAATACTTAACTTCTCACACGTAGAGTCAGAAGTAACTTCGTTGGCTGAAGGTACAGAGCAGATTTTGATAGCCAGTGAATTCAATAGTATTCAAATTGTAGCTGTTCCTGGAAGGGAGTATCAGATATTTGCCATTCCTTACTTGAGAGATACTATTACTGGCAAACCAGTAATCAATCCAAATACCGGGCTTCGTCAGGCTGGCGAGACCAAACTATTTGGAAGTGTTTTACCTGATTTTACTGCTGGTATTACCAACGTTCTCTCTTATAAGGGCATTGTGTTGTCTACTACCATTGACATGAAATGGGGAGGTATTATGAGTTCATCTACTGTAGGTGGATTGTGGGCTGGTGGTGTGACTGAAGAAACACTGCGTAACAGAGAAGGAACATTTATTGACAAAGGAGGTATTCTTCTTAACACCGATGGAACAGCCAGGGAAAATGATGTTCCAGCAAGAAGTGCTGAAGAATTCTGGCAAGGTCTACGGACTGGTGGTATTGCCGAAAGCCAAATTTTTGATGCTTCTTTTATAAAGCTTCGTGAGATAGGAATATCTTATAGATTACCAGCATCCGTTCTTGGAAATGGATTTATCAAAGGATTACAGGTTGGAGTTGAAGGTCGTAATCTTGCGTTGTTGTACTCAAAAGTTCCTCACATAGATCCTGAAGCAAGTTTGTTTGGGTCTGGCGTAGATGGATTCGGTTCTGAAAGGAATACAATACCATCAACAAGGAGCATCGGTTTTAATGTTAAACTGAAATTCTAAAAGAAACATGAAAAAAATTATAATAATACTAATGGCATCCATGATGATGATGCCGATGGCCTGTGATAAAGCACTGGACATTAACGTGAACCCGCTTACGGCAAGCGTTGCCAATCCAAATGCAGTTTTGCCTTTTGTGTTGGTGCAGTTTGATAACCGAAATACTACTGAATTGGGAACACGTAGCTGTGATGTCTACCAACATACGGCAGCCACGTTCAATAGCCCAAGAAGAGGGAATACTTCCACTACCCAAACCGGTAACACGTGGAATATGCTCTACACCCAGGTACTTTCCAATCTTGATCTGATGGAAAAAGATGCGAGACTGGCGGGTGAGACTAGCAATAATATTGTTGCTGTGGCATTGACCATGAAAGCAATTGCTTTTTTTGAAGCCACAACGATTTGGGATAAAATTCCTTTTACGCAAGCACTCAATGCCAAAGATTTTCCTTTTCCAGAATTTGATACTCAGGAGGTCGTTCTTAAGGGCACTGTAGCAATGCTTGAAGAAGCGGTTGCAGCTATAGATGCCATGCCAGCTACTGGTAATTTTGATCTGTCCCCTGGTGACCTGATTTATGAAGGAGATATGTCCTTGTGGCGCAAATTTGCCAATTCTGTGAAGTTGAGGATCTTGATGATCATTCGCAATAAGGATGCTGCGTATGCTGATCCTAAAATTGCGACTTTATTGAGTACTGCTGGATCACTCATTGAGACCAATGATGAAGCTGCACTATTCCGCTATCCAGGCACCGTTGGTAATCAAAATGCATGGAAGCAAATCGTAACTGCATTTGGTACGGGTTCTAATGAGAGTACTAATTACTTTGGCCCTAGCCCTGTAATCAGAGGTCTTCTTACTGGTGATCCCAGATTGGCACTATGGTGTGTAGATGGTACGAATGGTAATTTTGAAGCAAGACCGATTGGACAATTTCCAGGGTTTGCACACGCCCGCTACTCTGACAATGTAATACGAGGTGACTTACCTTCAATTTGGTATTTACCTGCTGAAGTTTCATTCTATAGAGCTGAACTTATCGTTAAAGGAGTTATTTCCGGAGATGCCAACAGTTTCTACAGACAAGGTGTGACTGAAGTGCTTGAGTTTTGGGGTCAGGATATTCCTGGAGCTCAAAAAACATTGTCCAACACTGAAATCAGCACATTTGTATCAGGACTTGCTGATATCAATGGAATGACGACTACCAATGCTTTGACTGCAATTGGTAATCAGCAGTATTTGGAAACTTTCTGGAGACCCATGGAGGGATGGAATCATGTGAGAAGAACCAAAGTGCCCAATATTGGAGCAGCTCCTGGAGCTACTATTAGCACGATGTTGAAGCGATTCAATTATCCTCCAGATGAATCTGGTTCAAACCCAAATACACCTCCTAACCTATTGACTGATGTACCTCAATGGTTTGAAAATTAAACTTGAAATGAAGATGAAAAATTTTATAATACTTTTCGCATTGATTTCTTTCATGTCATGTACAGATTTTGACATTGAGGATCAGGGGCTCATCCTAGAGGATTTGCCCTCCTATGTAGCTTTTAAAAATGATGGTGGTACCATTACACCTATTGTAAAGAATGTGGCAGAAAACACTACTTCTGCTGCCTCCAGAACTGTCACTGTTGAGTGTCCGACAGGTACTTTATCCGATATTACTGTAAGCTACAGTTTTTCAGGATCAGCAGTTTATGGAACAGATTTCACAATAGCAGGCGCAACTGCAGCTGGTGGTACTGTAATCATTAAACAAAGAAACGGTGATAACAATGATTTTGATTTTGGAAACATCGTTGTTACCCTGTTGACAGACGCTGTAGCCGATGGCACTAAAGACCTGATTATAACTCTCACAAGTGCGGTAAATGCGGACGGACAAACATTCGCTGTTGGCCGTGGAGGTACAGACGTGTTGAGGTCTGCAACATTTAATATTTCCAATGTGGACTTAACATTAAGTTTTGCTTCATCCAGTGCTTCACTAACTGAAGGAGGAAAGGAAAAGACTGCCCTTGTCGTTGTTTCAAATTTTGCTGCACCTGAAGATGTGACTATTTCGTTGGCTACTCAAGGTGATGCAGTTTTGGGCACGGATTTTACTTACAAATCAGGCAATCCTCTACCCGCTACAGTAACGTTGCTTAAAGGCAAAACTTCTGTTAGTATAGACACGCTTCTTTCCGTTAATGATGATCTTAAAGAGGCTAAGGATTCTATCCAGTACACTCTTTCAGGAGCAACAATTGCGGGAGCAGGGAATACTGTCAAAATAGGTACTGCTAAAACTTTTGTTTACAAAGTGAAAGATGATATAAAGCGAATAACAATGGAACGAGTTAAAACTGATACTGTTAGGATAACTAGTATTAATCAAACAGGCCCTTTGTTACTTCCTGTGTCAATGAGTAGCTCTTCACAACAATCAATTAGCATAGGGTATAATATTACCGGAGGTACTCCTGGAGTTGATTACGTGGATTCATCAGGCGGAACCATTGTGTTTGCTCCCGGGCAAACAAAGGCAAACATTAACTTAACTATTCCTTCTGGTGCCGTTAGTGGCGGAGTTAAGAAGATTAATGTCAAACTGAATGCTGCCACCCTTTTACCAGGTAGTGACACAGAAGTTGAAGTAGTTGCCACAACCAATTTGGAATCAAATATTAAGATTGGGAATTAGTCCACTATTGGATGTGTTCATTTTAAGAGGCTACTCCATAAGAGTAGCCTCTTCTTTTATATCATCAGCATCCATTTTCAAATAATAATACCTATAGCCTGTTAGCTATTTGGATGTTATCAACATCACTCCGAACGCTACCACCACCATCCAGAATTTATAGATGGATATGGCCGGAATCATCACAATACCAAGATCCATTAATACGGCCATTAACACGATAACAACAGCTATTGCCTTTAAGATTGATCGGGTTTTATTACTCATTTTGCTTTGGAATTAAAATCTAAGCAAAATAGATTTTAGCTTTGGAATAATAAAATGGCAAACATCGGAACTGACATATCGCTCGCTAAAAAGCTGCTTGAACAAGGTAAACTGGTTGGTATTCCCACTGAAACTGTCTACGGTCTTGCTGCGAATGCCCTTGATGCTGAAGCCGTTACACAAATTTTTGTGGTGAAGGAAAGACCGAAGTTTGATCCGCTCATTGTACACATTGCGTCTGTTGATCAGGCTGAAAAATATGTTAAAGCACTTCCTGAAAAAGCAGTAGAACTGGCGCGTCATTTTTGGCCAGGTCCACTTACACTTGTACTCCCAAAACGTTCCAATATACCTGACATCGTCACTTCAGGCTTAGATACCGTTGGCATTCGATGCCCCGACCACAAGCTTACAAGACAGCTACTCACCATTCTTCCGTTTCCATTGGCTGCACCCAGCGCCAATCCATTTGGTTATGTAAGTCCTACCACGGCTGCTCATGTCAATCACCAGCTAGGTGAAAAAATCCCCTACATACTGGATGGTGGCCCCTGCAGGATTGGTCTTGAGTCAACCATTATTGGTTTTGAGAATAACACACCTACCCTCTACCGCAGAGGAGGAATAAGCGAAGAGCAAATTGTAAGCCTAATCGGCAGCGTTAGCTCAAGGCTACAATCTTCCAACCCAATTGCCCCTGGACAATTGGATAGTCACTATGCCCCTAAAAGGAAGTTTTACCTGGGCGATATCGAGCTGCTGAAAAAAGATTTCAGTTCAGAAAAAACTGGAATCTTACGCTTTATGAGCACAAATAAGACAAAAGATAAACATGAGTTGATTCTATCGCCCAGTGGTAATCTGGAGGAAGCAGCCAGCAATTTGTTCGCTTCGCTGCGAAAGCTTGATCAAATGGATGTAGATGTAATTATTGCTGAACGGGTTCCAGATTTAGGAATTGGCAAAGCCATCAACGATCGCTTGCAAAGGGCCGCCACACGGAACTAAAGCAAACGAATAATATTTACTATCTTAATTTTAAATTCAAAACGTATGCCTAAAGTACTAGTGCTTACAGGAGGTGGGGATTGTCCTGGACTCAATGCAGTAATCAGAGGAGTAGTAAAACGTGCCGCTAAAGAAAGAAACTGGGAGGTGTATGGTAGCATTGAAGCATTCAATGGTATACTGAATGAGCCGCAAGAAATCATCAAACTCACAAAAAAAAGAACTGCCGGCATTCATGTAAAAGGTGGTACCATTCTCAAAACAACCAATAAATCAAATCCGCTTCAATATCCTCAGACAATGCCTGATGGAAGCATTCAGTTCATCGATAAAACGGATGAACTGGCCAAAAAATTAAATCAATGGGAATTTGATGCCGTGATCAACATTGGTGGGGATGGTTCTCAACGCATCTCCAAGGCACTTTTTGAAAAGGGAATTCCTGTAATTGGTGTACCGAAGACAATTGACAACGACTTGTCGGCCACAGACATGACATTTGGATTTCATACCGCTGTACAAACAGCTACTGATAGTTTTGATAAACTGGTAACAACTGCTGAAAGTCATCATCGTGTGATGATCATGGAGGTAATGGGTCGCGATGCAGGATGGATTGCGCTGCACACTGCCATAGCCGGAGGTGCAGAAATTTGCCTGATCCCAGAAATACCTTATGACATTAAGAAATTAGTAAAACGCATAGACCTGAGGTATAAAGGTGGAAAAGGTTTTGTCAATATTGTGATTGCAGAGGGCGCTAAGCCAAAGCAAGGAGATATAACAGCTACTGCCGGGGAGAAGGGCTCGGAACACGTAAGACTTGGAGGCGTAGCATTCAAACTTTCCAAACAATTGAAAGAAGCAGGTTGCAAGGCCGAAATCAGAGAAACAGTGCTGGGACACGTGCAACGAGGTGGCACCCCCACAGCATTCGATCGCGTATTGGCAAGTCTTTTTGGAGTGAAGGCCTTCGAAATGGTACTCACCAAACAATTTGGGCAGATGGTTGCCTTTAGGAATAATTCAATAACACAGGTCTCGCTGGATGAAGCTACCCGGGAGAACAACTATGTAAACAGAGATTCTTATTTGATAAAAGCTGCCCGAGGACTTGGAATTAGCTTTGGCGCTTAGACCCTTTGGTTAAAAAGTTTATTTTCGCACCAGTTTTACCACGCTAAAGGAGCACGTTACATGAAAACAGTTAACGATATCAATTTTTCTGGCAAAAAGGCACTTATTCGAGTTGATTTTAATGTGCCATTGGACAAAAAAACATTTGAAGTCACCGATAACAATCGCATCAGTGCTACCATCCCAACCCTAAAAAAGATTTTGAAGGATGGAGGAAGCTGCATTCTAATGTCACACCTGGGTAGACCAAAAGAAGGTCCAGAGGAAAAATATTCTTTAAAACACACTGTTAAAACTGCTGAAAAGCTATTGGGGGTATCCGTACAATTTGCATCAGATTGTATTGGCCCAGAAGCTGAAACAAAAGCAAAAAACCTAAAGCCCGGAGAGGTATTGTTACTGGAGAATTTGCGTTTTCACAAAGAGGAGGAGAAGGGAGATATTACTTTTGCAAAGCAGCTTTTTCAACTGGGAGACATTTACGTTAATGATGCATTTGGAACAGCACACCGCGCCCATGCCTCTACTACTGTTGTAGCTCAGTTCTTTATTGAAAAATGCGCTGGATTTGTGATGGCTGCCGAATTGGATAATGCCAAACGTGTAATGGAGAAAGCAGAAAAACCCTTTACCGCTATTATGGGTGGCGCTAAAATCTCTGACAAGATTCTTATCATTGAAAAATTGCTTGATAAAGTTGACCATCTGATTATTGGGGGCGGTATGAGTTATACTTTTTTTAAAGCGATGGGAGGTCAAATCGGAAATTCGCTGGTGGAAAATGACAAGTTGGAGCTGGCCAAAGAACTTATTCAACAAGCCAAGGCAAAAGGTGTTGAGCTGCATTTACCTATAGACTCTGTTATAGCAGACAAATTTGATGCAGAGGCCAATACAGATACGGCCAGCAATCTCAGCATTCCAGAAGGATGGATGGGATTGGACATAGGGCCACAATCATGTCATGTTTTTTCCAATGTGATTAAAGACTCGAAAACGATTTTATGGAACGGTCCCATGGGTGTTTTCGAAATGAAGAAATTTGAAGCAGGCACTAAAGCTGTTGCGGATGCCATCGTAAAAGCTACTCATGGTGGGGCTTTTTCGCTTATTGGCGGAGGAGATTCTGCCGCTGCTATTGCCAAATTTAAAATGGAAAATGAGGTAAGCTATGTTTCTACCGGAGGCGGTGCATTGTTGGAATACTTTGAAGGCAAAATACTGCCTGGGGTAAAGGCTTTGGAGTAGTAGCTAAACTACCCTAAGCACCCAATATTCATCGTATTTGATTTCATTGGCATCAAGCATCTCACGAATCACCTCAATTAATAATTCGTGATCATCCGGGTTGACAGCCTTTTCCAACTCTTCGGAGGTCATTGGTTGCTGCTTGAGTAATATAAGAATTTGATCGTGGTAATCCTTTACCTCTGTCATGCTGTCTTTTTTCTTTTTTTCAAGACAGACATCACATACCCCGCATGTCTCAAAAGTCTCCTCATCAAAATACGATTGAATAAATTGTGTTCGACAGCGGTGTGTTTGTCTCACATACTCAATCATAGTCTCCATTTTTTTGATTGCCAAGCTTCTTCTTTCCTTGAGTTGCACTTTGTTGAGTTGTAATCGCGCCACGTCCTGTCTTGGTGTCAGCCATGTTATTTGTGGCGAATCCGTAGCTTGTTCATAATCTAAAAACTGCAATTGGCGCAGTTGGTTTAAAGCAATTTTTGTTTCTGGTATGGTCCAACTCACTGCCCTGCTTACTTGTGTTTCAGAGATATTCACGTAAGTAGAAAACAATTCGCCACCATACAGCCGAAGCAACCCCTTTAATAGTATATCGAAGTGATCGTTGGCTACCTGAAACTCGTATAGCTTTTGTTTAGTAACTTGAAAATGCAGACGTGAAGGGCGATAAAAACTTTCACTTAACTGTATCAACCCCTGCTCTTGTAGTTTTTTTAAGGCTGCATAAACGGCAACAGGTGCAAATTCGTAACGTTTGACAAAAGCACTGAGATCAAAATCAAAACTCTCACCCATCCCGCTCCCTTCTGCCAATCGAAAATAATTGGACAGCGCCTGGTACGTTTTTTTTAATTGATCGATTTCTGGTTGCGATTGTTCGACTTTATCCCGCAAAGATTTTACATCGAGCGGATGAAAGATAATTACGGCATATGATCGTTTACCATCACGGCCTGCCCTCCCCGCTTCCTGATAATAGGCCTCAAGGGTTTCGGGCAGATCCATATGAATCACTGTTCTTACGTTTGCCTTATCGATTCCCATACCAAATGCATTGGTAGCTACCATCACCCGATCATCTCCGTCTATCCATTTAAGCTGATGTTCATTGCGTTGATTATGGGTTAATCCAGCATGGTAAAAGGTTGCTGATACTTTATTCTTCGACAACCATGCTGATAACTTTTCAGTTGCCTTTCGAGACCTGACATACACAATGGCAGCCCCATTCACTTTCTGGAGTACCTGAAGTAAAAGTTTTTCTTTGTTTTCAGTTTCGCGTACTACAAAAGATAAGTTTTCGCGAGCAAAGCTTTTAGAATAGACCCCCGGTTGATCAAGTTTTAACTTCTCTATTATGTCAGATTTGACTTCTTTAGTAGCTGTGGCTGTAAGTGCAATTGTAGGCACATCGGGTTTGAGCGCTTTGAGATCAGCAATAAGTAAGTAAGATGGCCTGAAATCATATCCCCACTGCGAAATACAATGTGCCTCATCAACGGCAATGAGATTTACCTTTATCTTTTCTATCCTACCCAGAAACAAATCCGTTTGTATCCGCTCTGGAGATAAATACAGAAATTTAATTTTACCATAGGCACAATTATCCAGCGCAATATCTATCTCACCTCTGCTCATTCCAGAGTGAATGGCAATCGCGGCTATCCCCCTGCGCTTCAATTGGCTTACCTGATCTTCCATCAAAGCGATAAGTGGCGTGATCACCAAACAGACACCATCCAGTATCATGGATGGAACCTGAAAACAAACAGATTTGCCCCCTCCCGTTGGCAATAATGCAACAACATCTTTTCCTGCCAACACACTTGCAATAATTTCGGATTGAGGCGGACGAAAATGGTCATAACCCCAGTAGCGCTTTAATATTTGTTCAGGGGTATCCATCAGAAGTGCATTACCATGTCAGTTTCTCTTTGTTGAGAAAAGCGGCAATGCCTCGCTGACAATCAGATGTACTTCTTGCCTTCGCATTCATTTCAGCCGCATAATCGAGTCCCTCAGACAAGGGCATTGATTGTGACTGTGCTATCATTTGTTTGGTCAGCTCCATGGATTGAATGGAGTTGTTTTGAATCAGCCGCTTGGCAAAGGACATCACCTCTTCCGATAGCGTTTCGGGAGACACCATATAATTGACCAATCCCATCTTAACGGTATCGTCACCAGCAATCAACTCCCCGCTCAATAACAATTGTTTGGCCTTTTGCTCCCCAATTTTTCTCAACAAGAATACCATTACAATAGCCGGTACAAATCCTATCTTCACCTCTGTGTAGCCCAATTTAGCTGTCGGAACTGCAAACGTAAAATCACAAACAGTAGCTAATCCGCATCCACCCGCCAAGGCGTGGCCCTGTACTTGTGCAACAACTACTTTTTTTAGTGTGTAAATTTGAATGAACAATTCCTTAAGGTGATTAGAATCCTGAAGGTTTTCTTCATGAGAATTTTTTTGCAATTTTTGCAGCGATTCCAAATCTGCACCGGAACAAAATACATCTCCGTTTGCTCTCAATACGATTACTTTGACATCATCATCCTCCTCTGCTTTTTTGAACTGGCTCTTGAGATCACTGACCATGGCGGCATTCAGAGCGTTCTTTTTTTCCGGCCTGTTGAGTGTCAGGTACCCAATTCGATCCTTTACTTCATACAATACATTGCTCATAATTAAAATATTTCTACGTAAGCACCTTCATGTTGAACGGAATGCACCAATTCATCATCTTCTTTGCGTATGCGATTGGCAAGAAAAGAGCTATTGGTACCATCCAATATCAACTTATCAAAGTTGATGGTATTCTTAATCTGCGCCAATGACTTGAACGAATTATTTCCCATGATCAAATAATCCAGTTTCAGTCCTTCAGGCCATGTTCCAATAGGTTCGTTGATGATACCAATACACTTCCCCTTTTCAACGAATACACTTATTGGTTTATTGGTAAAATAAGTTTCAACCTTACTTACCCCACAATATAAACGATTGGGTCTAATATGGAAACGCATACGTTCAACATCTGAAAGAAGAGAGGAGTCTGCGAAAATACGGGCGTGGCCGTTGGTAATCCACTCTACTCCAGAACGTCCTGGAATATCGTATACAATAAACCGCTCTTTTTCAACCTCAGTCACAAAGTGAAGCCATTGAACCATTGAAAACGATACAATGAAAACAAAAGATACAAACAGGTTGCTCAACTTTTTAGAATATAGAAATATTACAAAGAATCCAACCGAAAGCATAATGAACCAGCATTGCATCGTATTGATATAAATGTCGTTGATCAGGCTAAATGGGAATTTTTCGATGCTGAATACGCCATAGTTTAAAATTTGAATGAACCACTTTAGCAAGGTGCCAAAAATTACTGCAACAGGTTCTAGCCAACTGAATCCAATAACAACAATACTCGTTACCAAAACGGATATGGCTCCCGGAATAACAAACAGATTAGAAAATAAAAAGTATACAGGGAATTGGTGAAAGTAGAGTAAGCCTAAAGAAAAGGTGGCCATTTGAGCAGCGATGGAAACACATGAAATATTCCAAATCCAATCCAACATCCTATTATCAGGTTCAAACCACTGATAAAGTGGTCTATGAATGGTCACAATTCCTAACACCGCCAAGTAAGACAATTGAAATCCCACTGACATTATTAAAAATGGATCTATCCATAAAAGAATAAATGCTGAAGATGCCAGTGTGTTATAAATACTGGTGCTCCTGCCAAATGGTTTTGCCAAAGCAATAAAAGAAAACATGGTAACTGCCCTCAACACGGAAGGGGACAAACCAGTAATAAAAGCGAAGGACCACAACACTACAATGCTGATTGCTGCAATCAACCACCTGCTCCAGGATAAATTTTTTAATGGCCTGAATAGCAACAAAACAATACCATAAAAGATACCCACATGCAGTCCGGATACGGCCAGCACATGCATGGCCCCACTGGAAGCATATGCACTTTGTAATTCATTATCTATACCATCCGTGACACCCAGGGTCAATGCCAGCGCAATTGCCTGTTCTTTTTTGTTGGGCAATTGAGATTTTAATTGATCTGCTGCCCATAGCCTCGCCTGGTAAGAAAAGTATTTTAAATCTTTCGAGCTGATATTGGCAATTAACTTTAGCTGTTCATTTTTTACGAATTGTTGATAATAGATATTCTTAAAACTCAGAAATCTTTTGAAATCAAACTCGTGAGGATTTTGTGGTGGAACTAGCAATTGCGGACTTCCTTTTACCAGTAGTTTATCCCCATAAAAATAGATAGGTTGGCCTGTTTCTTTCCTTACGTATAATAGAGCATTCGATTCTTTATTGATCCAGTTGAAACCATCATTAACGCGCAGGATTTTTATTTTATACTTATACGAGTTTTCCTTTTCCTCAGCCAAACCAAGAAGTTCAGCGGTGTAATATTGGATGTTTCCCTTATAGGTGGAGAGATGATCGGGTTTGTTCCAATCCACAAATGAAATTAGGTGAACATATCCGGATATGAATACGGCCATTAAACCGATTATTCCAACAATTGGACCACGTTGCCTGACCGGCAATAAAAAATAAAGGAGCAAATAAAGAGAAACCAGCAGGCACAATGACACACTCGCCTGCCACCAGCTAACAATGTCAGCCTGGTAAATGCCCAGTAATATCCCTGCAATAAAGAAAGCAGCTATCCTTACCATTGCATAGGGCACCCATTTAAACATGCCTTAATTTACAAGAAAGAAATTCCTGAATCAATCCGTCTTGGGAGCAGAACGCTTCTCATAGGCCATAATAATGTCTTTGACCAATCGATGGCGAACCACATCCCGTTCATTGAGCTCTACAAAGCCAATCCCGGGAGTGTCATTGAGGATTCTCACTGCCTCCTTCAGCCCAGATCGCTGGTTGTTGGGAAGGTCAATTTGAGAGGTATCTCCAGTCACTATCATTTTAGAATTGGGGCCCATACGAGTGAGAAACATCTTCATTTGCATGGGTGTGGTGTTTTGGGCTTCATCCAGTAAAATGAAAGCATGGTTTAGCGTACGGCCACGCATGTAAGCCAAAGGGGCAATTTCAATTATCTCTCGTTCCATATAGTACCCTAATTTTTCAAAAGGGATCATATCATGGAGTGCATCATAAATAGGGCGTAGGTAAGGGTCAATTTTCTCCTTTAAGTCTCCAGGCAAAAAACCAAGGTTCTCCCCTGCTTCCACGGCTGGCCGGGTAATAATTATCTTCTTTACCTGCTTATTTTTTAAGGCCCTTACAGCCATCGCAACAGAGATATAAGTCTTTCCGGTACCGGCAGGCCCAAGTGCAAACACGAGGTCATTATTTTTAACTGAATCTACGAGGCGTTGCTGGTTGACCGTCTTCACTTTTATGGGAGTGCCTCTCGTCCCATATAGCAAGAGCCCGTCAGGACTTTCATTGGGCACATGCTCCTGCATTTCCTGCTTTATATATCCTTTTACGTTCTCTTCGGTAATCCTTCCAAATTGATGAAAGTGTTCAATTAACGAACCCAGGATATCTGTAATTTGAGTGATGTCATCTGTCTCCCCCTTAACAAGGATTTCATTCCCCCGAGAAACAATTTTGCTTTTAGGAAAAGCTGATGCCAATTGATTGATATTTTTATTTTCTATGCCGAGGAAATCGGTCAGAGAAATATTTTCCAGTGTAATGCTTTTTTCGATCAATGAAGTAATGTGGTTGAAATCCTCTATTTTTGAGTTAAAAGTAATAAACCTACCTTATTTAAACGACAAGGATAGAGTTAGAGTTCGCCAATGGCCATTGTTACCTTACTTACCGACAGCGGAAAAAGCGACCACTATGCTGGGGCCATTAAGGCTGCCATCCTTAAAGTAAACCCCGGCATCAATATAGTTGATATTAGCCACCAGGTAGAAGCATGCGATATTGCTCACGGGGCGTTCTTACTCAGATCTGTTTTCAGGGATTTCCCGAAAGGAACAGTGCATTTGGTGGGGGTAGATGCTATAGGCAATCCTGGTGATGCTTATATTGCCATACAGCTGGAAGATCATTTTTTTGTAGGGGTAGACAACGGACTTTTTGGCCTAATAAGCACTAAATCGCATCAGCAGCTGGCGGCACTCAATACCATCAATACCCTTGAATCCACTTTTCCTGAGAAGGATATACTTGCCCCCGCTGCGGCAAAACTCGCCAGCGGAGTTGCCATAACCAGCCTTGGAAAGCCAATGACTACGTTCAAGAAAATGATCGACCGTCATGTAAAGGCAACAAGAAAAATAATTTCAGGTCATGTAATCAGGGTAGATCATTACGGTAATCTGATCACTAACATTCCCAAAACAGATTTTGACATTCTTAGTAAAGGAAAAAATTTCACTGTTCAGTTTGGGAGTGAAAAATTTAAAAAAATACACACCAACTATAATCAAGCCGAACAAGGAGATTGTTTCCTGATTTTTAATAGCCAGGGATTTCTTGAAATTGGCATTTATAAGGGTAATGCCAACGAACTTTTAGGATTGATATACGATAGTCCAATAAGTATAACTTTTGACGATTAGCCATGCTGATACGAATTGTAAGAATGCATTTTACAGAAGCCGGGGTAGACGAATTTCTGGAGATTTTTAATGAGAATAAGGAGGCGATCAGGAATTTTCCGGGTTGCAGCCATTTACAGCTCTTAAAAGATGCCGAGGACTCCAATTGTTTTACTACCCTTAGCCATTGGGACCATGAAGATAATCTTGAAAATTATCGTAAATCGGCCCTTTTTGGCAGTGTTTGGGGCAGGGTAAAAACCTTGTTTTCCGAGCGGACCCAGGCCTATTCTCTGTTGAAATATATCGAGCTGTAAATTGTCAGAAACTTAAAGTTTAAGCATATTTGCACCCCGATAGCCAAGTACCTGCCTGAGTGGCGGAATTGGTAGACGCGCACGACTCAAAATCGTGTGTCGCAAGACGTGCCGGTTCGATTCCGGCCTCAGGTACACTTCAGAAGCCTCCATTTCAATGGGGGCTTTTTTTATCGATATCAACCATTCTCTTGAAATAAAAAGTAAAAAAATAAAAGAGCACCCTGAAGATCATAAATGCCCCTTTTTGTGACATCCTCACCAAGAATGAATTATTCTTTGCCACGTAAGTGTCAGAAATAATTGTGCTGTTGCTCATTACTTCCTTCTCCAGATATTGTCGAACTTCTGAGGCAAAAGAAGGGTTCTTCACATCCAAGTTGAGTTCAACACTGGCATAAGTGCTGATGTCATTTACATTAAAAGATCCGAGGGTAACCCATTCCTTATCACAAATGGCCAGCTTCCCATGAAGCACCGTTAGGTTATACTCCATAATCCGCACGCCATTAGACAGCAACCAATCATACATGTGTCGCTCAGCCATCTTGGCTATTTTAACATCAGAAATGCTTGTCACAATTACTGTTACTGAAACATTATTTTTTCTTGCGAAGCGAATTCCTTTTCTGAACAGTCTGCCCGGTAGAAAATAACTCGACAAAATTATAATCTCCGATTGTGCACTTCGAAACATGTCCAGGTAACTTAAAGTAATTTGATCCTTTCTTCTCACCCAGTCGTTCCTTCGCATGCGTACATTAGTTTGTACATCCTCTGGTATCGAAAATGTCGGAACGTTTCTCAATAGTGGAATCTTTTTCATGGGTTGAAAACCATTCCATGTCTTTTGACAAAGCACATACAATTCCTGAACAATTTCCCCTTCCACACTGAGCGCAAAATCAAGCCAGGGTGGATTTCCCGGAATATCATTATAATGATCTGCAATATTAATTCCACCTACCAAGGCAAAATTCAGATCGGCCACACATACTTTATGATGGAGCCTTCTGCCCAAATAAAACTTTCTGCTGCGAAACAACGGTTCAAAGAATTTAAAATAAACACCTTTGCTCCTAAGTTGGTTGATGAACTCCTTGCTGAGGCTTTGAGAAGCATACCCATCAACCATCAGGAATACCTTAACCCCTCTTTGTGCAGCCTGAATAAGTGCATCAGCAACGATTCGCCCTGTTTCATCCTCTTTAAAAATGTAAGTCTGCAAGTGTAATGTGCTTTGTGCACAGTTGATTAACTGTTGAAGGTGATTGAAATAATGCTTACCTCCTGTAACAAACGTTATTCGATTGTTTGTTGAATACCCATCTGATTTAGCATCGGTCAAATGCGATATCATAGCTTGCTTTGTGTACTCACTAATTTATGATTATAATTCTGTCTCGCGAACATTATTAATCAATTCAAACCTAAAAAAGTGATCTGTGTCATTTTGGTCCTTGACAATTAAAGATTCCTCATGCCAAATCAATCAAAAATCACATATTACTATGATTTACATCATCAACATCGTCATCTATAAGTAGTAGATTAACTGCTACAAAGAAGTTTATTTGTTAAGTTAATAATTGCGCTATGATAGGTAGATTGAATGAAGAACAAATAAGGCATGTATTGCACAGCCAGTTGGTTGGAAGAATTGGATGCCACTCGAAAGACAAAGTCTATATCGTTCCCATTACTTACGTATATTCAAATGGGTATATTTATTGTCACTCAAAGTCTGGACAAAAGATAGATATGATGAGGGATAATAAAGAGGTTTGCTTTCAGGTAGATATCCTGGAAAATATGGCGAATTGGAGAAGCGTGATTGTATGGGGGGAATACGAAGAGTTTGATAATGAAAAAGAAAAAATAGACGCCATGCAATTGCTTGCTGACAGGGTGATGCCACTACTCACTAGTGAAACCGTGAAAGATCCTTCCAGCCTTCAATTACCACATCCTATAGAAAAACAGTTGAAAGCCATACCGTTTCGCATTAAGATCACTGAAATGACTGGACGTTTTGAAAAAATGTCAAATTAGGTATAGCTTAAAAATTCACTTTGGACTCACTTACTCACATTGCGCTAGGCGCCTGTATTGGTGAATTATATGCCGGGAAATCGTTAGGGAAAAAGGCTTTGCTGATCGGAGCAGTTGCACAGTCTATCCCTGACATCGATTTTGTGGCCTCATTTTGGCTGACGCCTGCCAATGATTTGCTTGCACACAGGGGTTTTACGCATTCATTCTTATTTATCTTACTGATTGCATATCCACTGGCGTTGTCTGCCGTGAGGTGGCGCTGGCTACCCGCAATGAACCTCCGCACGTGGACCGGATTCATATTACTTGAATTATTCGTTCATTTGTTTCTAGATGCATTTAATGCCTATGGAACTGCATGGTTTGAACCTTTCAGTCACTATCGAGTGTCATTCCATTCTCTATTTGTAGCCGATCCTATGTTTTCAATCTCTTTGGGGGTTGCAGCTTTTCTTTTGTTGATTTACCCGATTAATCATCTATCGAGAAAAAAGTGGGCGATTACAGCCATCACTATCAGTGCGCTCTACCTTGGCTATTCATTGATAAATAAGAAAATCATCAATTCATCAACAGAAAAAAGTCTTGCAGCACAACAAACAACCTACAAAAGATACTTCACCACCCCTACCCCTGGCAACGTGTGGTTATGGAATATTGTTGTTGAAACTGAAAATGGATTTCTGATCGGCTATCGTTCTGTTTTTGACTCTAAGGAGTCAATTTCCTTCCAAGCCTTTGATAAAAATGAACATTTGTTGGATTCAATTGACGATCACGAAGATCTGGTTCATCTTAAAAGATTTTCAGAAGGATATTATACCGTTACACAGTACAACGGAAAACTAGTTTTTAATGATTTGCGGTTTGGGCAAATGTTGGGATGGGAAGATCCCACTGCTCCATTTGTGTTTTATTATTATTTGAATCACCCTTCAGACAATGAATTGCTAATCCAGCGAGGCAGATTTGCACGCTGGAATATTGACGCTTTTTGGACCTTTTTGGCCAGAATAAGGGGTAATTAATGCAAAAACAATTCAATCCCTTGTCCCAAAAAACTAGAATTGACGATTTCTGATTTTTATCTTTTCAATGCATGATTTGTATCATGCTTTATCTTCTCTTGGATGAATAATTTAGTGATAAGTTACCAATTGTAGTATTGTTACTCCTGCCGGCAGAAAAACCAAATAATCTACCTTAAGGGAGTAGTTTAATTAAACATAATTATTATGACAATTTTAGTTCCAACTGATTTTTCAAAAAACTCAAAAGTAGCTGTCCTTTATGCTGCTCAATTAGCCAAAAAAACAGATTCCGAATTGCTGATTGTAAATGTGGTGTACGGACAAGCCTCATCCAGAGCCATGATGGTATCGCCCAAACTTGAGGCAGAGATGAAAAGAATTGCCAATCAGGAATTGGAGGAATTAAAAAGTGAAATAAAAGCCAAGGTTAAAGGCAAGCTGAAGATTTCAAGTTATGTTTTCACTGGTTTTCCGGTGACTTTGGTTATCCAAAAGTTTATCAAGAAAAATAAGGTGGATCTAATTATAATGGGTACACATGGGGCGACAGGCGTACAGAAAGTACTTGTAGGCACCAACGCTGCAGCAATGATTCAGGATTCGCCAGTTCCCGTGATCATTGTGCCCAGAGACGCTACATTTCATGGATTTAAGAAAGTGGCCTACGCCACCGATATGGAAAACGTAAATGAGGAGCTCTCTACTGTATGTCAATTTGTTAAACCTTTCAATGGAAGCATCAATGTACTCCACGTTGTACCAGAAGATGTTAAGTCAGATATTGACCCTAAGCAAACTAAAACTAATCTAATAGCAAAGATGAAGTATGATAAAATCACATTTCATATTGCTGAAAATAATAATGTGGCTGAAGCACTTGATAATTTTATGATCGACAAAAAAGTCGACATTCTTGTGATGTTTACTCACAAACTTACATTCTTCGAGAAATTGTTTAGCAGAAGTGTTACAAGGAAAATAGCTTTTCATTCACATCTTCCTATGCTCACCTTCAATAAGGACAACCTAAAATTAGTAAAATAGGATTACCTACAATTAACAATCAATAAGGCAATGAAGAGTTATTTGTTAAAAGGAAAAATAGCTCTTCATTCACATCCTTTACTATGCTCAGTTTTCAATGGGAATTAACCTTAAATCTATAAACTAGGCTTATTTTTGGTTTACAATCAATAAAGGTAATGAGGAGTGATTTATCAATTGCTCAGCTACATTAGGATTTAATAATCTACCTAAAAGGCTTTTACTTTCTATAGAAACAGCAATCATATCGGCTCCCACTTCGCTTGCAAATTTTGATATCCCAAATTCCTTATCATTTGTTTCTGTGATATTAAGTGTATAGTCTATTTTAGAATACTTTTCCATTTGCTTCGCCATCATCAAACGAGCTACATTTTCTTCAATGAGGTGACTGAATAGATTTACAAACAGTAAATGTAATCGGGCGTCCCATAATCTGGAAAAGTCAACAACTATATTGAGCGAGTGACTGGTGTCCTTTTTGAAATTCGAGGCGAAAACAATATGCTCTATTTCTGCCTTTTCAGGCATATGCTTAACCACAATACTTGGCACTTTAATGTTTCTTATCACGCGTTGCGTCTTAGAGCCTATAATCATTTCTCTTATTCCTGTGGCACCGTGAGAACCCATTACTAGCCAATCAATTTGATAGGGCTTAATAAAATCCTCTATCTTTTCTTGTCCTGTTCCCAGGTATAACTCTTGCTTTGCATTAATACCATCTGCCTCTGCTGCTTTTACTAATTGATCAAGATTTTGTCTAATCTGACCTATTTCAGGATCATTGGTAATAACCGATTTGCCTGGTACAGAAGCGGGACCTGCATTATCAATAGCGAGATGCAGGAAATAGATATCAGCTCCACTTCTCTTTGCAATCTGCATAGCTACTTCTGCAGCTGCATTGGCACATGGTGAAAAGTCCGTTGGTACAAGTATTCTTTTCATATTCTATGGTAGCCTCACGCATGAATAATTACACAATGGTTCCTATTCACACACCAGCCGTTTTTAATCTTGAAATAAAATTATAAAACAGTACTCTGGTATTTTATGATATTCAGAAGTTGATCAATTGATTCTTGTCATATTAGCGAGGTTTCTTCCTTCTCAATATCTTCTCCATGGCGGTGGTTGCCATTGCTACAGCTTCCTCAAAAGTAGCAGCTGTCTTTTTTAGATACGGATCCTCTCCAGGTATTGATAATAATATTTCACAGGATTTGTTATCCGGACTACTTCCCGGCTCTACAGAAAGTGTTACATGAGCCCTGACAATCTTGCCATTAAGTTTACTTAAGCCATCTATTTTTTCTTGAGTAAATTGTTCTAGTTCAGGTCTTGCAGTAAAATGAACGGATTTAATAAGTATTTGCATTGTACACTATTGATTTAGAATTTCTATTTTCATTTGTATCCGTTTTGAGTTTCATTTCAGTAAGAAAAAGAATATCAATGAATACTATCCCAAATTAGGTCAATTTAAGTCAATTTTTTACTGACTTTTATCACCCCCCTTACTTACCGTTATCATTGAATGAATTCAGCCTTAACAGTATTATGCATGTTAGTATTTAACACACATATAATCTGAAATCATGGAATACCACTATTCAAAAAAATCTAAAGCACCATTTGATGAGACCATTACTAACATAACTGAAGCCCTTCAAACAGAAGGATTTGGGGTGTTGACTAATATTGACATACAGGCTACATTCAAGAAAAAGCTTGATATTGATTTTAGAAGTTATCAAATTCTGGGGGCATGCAATCCCAACTTTGCCTATCAAGCCTTAACACTGGAACCCACACTGGGTGTAATGCTTCCGTGCAATATCGCTATTCAGGAAACGGAGAATAAAGAGGTAATTATTTCTGCAATTAATCCACTGGAGACACTGGCCAAAACTATAAAAAATGAAAAATTGGTTGAGGTAGCTGAAAATGTTAGTTCAAGATTAAAAAAAGCAGTTGATTCTTGCGGTTAAGCACTAAAAGGTCTACGATATGAGTCTCCGTTCAGTACCAAAAGAGAGTGAAAGTTACCTCAAAGTACTTCAATACATAATATTCGGGTCAGTCATCCTGTACTTCGGTCGCACCTTTTTAATACCGTTGAGCTTTGCGATGCTCATCAGTTTTATCCTCTACCCTATTTGTGCCTGGATGGAAAGTAAATCAATCAGCAGGATGACCGCAATTTTATTTAGCATGTCTATTGTTTTGCTTCTAGGCGCTTCAATCATTGTACTACTCGTGTATCAATTCATCTCTTTTTTATCTGAATGGCCGGCATTAAAATTAAAATTACTGGAGGCCATAGAACAAATTAGCGGATTCCTACTAGAGACTTTTGGACTCAGCCGGGTAAAACAAAATCAACTCCTGAATGAAATTTTTAATCAGTCTAGTGGAAACATACTTGTCATTATCCGACAAACAATCACAACTTACAGTCTATCCCTGGTTTTATTAATACTTGTTCCGATATATTCTACCCTTATACTATTCTATCGCAGAAGATTGGTGAAAGCAGTATATATGATTTTTCCAATTGAAAGCAGAGTCGGTATCAGAACGATCCTAGGTCAAACCATAACAGCGTACTACAACTTTATTAAAGGTATGGGTATCGTTTATTTTATAGTTGGAACCTTAAATAGCATTGGATTATTGCTGCTTGGAGTACCCCATGCAATATTTTTCGGCTACGCAGCAGCCATTCTTACTTTTATCCCCTACGTAGGAATCATTGTAGGTAGTCTCCTGCCTATTGGCATGTCCTGGATTACATATAATTCCATCTGGTATCCGGTAGGAGTAGTATTGCTGTTCACTTTTGTCCAGTATTTGGAAGCTAACCTTATATTCCCTTTGGCAGTTAGCAATAAATTGAAAATCAATGCATTAGCTACTATAAGTGCTATTATAATTGGTGGAATAATCTGGGGTGTGGCTGGTATGATACTCTTTGTTCCTTTCCTAGCTATTGCCAAACTCATTGTAGACAATTCTCCAAAACATAAAACATGGTCAGTGCTATTAGGTACCTCAAGTACTCAAGATTAATTATCACCCATTTGGCACCCCATGTAGTTTCAGTTTTAAGTTAAATCCAAAATTTATGAGTTATACTCTACCATTTTCAAGTATTACAATGAAGGACCTAAAATTGGTCGGAGGTAAAAATGCCTCCCTGGGTGAAATGATTCAGAACCTGGCTCAATACAACATCAATGTCCCCGATGGTTTTGCTCTTACTTCAGATGCTTTTTACGAGTTTTTAAACAGTAATAAGCTAGACAAACTGCTGAATAGTAAACTCGACACACTAGATATATCAACGCTTTCTAATCTTTCTGAGATAGGAAGCTATTGTCGAACGCTGGTAAGTAAGGCGGTGATCCCCTCAAGCATCAAAGATGCCCTGAAAACGGAATATCGAAAAATGATTTCTAACTATGGTGAAGATGCATCTTTTGCTGTCCGCAGCAGCGGAATAGCGGAAGACTCACCTGAAGCAAGTTTTGCGGGACAACATGACTCTTTTCTTAATGTATGCGGTATAGATCACTTGTTTGCTGCTGTAGTCGGTTGCTATACGTCATTGTACAATGACAGAGCCATTAAATATAGAATTGATAATGGCTTTAGACATGATCAGGTTGGTATTTCTGTTGGTATACAATTGATGGTACGGTCTGATAAGGGAAGTGCAGGAGTTGCTTTCACTATTGAACCTGAAAACGGTAACAGAAACCTAATCTATATAACGGGAGCCTGGGGTTTGGGAGAAAGTGTTGTCCAGGGTGCTGTAAATACAGATGAATTTTATCTGTTAAAGCCACTAATAGATGAGAACAAACGAGGATTGGTATTTAGAAATAGAGGCACCAAACAGCAAATGGTAGTTTATAATGAAAAAGGAAATACCACATGGCAGCAAACACCTGCCTTTTTATCAGATCAGTATGTACTTAATGAAAAAGAAATTGAACAATTGGGTAAATGGTGCTATCAAATTGAAACCCATTATAAAATGCCTATGGATATTGAATGGGCAAAAGATGGACTAACCAATCAACTTTTTATTGTTCAGGCCCGTCCAGAAACTATCCACAAAAAACAAAACGTACTCACACTCAAGGAATATGATCTCAAAACAGACATTGAACCAATTGTTGTTGGAAAAGCAGTAGGTCGATCTATAATCAGTGGTAAGGTTAAAATTGTGGAATCATTGGCTGATGGCAACAAGGTAAAACAGGGAGACATCATTGTAGCTGATATTACCAACCCTGATTGGAATGCACTTCTTAAAAGAGCAGTCAGTATTGTTACCAATAAAGGAGGTAGAACAAGCCATGCATCCATAGTTGCCCGTGAGTTGGGTATACCTGCTATCGTGGGCACGATGCATGCTACTCAAAAATTAAAAGATGGTCAGCTCATTACGATTTCATGCGCCAGTGGTGATGAGGGACTTGTTTACGATGGAAAATTAGATTGGAATGTAAAAGAAGTATTCCTGGAGCGTTTAAAGGATACTAAGGTAAAGCCTATGCTTATATTGGCTGATCCTAAGAAAGCACTACTTTACTCCAGTTACCCTAACCAGGGAGTGGGACTACTTCGAATGGAATTCATCATTAACAACAGTGTACAGGTACATCCTATGGCCCTGGTAAAATACAATGAATTAATAGATGGTCCGGAAAAGAGCAAAATAGAGAATCTAACCAGACATTATGAAGACAAGAAAAAATACTTTGTTGATACATTAGCAGATTCTCTTGCTTTGGTTGCCGCTGCATTTTATCCTAAAGATGTTATAGTAAGAATGAGTGATTTCAAATCAAATGAATACGCAAAATTACTAGGCGGGAAGTTGTTTGAACCCGATGAAGAAAATCCAATGTTAGGATTCCGTGGTGCAAGCAGGTACTATCATAAAAGATATCAGGAGGGTTTTGCGCTGGAATGTGCAGCTATTAAAAAATTAAGAGATGACATGGGCTTGGTGAATATAAAAGTAATGATCCCATTTTGTCGAACCGTTGATGAGGGGATAAAGGTATTGGCTGAAATGAAAAAGTATGGGCTGGTAAGCGGGCAAAACCATCTGGAAATTTATGTAATGGCTGAAGTACCCAGCAACATTATTTTGGCCAAAGAGTTTTCGGCTCTTTTTGATGGCTTTTCAATTGGTTCAAATGATTTAACCCAACTTACTTTGGGGCTTGACCGGGATTCTGCAATCATAAGTGATCTTTTCGATGAAAATAACCCTGCCATAAAAACACAAATCGAGCATCTTATAAAAACTGCTCATGAAGCAGGTGTAAAGGTAGGATTATGTGGTCAGGCCCCCAGTGATTATCCGGAATATGCCAGATTTTTGGTGGAGAGCGGTATTGATTCCATCTCATTTAATCCTGATGCCCTGATAACTGGGATTCAAAACATTATGGATGCAGAGAAACCTCTATAGACTTTATTATTCTAAACTTGCTGTAACAGCCTGTTATTCTGACAGTTATATCCAATAGCAATTGAGTTTGCTGCTGAGTGTTCAGCCACGAATAATGTATAACAACCAAAACAAATTTTACTGATTTTTATCATGATTGACCTTGATGGTAATCATTCGTGTAGGCCTGTAAACTGTTCTATCTTTGATAAAATAGATTAAGGTGATTTGTTAGTTCTCAACCCAATGTCCGAATTGAAAATCGAAGAGCGTCAGTCAGTGAGCGATTTCCAGAAAGAGTTTAATGCCCTGTTTCCATTTCTGAAAATTGAATTCTTTAAAACAGCTGTCGGCCATGCGGGTGGCAAAAGTTTTAAAACTACGTCATTACTGGCACCCAATTATCCTATCGGAAAAAATGCCAATACCATAAAGGTGGACATCACCACCACTGTAGCACAACTAAAATCTATGCTATTAGAGAAATTGGGAGTTATCTGTCTAATATACCGAAAGTCCGGTTCAATGTGGATAGAAACATCCCTCACAGAAGATTGGACATTGGAAAGACAAAATCATGAAGCCGAATTGATGAACAATAACTCAATTTGACAGATTTCTCAACTTATTCTCCTGAAGGAGCAATATTTTGCCTGATTCAATATCAATTAATTTCTCACTCTTAAAATCACTAAGGGTTCTTATCAACGATTCCGTTGCAGTTCCAACGATCCTGGCGAGGTCATCACGTGATATTTTTATCCGCGTATCCTCCTGAAGTTGGCTTTTGAATTTATCAGAAATTTCAATCAGACCTGAAGCCACTCGTTTACGCACAGAGTTATAGGCCAGACTTAACAACCTATCTTCTTTTTCATGAATATTCTTAGCCAACAATTTGATGAACTGACCAGCTACCTGACTATCGTAAGTGATCAACTTTACAAAGTCTTCACGAGGAATGATCATTAACTCTACGTCTTCCAAGACTTCTGCAGAATCTTTATATGGGGTGTCCTCTAAAATTGGAGTATACCCTACAAAATCCCCATTGCTACTAATCTCTATGATTAGCTCTTTGCCATCTTCATTGATTTTAAACGTTTTAATCTTTCCTGATTTTACAAAAAATAAATTACGAGGATGCGCTCCTTCGGAATAAAGGATATGCTTCTTTTTATACCGCACAATTTCATATCGATCAGACAATAATTTTATGTTGGTATTTGAATTAACAGAATCTATAAAGTCCGTCACCCCAACATGGTCCTGAGAAAAAGTCTGTTTGAGGATTTCTGCTTTTTTTAACCTTGTCTCAATCGCGTTGAGTAGTTCGGTATCATCAAATGGTTTTGCAATATATCCATCTGCCCCCATCTCCATTCCCTTTTGGTAATCACTTTTTTCAGCCTTGGCGGTTAAAAATATAAAAGGTATGACAGCAGTGTCTGGATTCTTGCTTAACAAATGCAATACTCCATACCCATCTAAGACAGGCATCATGATATCACAAACGATCAGATCAGGTTTTTCATCGATGGCAACCTCTACCCCAATTTTTCCATTTTCTGCCGTAAACACCTTATATCCAGCAAGTTCCAGGATTTCGGCAGTATTTTCCCTAACCTCTAAATTATCTTCAATAATCAGAATATTTTTCATGGGACACTTATTAACTTTATTCTACAAGTTTACTAAAAGCTTTAAAAAGAACACTATACGTTATGGTTATTGGGGGATTTCCACGATAAAAATGGTCCCTTCATTGATTTTGCTTTGACAGCTAATTTTGCCATCCATCAGTTCAAGGTATTTGGCCACAATATTTAGCCCTAATCCTGTACCCTGAATATTAGCAGCATTATGGGCTCTGAAAAACCGCTCAAACAAATGCTCCTGGTCCTCTTCAGAAATACCAATTCCTGAGTCTTTTATGCTAAAGACAAACTTATCTTTTGCCTGTTCACAATTTAAATGTATGGGTGAATTCTCAGGTGAAAATTTAATTGCATTTGATAGGAGGTTGGACAATACGTTGGCCATAAGTTTTTTATCCAACCTAACCGGGTCCTTCATGGTGCAATCCAGATGTATGACCTGTCCTGGTTTTGTCAGCTGGTCCATACTATTGACCACTCTGTTAAGTTCTTCTTTCAATTCATTATTTGACAATACCTCCATCTTCACTTCAATCTGGCCTTCTTCCAGTTTTCCAAGGGAAAGGAAATCTTCAAGAATATCCCTCATATTCCCCACCGCTTCCTTAATTCTATCTACGTGCTTTTTCCTTTTTGAACCATCATCCTTTCCAGTATATTTTCCAATTAAGGATGCGGAAGATAAAATTGTACTAAGAGGGGTTCTGAATTCGTGAGATGCAAGAGTAACAAATCTGGATTTCAAGTCACCCAATTCCATTTCCTTTTTTAGCGCTTTATGCAACTCATCTTTGGAGGCTTCCAATTCCACTAGAGTTTCTCGCAACATCTTTGTTCTGCTGTCTACTTTTTGTTCAAGGTCTGTATTGATTTTGCGGATTTCTTCGGTGGATTGAGCCAGGTCAGCCTCATTTTTTTTACGGATTGAAATATCAATAATAAAAGCAATCACAAAACTTTCATCTTCTTTTTTGAAGTGACTGAGACTAATCTCCACCGGAAATACAGTATTGTCCTTTCTCTTGGCAAACAAATCTCTGCCAGATCCCATTTCCCTATTCGCTGGGGCCTTCAAAAAGTTTGTCCGGTGATGAACATGCTTTTCCTTAAGATCTCTTGGAATCAGTATCTCAATAGGTTGCCCAATTATTTCATTATCCAAATAACCAAATTGGTTTTCTGCAAACTTGTTGATTTGAGTTATTTTACCTTCTGAATCGGCAATAATCATCCCTATAGTTGCATAGTTAAATACAGCTTCGAATTGATATTTGTCATCTTTATTCCACACCACTGAATAGTAGTTTTATTGCCATTTTTTCACTTTCAAAGAGTTAAAATAGAGTTTTTTTTGAAATTTTTTCTGCCATTCAGATTATAAAAAAAGAGGCTGCTCTTTTGGAGCAGCCTCTTAGTTAAAGTAATTCTAAGAATTACGGATTCATTGTGACATCCAAAGCAGTAGTAGTGATTGCACTCACATTTCCTGTGCTGGTTATTACATAGAAATACAAGTCAAAGTTACCGTTGGGTGCAAAGTTGATGAATTGAGGCGATGATCCGGTAGAAAAGCTTCCTGAAGCTTTAATAAATCCGGCTACCTCTCCTCTTGTATCAAATCCTGCAAACTTAGCTCCTACTGCAGGCGCGTCTCCACGATTGGCGGTTGCTGGATTGTAAGCCTGACTTGGAGCTGTAGCTCCATCAGCTATTGCTATCCAATAAATGGTGCCATCTTCTGACCCTGAGTTGGTGATAGAAGCACTTGCTATTTTTAGCTGTGTACCAAAGTCATACGGTGCTGCCAAGTTTACAGTAATCGCTGACGGAATAAACAAGTCGATGGTTACCTGCGGCTGCGCAATGATGTTCAATGCATTTCCAGCTACGTCTTTACCACCTGCTACTACAACTGTCATGGCTCCTGCTGTTGCATCGCCATTGGCATCGTTGTAGT